>MDTB01211096.1_pt1 | contig 16137 bp, 9 predicted proteins | sample 811161 | NCBI WGS metagenome assembly MDTB01 (sample SAMN05326650, study PRJNA326480) | marine metagenome | isolation source: seawater | place: Mediterranean Sea | collected 2009 | reverse complement strand
TTGAAGCTCCTGCTGCGCTTGTTGCAGACTGTAGTGATGAGTATCCAGATTGTGCTTCCAACGAAGTAGACTGCGCGGGTGAGTGCGATGGCGATGCTGCTGCTGACTGTGCGGGCGAGTGCGGTGGTAGTGCTTTGGTTGATTGCGAGGGAACATGTAATGGAAACGTTTTAATTGACGAGTGCGGTGAGTGTGGTGGGTCTGGTATATCTGATGGTTTCTGTGATTGTGATGGGAATGTAGAAGATTGTGCTGGTGAATGTGGTGGAGATGCTATAGTTGATGATTGCGGTGAGTGTGGTGGAGATGGCTCCTCATGTTCTGACTCTACTGTTGATATTTCCATAGATTTACATTCCGGTGCTAATCTTATTAGTTTCTATGGTTTACCGGAAGATGCGTCTGTTGCTAACATGATGTCGTCTCTTGGGGAGATCGCAACAGGTGTTATTGGAGAAGGTGTTGCTGCTACTCCAAATCCAGTTCTTGGTTGGGTGGGTAGCTTGACTTCTATAAGTCCAACATCTGGTTATTGGGTTAAAACTAGCGATGATGCCATGTTAACGGTTCTTGATGCGATCCCAACGGATCCTTCAATTAATTATAACCTTCACGTTGGTGCGAACCTTATATCTTTCCCTATTGAGGGTTCGGTAAGCATTGCATCTGGTATTCCTGATGATGTTGAAGCAAGCTTTACTGGTGTAATTGGTGAGGGTGTTGCAGCTACTCCAAATCCAGTTCTTGGATGGGTTGGTAGCTTGACCTTATGGCAAGGTGGAAAGGGATACTGGGTTAAGTCCGATGCGGATCTTGATTTTAGTTTTGATCTTTCAACGTCTGGTGGTATGGGACGTTCTTCTGAAGTTTTAAAAAGAGCACCTGAGGGTCTTGGTTATGCTCAGTCTACTCAGCAGGCGTTTTACTTTGTAGAAAATATAGAGATGGAAGAGTATTCGATTAATCATGGAGATTGGATCCTTGTATATAACGGTAACGTTCTTGTTGGTGCAAGACAGTGGAATGGCGCCTACACTGATATTCCTGCGATGGGGTACGATGGAAGTATTGAGACGGTGGGGTATTGTGTAGATGGTGACAAGCTAAGGGTGAAGGTTGTAACAGCATCTGGTGATGAGTATCAAGTAGGGAGATCTCTTCCAGTCTGGTCCAACAACGAACTCTATACGCTTGGATCTTTGGCAGCTGTTGAGGTTCCAGAGAAGATGCTGATCAGCTCTGTGTATCCAAACCCGTTTAATCCAACAACATCGATTCAGTTTAGTATTCCATCTGATGGACTAGTTGATGTTCATATTTACAGCATTGATGGTAGAGAGGTTAGTCATCTTGTGCATGATAACTTTACTAGAGGTTACCATGAGGTTACCTGGAACGCATCCAACGTTTCAAGTGGTTTATACTTGCTAGCATTGAAGTATGGTGAACATATGGAAACTCAAAAGCTGATGCTTATGAAATAGTACTTCTTATTAGGTTTTGTATTAAAAGGGCTTATAGATGTTTCTGTGAGCCCTTTTTTTATAAAAAGTTTATTAAAAAGAAATAATCCCACTTATTCAAGTGGGATTATTTGTTCATCAAGGCCAAAATAAGAGGTATTTTGGGTAAGAATTTTATTTCTTACTGCTACAATTTAACAACGTACTCAGTAAAACAATTTGATATTTATCACAAAAAAATATAAAAATATATTGATCTACTTTGAAAGTTTGGTTAAATTACTTACGATTAACTTACGACTATATGAATTTGTCACCTAAAAAAAGAAAGTTTGTTGAATTTATTAAGGGCTATACCAACTCCAATGGATATCCTCCAACCTTTGTAGAGATTATGAAAGGAATGAATATAAAATCCCTTGGAACAATTAATTGGTACGTAAACACGCTTGAAGGTGAAGGTGTAATTAAAAGACTGAAGGGGTTTAATGGTAAAAGATCTATATCTATTTTAGAATCAAAAATTAAAAACACGCTCCCTCTTCTTGGTATTATAAAAGCAGGCTATCCGCTTGAGGCAATCGAAGACAGGCAGGATATAGAGGTCCCATCAATCTACCAAGGCAATGACATGTACGTACTGAGAGTCTCAGGAGATTCAATGCAGGAAGATGGTATTATTGATGGAGACCATGTGGTTGTCCGAAGTCAGGATACAGCGCAAAGCAGGCAAAATGTCGTCGCTTATCTAAATGGAGAAGCGACACTTAAAACCTACATTAAGAGTAAAAACTCTATAGAGCTTCATCCTCGAAATAGTTTGTACAGTATTATAAATGTTTTGCCTTCAGATGACTTCTCTATTGGAGGTGTTGTAGTAGGTCTTTTTAGAAGTTATAAATAGGCAAGTTTTTGAAAAATATTCCCATATCTATATCGCATGTACATGCAGGCTTTCCTTCTCCAGCTGAAGACTACATGGATCCCAGTATAGACATCAATGAATACCTTGTTAAGAACCCACCAGCAACATTTTTCATTAGAGTTAGAGGGCATTCAATGGTTAATGCTGGAATATATGACAACGACATTTTAGTTGTAGATAGATCTGTAAAACCAAAAAATAAATCAATAGTTGTATGTATATTAAATGGAGACTTCGCAGTAAAAAGGCTTAGTATTAAGGGAAAGGATATTAAGCTGATTTCTGAAAACAGCAACTACCCCAATATCAGTATAAGCTCACTTGATGATTTTGAGGTTTGGGGAGTAGTTACATACAATATCCATCAGCATGTATGATAGCCCTTGTTGACTGTAATAATTTCTATGCTTCATGTGAAATCATTTTTAATCCATCAATAAAAAATAGACCTATTATTGTACTTTCCAATAATGACGGATGCGTAATAGCTAGATCTAATCCTGCAAAAAAATTGGGAATTAAAATGGGTGTTCCTGTATTTAAAATAAAAGAAATTATAGAAAAATTTGATGTTATTGTTTTCTCTTCAAACTTTACTCTCTATGGTGATATTTCAAATAGAATTATGAGCATCATATTATCATTGTTCCCTAAAGTGGAAATATACTCAGTTGATGAGGCCTTTGTAGATCTTTCATTAGTCCCATATGAAAAAATTATGGAGTTAACAACACAGCTAAAAGATATGATAAAGCAGTACACTGGAATTCCTGTATCTATTGGAATATCAAGCACGAAGACTCTTGCAAAAATTGCAAATATAGAGGCCAAGAAAAACAGCCTCTATAATGGGGTTTTTATGTTAAACAATGAGCAAGATATAGATGCTGTTTTAAGTAAGCTAGATGTAGAAAAGGTTTGGGGGATTGGAAGAAGGAGCTCTATTTTGTTGAAGTACTATGGAGTAAGAAACGCTTTTAATTTAAAAAAAACTAATAGCAAGTGGGTTAAGAAACATCTAACCGTAAAAGGATTATTAACGGTAAAAGAGCTTAATGATGAGAAGTGTATTGATTTTCAGTATAGTAAGATTCAAAGGAAGTCAATAAGGACCTCAAGATCTTTCTTGGTTGAAATATATGATTTAGCAATCCTTGAAAGATATATAGCTATGTTTGCAGAAAGATGTTCTGAAAAATTAAGGAAAGATGGTCTCCTTTCAAAAAAAGTTTCAGTTTTTTTACAAACAAATTATTTCAAGAAAGGTTCAACTAGATATTTTAATACAAGCAGTCGCAACTTAGATGTCCCTACAAGCAGTTCTATAGATATTATCAAGCACTCACTCGCATGCATGAGAACAATATACCGTTCATCACTTGGATATAAGAAGGGTGGGGTGATTTTATCATCTATAGTAAATGAAGATAATGTTCAAGAAAACCTTTTCTCTGATGTAAAAGATAGTTTGAGGCAGAAAAAGATAATGAGCTCTATTGATAGCATAAAGTCAAGGATGGGCAGCGATTCTATTAGACATGCAGTTCAAGGACGAAAAAATACTAAAATTAATAAAAAAAGTCTATCTTTTTGCTATACAACCAATTGGAATGATATATTTACAATTAATATTAATGCTAATTAGAATAAATTCATAATGAAGTACAACAAGCAACAAATCAGAGCAATAAATCATGTGCCCGCACCTCTACTTATTATAGCAGGCGCAGGAACAGGTAAAACAACTACCATTGTAGCAAGAATGGAGAATTTAATAAAAAATTTTGGTGTCAATCCTAATGAGATACTTGCGCTAACTTTCACAATTAAAGCCGCTGAACACCTTAAGTTTGAGCTAGAAAAGAGAATTGGATCTAAGGGGCAAGAAATCAATGCTACGACCTTCCACAGCTTCTCAAATGGGGTAGTTGAAGAGTTTATTGCAGAAATTGGGCTAAAGAAAATCCCCAGGCTCATGAATGATGCAGATATTTATTTCTTACTTATGGAAAAGTTTGATACTATAAAAAACATTAGGAGTAAGGACTTTAGGCGAAATCCAGCTTTAGCAGTAAAATCATTTAAAAGAATATTTGATATTTTTAGAAACAATCTATTTTTAAATAATGAAATCAAAGCTTTTCAAAGTGATGTATTAGATAAAAGGTCAAGCTGCAAAGATGAAGATAGCTTAGAGCTTTTGAATCAGCTTTTAGATTCATATAATGTATACCCAAAGTACCAATCTTGGAAAAAGTCAGAAGGCTTAATTGATTTCGGTGATATGATACTATATCTATGGCAGATGATTAATAAAAAAAAATCAGCTGTACTTAAAGATCTTAGATGTAGGTATAAACATATAATTATTGATGAGTTTCAAGATAACAACTATGCATTAAGTGAAGTTATTAAGAAAATTGCAGCTCCATATAATAGTATTACTGTTGTCGGAGATGACGATCAGTCTATCTATGGATTTAGAGGGGCAAATATATACAATATATCTTCATTTAAAGAGGAATATTCTGAACACAAAGACTATCTTGAAATAAATTTATATATGAATTACAGAAGTTCACAGCCAATACTAGATATAGCTAATAAGGTGATATTTGAGAATAGCAATAGAACAAAAACATCTAATTTAACTTCAAACAGTCCCAAGGGCAATAAACCTTCAATTTTTTTAGGAGACAAGCTAAATCAAAATAATTTTATAGTCAACTCAATAAATGAGCTTTGCTCTATGGGTTACAAAAAGAATGAGATAGCGGTTCTAACAAGGAGTCAAAGCCAAAGCAGAAAAATATCTAAAGTCTTAAATTCGAATGGTTTGTCAAATACATATTCATCAGATAGACTTTATGAGTTTGACTCTGTAAAGAATATATTATCCTACATCAATGTAATTGGGGAAACTGATAAGTCTAACATTTCCCTAGCACGTCTCATTCTTAAAAAGGATAAGGGCTTTGCTTTTTCTTCAAATATGAAGACTGAAAAGGACCTTCTGTCAAGCTTGAAAGGTAGTAAATTCAGAGAAAATATAAAACGTATGATTGATAGCTTAGTCTTGCTTAGAGCTGCTAGAAATAAGAAACCAATTCTAGATATAGTATGGAGTATACTTATAGATTCTAAAGAGTATCTAAATCTAAACAGATATAGCAATTTTAAAAATAAAGAACAGATAAAAGCCTTAAACACTCTTTTAAGGCAAATATCAGACTACAGCATTAAGCATAAGGGTGTTGATTTTGGAAAGTTTTGTAGATTTATAAATCTACAGTGGGAAATTGGTGACTCCTTAGTTGAGGGTTCAAAAATCATCAAAGAATCTAATTTAGTGAACGTTATGACGATACATGCATCAAAAGGAAAAGAGTTTAAATGTGTTTTTATTCCTTACCTTTCTTCTGGTAGTGTTCCAATCTACTTTAAAAAAGACAAATATATAACAGATATTCCCAGGTATCATAAAAGATGGATTGAGAAAAGCAAGGAGGATAAAGAGCTCTACTATGAGGAAGAGAGAAGAATTTTTTATGTTGCACTTACTAGAGCAAAAGAAAGACTTTTTTTAACAACTACAGAGAAAAGACATTCTATGTTTATAAAAGAATTTATTAATACTAATTTTATTGAGAGGATAAATAAAAAGATGCTTGAAAAAGAAAAAAATCCATTTGAAGAGTTAATTCAAAACCTTGAGAGTTTTCTTGCAAAAGAACTTGAAAGCAAAAACTTTATCGCGTCAAAAGAAATAGTTGATTCAATTGAGAATGTTAGGCTGATTCAGTCTGAAGGATCAGTAAAGTGGGGTGATAACTCGTACAGAAAGTATGTTGAGAAATATATAGAAAAACATATTGTTAAAGATAATGTTAAACATATCGACAAAGGCGAACCAGTTAGTTTATCTGCTTCAAGTATAGAATGCTATAATAGCTGCTCAATGAAATATAAATTTAGGTATATAGATAAAGTTCCAGAGAAACCATCGAAAAAGTTTTTTCAATTAGGAAGAATTGTGCATGACGTAGCAAGAGAATTCCATGATCAAGAGCTAAGTACTAAAGAAGAAGTGTATGACCTCTTAGAGATGTATTGGAATACAGAAGGCTATGAGTTTGTTTACGAAGAGAAGCAGTACAAAGAAGATGCAAAAAAAATTTTGGAGAACTTCTACAACTACTCAATTGCATCGCAAGGAAAAATTATTTCAATAGAAGAAAAATTTAAAGTTTACTTAGGAAACTGTATACTTAGAGGTCAATGTGATAGAATTGATTTAGATGAGAAAGGTTTTCATATTATTGACTACAAGACATCGAAAAAAAAGAAAAGCAAGAAAGAATTGATGAATGACTATCAGCTTGGTGTGTACGCTTTATATGCTTCTTCTGAAAAGGATAGTGTATTAGAGGGCAAGGTTTACTCTGAAATTCCAAGTAAGCTGTCATTAGTATTTTTAAGAGATGCAGACCCTGAAGTTTCAATTAATGTTGATTCAGAATACCTATTAAACTACAAAAACAGCATTCAGGATATTGCGCGAAAAATAAAAGGAGGAGATTTTGAAGTAACAAAAAATGAATTTACTTGCAATTTCTGTGACTATAAAGAGTTGATATGCCCAAAATTCAGCTAAAGGATACAAAATGATACAAAAATCTATCAATTTATATCGACAAAAATATATAAATTAACATGTTAAAAATAAAAGGTTCCGTATGTCTCTCAAGCGAATTGTATTGTTATTGCTATTAAGTCTTTCAACATTATTACCTAGAAATATTTCGGAGGATGTAGCTTTTTCAGTCGCTAGAAATTTATTTATAGAGCGATCTAATTCATCCCCTGAAGCCTTTAAGGTTGAAAATTTTAACATTATTTCAGAAGCCAATAAAGATTTAATTTATGTTTTTCATTTAAATCCGACTGGTTTTATTCTTGTTTCTGCTGATGATGTTGGTGTGCCAGTTCTTGGTTACAGTTTTGAAAATAATTTTCCAATGGAAAATTGGCCAGATCCCCTTAATTACCTGATTAACACATTTAAGGAAGAAATTATATCTAATACCAATGATTCTGATTACATCAATGAATATGTTGCAGATCAATGGATAAAATACATGGGTACTATTGATCGTTCTGTTGAAATAAGAAATGTTGCACCTCTTATGACAGCGCGCTGGAATCAAGATAATCCTTGGAATGGTCAGTGCCCTGAAGACTCGATGGGTCCAGGTGGTCGTGTTTATGCCGGCTGTGTGGCCGTCTCAATGGTTCAAATTATGTACTATTGGAGGTTTCCAAACAATGGTGCAGGAAGTCATGGCTATTATTCAAATTATGGCTATCTAAATGTTGATTATTCCGATCAGTCATACGATTATAATCTTATGTCCGATAATGTAGGAACTGATGAAGCGCAGAAAATAATGTATCATGCTGGAATTGGTGTTGAGATGGGATATGCTCCAGATGGATCTGGGGCTTGGGTAGGTTACGGCAATAGAAATGCAATGACTGTCATGAGAGACCATTTTTATTATGATAATAGCATTTCCTACGTTGATAAGAGCGAAATGTCTAACACCCAGTACAGAAACTTGATTGAAAATGAAATAGATAACAATAGACCTTTAATATCAAGAGGCTGCAGTAATGATGGTTGTCATGCATGGAATCTTGATGGGTATGAAGGTGACAATATTCATTCAAATTTTGGATGGGGAGGATCATCAAACGGATTTTATTCTTTGAGCAGTATGGGAGGATTTTCTAGTAGTCAAGGTGTTGTATATAGTATCATACCTTCAAGTCTTGATGGACCAAATCTTGCGATGAATGATTATGAGCTTCTCGAGTCAGACGGTGATTTTGATAATGTTCTTAATCCTGGTGAAACTTTCGAGTTATTGATAGATATTTCAAGCTTGGAACCATGGAATAACGCTTCTAATATCAACCTAAATCTTACTTCAAATGATGAAAACATAGTTATTGAAAATTCTAATTATTTTATCAATAATCTTGCATCAGGAACAAGTGTATCTGGCATACCATTTACTCTAAATGTTAAAGATGGTGCAGAAATTAAAATTCATCATCTTGAGTTGCTTATAAGCGCAGAAGGTACAAATGACGCATACTTTGAAAAGGCATATGATATTTCATTTAATGTGAGCCTTAATCAGGCTAACTTTCCATTTATAGCCGAGTCTCAAAATGGATCTCTTTCTGGCTATACTGTAGAAGGCTCTCCAATAGTATTAGATATTAACAATGATGGAATATATGAAATTTTCTTTGGTGATTATGGTGGAAGAATATTTGGAATAGATTTTTATGGAGAGATTCTCCCTGGATTTCCTATTTACTTGTCAGATGAAGGGAGTAACCAGATTTGGGGCGCCCCTGCGGCTTCTGATATAGATAACGATGGAATAGTAGAGTTGGTATTTACATCAAAGAATAATAAATGTTATATTGTTGATGTTTATGGCAATATTGAAGCAGAGTATGACTCTTCACAGTTTTTAATGGGAACGCCTTCAATTGTTGAGTTGGATGGAGATCCTTTCAAAGAAATTGTTTTTGGAGGGTATTCAACAAGCGGAAAAGTATTTGCCATAAATCACGATGGTAGTGATGTTGATAATTTCCCAGTTGAAATTAACCAAAAAATGTTACGTGGATTTGCAGTTGCTGATTTTGATTCAAATGGCTTATCTGATATGGCTGTTGGGACTGAATCAGGAGAGCTTTTTCTTATATATGACTCAGGTTTATTTCAGAGTGTACTTCAGGTAGATGATAAATTTAAGTCAGAGCCCACGATTTTAGATAATGGCGAGTTTTTAAGTATCTATATTGGTAACGATAATGGCATTATGTACAGAGTTGTTCCAGGTGTTGAAGGTTATGATGAACTGGTTACAGCAGACTCAAAAATCAAATCATCTGTTTCAGTAGGAGTCATAGAGAATAGTTCAGTTCTTTTATTTGGCGCAAATGATAAGTTTTTATATGCAGTTGATGGGGAAGGTAATTCACTTGATAATTGGCCTGTTAGCTTGGAAAGCCCTGCTCAAAGTATTTCATCTGTTTTTTCTGACTTAGATGGGGATGGGGTAAATGAAATAATTGCAGGATCATCTAGTGAAGAAATATATGTTTTTCATGCTGACGGCACTCCTTATACTCATTTTCCGATGAAAGTGGGTAATGGTATAACTAGCACTCCATTGGTTCTTGATGGCGATATGGATGGTGATTTGGATATTGTTTTTGGTACTAATTCAGGTATTGCTGTTATAGATATTAAAGATAAAGATGGAATAGATTCTGATTCTTGGTCTATGTTTAGAGGCAATGTTGAAAGAGATGGTTGTAGATTCTTTGCATCAGTATCTCAATCTGGAGATTTAAACGATGACAGTATAGTTAACATTCTTGATGTCGTAATACTTGTTGATATGGTTATAAATAACCAATCAGGCATTATTGCAGATCTTAATTCTGATGGTTCGGTTGATGTTTTAGATGTAGTTATATTGGTAAGTGCAATTATTAATGGTTAAAGCTAATTTAATAATAGCTTTTTATATCATTCTTACTTCTTGTAGTTCCATTACAATGGTATCCAATAATGATCCCTCATATGATGTCACAATTTATAGAGATAAGTGGGGCGTTCCACATATATATGGTGAAACTGATAGAGACGTTGCTTTTGGCCTTGCTTATGCCAACGCAGAAGCTGACTTTAAGAATGTTCAAGATGCCCTCCTTGCAGCAAGAGGCGAGATGGCTCGCTATTATGGAAAGGAGTATGCTACAGTTGACTACATGGTAGGCTTACTTGAGATTTGGGACTATATCGATACTTACTATTATACAGATTTAAGCAAAGAAACTATTGATTTATGCGAATCTTATGCTGATGGCGTTAACCAGTATATAGAAGACAATCCCGGGGTAGCACATCCAGGTGTTTATCCTATTACAGGAAAAGATTTAGTTGCAGGTTTTATGCAGAAGACACCAACTTTTTTTGATGTCCATCTTTCTCTTAGCTCAATGTTTAGTAAAAAGCCTCATGAGATAAAACAAAAATTTGATTTTATTGATACAAGAGAGTTTATTGAGAATAGATCAAAAGGTTCAAATGTGTATGCAGTTTCAAAGGAAAAATCTTCCGATGGCAAAGTAAGGCTTGCTGTAAATGCCCATCAACCATGGGAAGGCCAGTACGCATGGTTTGAGGCTCATGTTCATAGCAATGAGGGTTGGAATATGGTTGGTGGATTATTTCCAGGCTCTCCAGTTGTTTTGGTAGGCCATAATGAAAACTTAGGATGGGGCCACACTGTCAACTCTCCCGATATCGTTGATATATATCAGCTTGAAATGCATCCAAACAAGGAAAACTATTATAAAATTGATGGTGAATGGAAAGAGCTAAGGTCAAAAGAAATCCCGATTAATGTAAAGATTTGGGGTCCCTTTTCATGGACTTTCAAAGAAAGCGCATTTTGGTCTGATCACGGTCCAGTGATAAAAGGTGAGCATGCTACCTATGCAATACGTTACTCTGGTTATGGAGATGTAAGAATAGTTGAGCAGTGGTATAAAATGAACAAGGCAAGTAACTACGAACAATGGAAATCAGCAATGGAGATGCAAGCTCTGCCTATGTTTAATGCAGGCTATGCAGATAAAGATGGAAATATATATTATGTTTACAATGCAAAGCTTCCAAAGAGAACTGAAGGTTATAATTGGCAAAAAGTTCTTCCAGGTGACGATTCATCATTAATTTGGAATGAATATCTTGATTTCTCAGACTTACCTCAAGTTATGAATCCTGAGGCGGGTTTTATACAGAATTGTAATAGTTCTCCATTTCATACTACATTGGGAAAAGAAAACCCTATAGATGAAAAATATCATGAAAATCTTGGTATTGAAAGACATCTAAATAATAGAACTATAAGGTCACTTGAACTTTTTGGAGCAGATGACTCAATCTCAGATGAAGAATTTATCAAGTACAAGTATGATACTCAGTATTCAAAAGAATCTAATATGGTGAAATATATTGATCGATTAAAAAAAATATCTTCAGAAATAGATAGTGATTACATGGATGAAGCTCTTGACATAATGAGTGATTGGGATCTCAGTGTAAGCCTTGATAGCCATGAAGCAACACTTCCTATTTTAACATTTGGGTTGTTCCTTGAGATTGAGCCTAAAGAAATTACTGATGAACAAATTATCAGTAGTTTTACTGAGGCAACAAGCTATCTTTTTGAGCATTATGGCCGTATTGATGTTATGTGGGGACGTATAAATAGACTTGTTAGAGGTGAAACTAGTTTAGGGCTTTCAGGCGCGCCAGATGTTCCCCATGCAATTTACGGTCTTCCTACAGATAAGGGGTATCTTAGAGGTTATGCTGGAGATGCCTACTTAATGATAATTGATTGGGATGAAGAAGGTAATGTCAATTCGAGAAGTATTCATCAGTTTGGTTCTTATCAAAATCATGATTCACCACATTTTTCAGATCAATCTCAAATGTTTGTTCAGAAAGAGCTTAAACAAATTTGGTTTGATCTTAAGTCAATTCAGCAAAATCTAGAGAAGAAGTACAGACCAATTAAAGATTTTGTAGATGAAAAAATCAAAGATATTAGTAATTAAAAAAACTAATTCTATATGCAATTTCAAAGTATAAACCCCTATACTGAAAAGTTTTTGCAGTCATATGATCCAATTTCTTTCGATACACTAAAGACAGTACTTAATTCTGCTGAAGTAGCTTTTAGAAATTGGAAAGCTATTAATATAAAAGAGAAATTAGAATTTTTAGAAGTCATTAGAGATTCATTGGTTTTAAATAAAGAAAAATGTTCAAATATGATATCCAATGAAATGGGCAAGGTTTTAAAAGAGTCTGAATCTGAAATAGATAAATGTGTTTGGCTTTGTGATTACTATCTTGAAAACTCCAAAAATTTTCTTATTGATAGAATCATACCCACTGATTCAAGTTCATCCTACGTAAAGTATGAACCGCTTGGAATTATATTAGGCGTAATGCCTTGGAACTTTCCATTTTGGCAGGTTTTCAGGTTTGCTATTCCTTCAATGTTGATAGGCAATGTAGTTGTACTAAAACACGCACCTAATGTTATAGGTTGCTCAATTTTAATTAACGATATTTTTAATAGATCAGGTATTCCAAAAAACGTATTTAATAATATCATTATTGAAAATAAAAATGTAGAAAAACTTATTGCCTCTGATCAAGTTAGAGGGGTTTCATTTACTGGCAGCGATACCACTGGAAAGATAATAGGAGGTATGGCAGGTAAAAATCTAAAACCAATGGTTCTTGAGCTAGGCGGATCTGATCCTTTTATTGTATTTGATGATGCTGTCGTTGATGATTGTGTTGAAGGTGCTATTAGTTCTAGATTTCTTAATTCAGGGCAAAGCTGTATAGCTGCAAAGAGATTTATTATTCATAATAGGGTTTATGATGATTTTAAAAGTAAAATCGTTGAGAGGGTTGAGAAATTAAAGGTTGGCAATCCACTATCTATCAAAAGTGATATAGGCCCACTCGCAAGAAAAGATTTGGTGGAAAACATTAACTGTCAGGTATCACTATCTATAGATAAGGGTGCAAAATTAGTCTTTAGAAAAAATATACCAAGAGGAGGTTTTTTCTTTGGACCAACTGTCCTGGAGAATGTAGAAGAAGGTATGCCAGTTTTTGATCAGGAAGTTTTTGGGCCTATTTTGTCGTTGATGAGATTTAACAATACAGAAGAGGCTATATCCTTAGCAAATAAGTCAATGTATGGATTGGGAGCCAGTGTATGGTCTGCATGTGATTTAACAATTGATAGAATGATACGTAGCATTGAAAGTGGAATGGTATTTGTTAATGAATTTACTAAATCAGATCCCAGGCTGCCATTTGGAGGTATTAAAAACTCGGGAATTGGTCGAGAACTATCTTTCTTTGGCCTTAAAGAATTTTCAAATATAAAAACAGTATCTATTAAATAATGGAGGTTTAGTTGTGAAATTAAAGTATGTTTTATTTGTTTTTGTTTTTTCATTTATATTGCATGGTAAACAGTTCAAGAATCCAAATGGAAAGCCGTTTCTAATCAGCTTTGGAATTGAGAAAAATATAGATTCTTTTAAGTACTACAACGAATCAAGATATTATGTTACAGTTCCAATTTCAAATATGATTACTTTTAAGTATAGAGAGACAGTAGCATATAGTGAGGATATGGTTGTGATGCAGTCGGAGCATGATAAAATAGATTTTTATGATAGATATTATACCTTAGAGATGCACCTTCCAGTTTACAAGTTATTTAACAGGTTTAAATAGTAATAATTAGGAGAAAAAAATGCTTAATAAGTTTTTATTTTTAGTTCTCTTTATTTCATTATTCTTAGCATCAGATCAGAAAGAAGAGATAAAGAATGTTTTAAATGATTATAATGATGCATTTGGTAAAGCGGACTATTCAAAGATTGTAAGTTTTTTTGATACTCCCGCATCATTCAATTTAGAGGAAAAGACAATTACGGCATGTACTAAACTAAAACTAAGGTTAATTTATTGGAAAATTAGAGGTGGTCTTCCCGATTACTATTCATACAGCAATTGGAATGAAATAAAGATTCAATTGGTTGATAGTAATATTGCGATTGTTAATGCAAATTTTTCCAGATATAAAGAAGATGGAACTTGGTACGATTCAGGGTCTGCCCAATACAATTTAAGACTCATTGGTGGCGACTGGAAGATTTTTTCACTTACACCTTACAAAACTATTAAAGATTTATAAAGTTATTTGGAGTTTACTCAATTCTAATTTTTACTGGCATTATACACTGAACCTTGTTGTTGTCCATTATCAAGGCCATGGTATAGAGCTCATCAAATTCATTATAAACGTCTTTAAGTAGAAGCTCACCAGGTCGAGCCTTGTTTTCCTGCTTTTTGCTGCTTAAAAGGCTGCTTAGTTTACTTGAGATAACCTCTGCTACAACTTCTATTCCATCCTTTGACCTTGGAAACTCAACAATCTTAATATCGCCATCTACATTTGCACTTTCTTTAGCAATATTAATTGCAACTTCATCAAATAGATAGCCTGTGGTATCAACCAATATGTTATTATGGCTCCGTTTAGCACGCAAACCTGTAAAAATTCTCCCCATTGCAATATCTTTATCAAGATCAAAGCTTGGATCTAGATTTCTGCCTTCGAGAACCTTGTTCTTGAAGGTTTGGTAAACTTCCTCTGTTGACTCTTCAAGCTTTTTTCTTTCACCATCGCTTAAAAGGTGCTGCATTGAAAAATATAGAGAATTGTTTCCCCTTTTTAAGCTATCAGTAGTTATTCCTACCCTTTCATATAGAGTTGAAAAATTGAGCCACGATGAAATTACACCTATTGAGCCAGTCACTGTTGCAGGACTTGCTACGATTGTATCTGCTTCACACGCAATATAGTATCCTCCTGAGGCTGCGCTACTTGACATATCTGCAATAAATGGCTTAGTATTTAAAGTATCAGTTGTTGTTGTGTTGTATATTTCTTTCCACATCTGATCTGAGGCGAGGGCAGATCCTCCTCCAGAATCAATTCTTAAAACAATTGCTTTAATATCCTTGTCCTGTCTGGCCTCTTTTATTGCCTTTTTAATGGTTTTGTCTCCCATTAAAGTTGAGCCTCCTGGGCCAGGATTGCTTTTTCCTGAAACAATCCCTCCAACAGCATATATTACTGCTATTTCTGACCTGTTGTCTATCCAGTTATTATCAATGGGCTTTGATCGATCTATATTGCTCCAATTTATAATTTCATTTTTATTTTCAATTGAATCTTCATTTTCATTGATTGAATACGTTTCTACATACTTATCAAAATCGTCTTTGTACATTGTACTGTCAACTAATCCAGCTTTAATTGCTGATTCAGTTGAATAGTAAGGACCATTATTTATTATGTCTGTTGTTTTTTCTTTTGTCCAGTTTCTGCCCCTAGAAATTCTATCAACCATCATTTCGAAGTAGTCGTCTAGTAGCTTGCTTAGGTCTTCCTTCATTTCTTTTGACATTTTTTTATCAAGGAAGGTATTCGCAGCGGTTTTGTATGATTTCCCATCATAGTTAACTTTAACTACTTCAGGTGTTATACTTAAAGTATCTAGTAGGCCTCTATAGAAGCTTATTTCTGCACCAATTCCTTTGAGATCAACACCTGTAAGATCTGGAATATAAATTTCATCTGATAAAGACGCTAGAATGTATTGTCCATTGCTTAAACCAAACTCTGAATATGTAATAATTTTTCTATCCTTTATATTGTTTTTGTCTTTATGCTTGAAGTATTCAAGCGCCTGATAAACCTCTAGCATTTTAGAAAATCCTCCACTTACATTACCAAGATCAATGATTAGCCCATCAACATCCTTGTCATTGCCAAGATCTTTCATTTGAGATAGAAATTTTCTTAGTTGAGTACCCTTTTTAGGTGCTCCAATAAATGGGTTGAAAATATCTAGGCTAAATGGTATAGAAGAAGGTTTTTCTTCTATTAAGTAAACATCAAGATTTATTCGTACGTAGCGCTTATTATTGCCAACTTTCTTATTAAAAATTGATTTTTCTTTTTGACTTTGAGAGTAGAA
>MDTB01194101.1_pt1 | contig 16137 bp, 5 predicted proteins | sample 811161 | NCBI WGS metagenome assembly MDTB01 (sample SAMN05326650, study PRJNA326480) | marine metagenome | isolation source: seawater | place: Mediterranean Sea | collected 2009 | reverse complement strand
TCCAAAATGGACTAGAACATTGCAATGGGCAATTGTAGGATGTGTTGGATTCGGTTTTGTTTATAGTGTTGTAGCCCGTATTGACGAAGTTGTTATAACCCAAGGAGATCTTGAGTCCCAAGGGGCAGAGCGTCCTATAAAATCTCCAACCAATGGGATAGTATCTGCAATCCCAGTAAAGGAAGGTCAAAAAGTTAATAAAGGAGAAATAATACTAAAATTCGACCAAGAAATAAATAACTCACGGATATCATCTATAAAAAATCAGCTAAAATCTGAAGAACTTAGACTGGCTGAAGAAGATAAATCATTTGAAGCAAAAAAAGACAGTCTCTTATCGAGGTTAAAAAGTACAAAACTTTTACAAGAAACTGAAGGAATCATTTTGGAAAGATATGAGGCTTTATATAAAGTTGGAGCAGTAGCAGAATTACAAATGCTCCAGCAAAAAAATAAAGTAATCAATATAAATGGTGAAATTGAACAACTTGAAGCAAGAAGAAGGGAAATTTTTGCAGGATATATTCAAAACGTAGAGCAAATTAGAAAAGAAATATCTGTATTAAAAAGGCAATTGGCAGAAACAATTAAATCTCAAGAGTATGAGTTATTTAAATCACCAATAGCTGGTTATGTTTTTGGACTTGTACCTGCAAGCCCTGGTTACTCAGCCAATTCAGGAGAGATAATGATGAATATCGTTCCTATAGGAGACGTACAGGCTAAGGTATTTGTTACTAATCAAGATGTAGGTTTTTTGAAAGAGGATATGAAGGCTCAAGTACGAGTAAGCGCATTTCCTTTTACTCAGTTTGGGGAAATTAATGGAACTTTAAAACTCCTAGGTAGAGAGGTAGTCCCACAAAACCAAATGAATCCCGAACCTAAATTTCCTGTAATAGTAGAACTAGAAAAACAGTATCTTGAACGCAAAGGGAAAAAATACCCAGTCAAAGCTGGGCAAACAGTTTCTGTAAATTTTATTGTAAGAAATAAACCTGTAATAAGCTTACTCACAGATGCTGTAGAAAAAGCATTAGATGCTATGAGAGGAATTAAAACAGATCAACCTTAAAAAGAAAAGTTTACTTTTAATTTTCTTCCATTGGAGTAGCATCTTTTAAAAGTTCCTTAAGCTTTAAGCCCATAGATTGTCTTCCCACAGAAAGAACTTTGAGTGAATCATTTTGGAATCTGATCTGGGCATCAGCAACTCTCATACCGGTAATAACTTTTTGAGTTTCTTCACTTAATGATGGAATGGTGTACTTTTTACCCTCAAAATCAAGAATAGGATCTCTTTTACCTTCTGTTGAATCAGTCATAATTAAATTAATTAAATAATTATATAAATAAATAACCTAGGTACTTTAGCGCATCACTAGCATTATTTTTTTATAACGTGATAAATAGTTATGACTTTCAAACAATGCTTGGATTATTTTGAAGATTTAATATTGAATAAGTAAAAAGACCCCTACCAATAGTAGAGGTCTTTTTATTTTATAGATAATAGTTATTTAAATTAAAATGTATCTTTAAAATCTAGTTCTTGTACGAATGTAGATTCATAGTTTCCTGCTGCAAACTTCTTAGCATTTACATTCTTCAAGATATCATCACTAGATTTTGATTTGACGTAGTCAAAATCAGTACCGGATCCTAGTTCCAAATATTTAAATTTATTAGATCCATTAGATTTTTGATAAATGACAGCATTTATAACAGTGCCAGCATCAACATCTACATAATTATCTAAGCCCATGAAATCGAACCCTTTAAATGTTGTAGTTGTAAGTGCCTTACCTTTATAAAGAACAGGTGTATCTATGGCAACTGCAGAACCATCTGTAAGATCTTTAGCGTAAATTGCTCCAGTGACATCTGTGTAAGATCCAAGTGAACCTGCTTCCTCAACCATAGTTAAATCATCATCATTGAATAAGCCATTTCCAGTGGTGTCTTTTCCAACATAGCCATCGCCATCTAAGTCCAAACCAAATGCAGTTTCTTGTGCAGCATAGTTGGCTTTTGATTTTTTAAAGCTAATTTTAGTTGCCTTACCTGTAACTTTCTGACCAGTTACAGCATCTTCAGCGTCTGTTACTTCTTCCATTGAGAAGATTTGTAAATCATTGGTTTTAGAATTTACATAAACTGTCTGGAAAGAATCATCAACTGTACCCGCTCCAGCTAGTTCGAACTTACCAATAGTGGATTTAAGCTGTTTCTTACCATTCTTAGTAAATAGTGAGAAGGATTCAGCAGCAGCATCAGTGTAAGAGGCTTTCTTATTGACATCATACTGAGCAGTAATAGCAGCACCACCAGTACCTACAGCATCTAGTACTGCGAAATCATCTTTACCGATAATACCGTCACCGTTAAAGTCAGTCTCGAATAAATCCTCAGCAGCATAGTAACCATTAGATTTTGATTTAAAGGTTTGTATAGTTGTATCAATGGGTTTAGTAAAATCTGTAAGGTCCTCAGGAGTGAAGGTATAGAGCTTCAATGCTTTTGTACCTTTTGTAGATACAAGTTTTAGTGAGTCGAAAGGATCACCGTCAGTGGCGTCTGAATCAAACTCAACAATTTCTTTCATCTCAAAACCACCAGATTTTGCTTTAATGGCCTTACCCTTTTTGTTTGAAATTACAAATACATCTTCGTCTGCAATCACACCGTTTGAATCTTCATCAAATTTAATAGTTGCAATACCTTTATCTGACTTGAATAGCTGGAATTCAGGATTAAGATCAGGAACATCACTAGCTTCAACTGAAGAAACTAGGACTTCAGATACATAACTCAAACCATCGGCTGAGGCAACCGCAGCGAATTCATCTCCATTAATATCTAAATCAAAGTCGACTTCAGCTTGGTAATAAGCAGCTGTACCTGTTTTTATGGCTTTAGTTATAGATTCAAAAGCCCAGTCTGCATCGTATGAAGCAATCTTTATAGATTTCTTATTCTTGGAAATAAGCACAGCCTGATTAACTTCAACACCATCACCAAGTACATCTATCGCACCAACAGCCTCAACTGTATAGGCAGCTTTTGTAGTTTTCAGATTTATGGTTTTTTTACCTTTTTTCTGTGTTAGTACAACTGGATCACTATCACCATCAGTTATTATTGCAAGATTCTTATCTCCTGAACTAAGTTCTAAACCACCAGCAGAAAATAAGCCTACATTTAATCCTGTAATTCCATCTGAGTTGATATCAAAGGAGAAGATTTGCTCAGCACCACTATCGAAATAATCATCTGAAGTACTAAATGCAGCCTCCTTGACAACTTTACCCGCACTGTTAGCTTCCCATGTTGAAAACTTACCTTCCAAATCAGTACCAACATTACCTTCAAGAGCTAGATAATAGCCACCTTTATTAGAACCTTTGTTAATTTTAGTTGAAGAAACTATTTCATAATCTGCAGTAGAACTTTCAAGAGCAATACCCTTTTTATTCTTGACGGTCATTGGTCCATACTTACCAACTATCTTGTAGGCCTGATCATCAAGACCATCTCCATCAAGATCTCCTCCATACAGAACTCCATTACCATCAATATCAGTACTGAATGTGGATTCTAAACCTGAGGCAATTGCTTGATCAGCTGTGAACCAGTTGTCAAATGCGTTAGTTTGATCTATCTCATTACCATCAGAATCAAGTTTAGCCCACTTACCTGATGCAAGCTGTCCCCAATAAGTGTATCCTTCCTTCAAGAAGACTTCACCATCTTGAGTGGTAGTCCAAACCTGATATTTACCTGAGTTATCAGATAAAACTACTGTTGGATCTGCACCTTCGGAATCGTAGGTAACATCACCTTCAACTAAAACTTGTAATGTTTCAGCCGCAGTTGTCATTGTAGTGAAGTTGGCCTTAGTAGCTGTTGCTGCGACTAAGTTAACATCACCTTGTTGTATGTCGTTTGTAGTAACTACCTCTACTTGCTCTTGTAAGCCAGTTTCAGCATCTATTACAGGATTACCATCAGCATCGAATACACCCTCAGTTACTACCGCGCCTGAATCAGAATCATATGCAACTGAACTTAGTGATAAAGCAACACCACCTGTCTTGGCAGAATATAGAGTAAAGGTATCAGTGTCAGCAGTTCCTTCAAGTACAGCATCACTATTTAAGTCCTTATTAAATAATTGTTCCCAGCCTAGAGCAACAGCTTTATTTGTTGATTTCCAACCGGACTTTTTATTATTAATGATAGCGCCATTTGCATTTGTTTGATGTACAAACCACTTACCTGCTTTATTACCAGTTCCTTCCAATAGAACCTGATATCCTCCACTTATAACTGTACTTGCAGCTGATGCAACTACATCATACTTATTACTTGTCTCGGCAGTAATTGACTTACCTTTGAATGATAATTTAACAGTTGGAGTTGACGCAACATTAAACGCTCCAATAGATCCAATAGAAGCAGTACTGATAGTGTATGCAGATTCACCTTCGACAATACCGTCGTTACCGGAATCTAAATACTTCTCATCACCTGAGACTTCAAAGTCATAAACCTCAAGATATGAATCAACACAATAGTCAAATGCGTCAACGATACCAACACCAACTTTAACGATACCGCTACTTCCACCAAGATCATCTTCGGTAACGACATAGTTGAATACATCTGAAATCTCTCCGTAACTATCAACATTGTCTCCAACTGTTGCAATACTACTGGTCTGACCATTGAAAGCGAAGAAGGCAAAATCCTGATAAGGAATATAATCGTTTGTTCCAAAAGTAAAGCCGAAGCTGATTACATCACCTGCGTTTAAACTGACTGTGTCATAGGCACCTGATCCATGTGTCGCATCAATTGCACTTTTTGCAACTTTACCATCACTATCTAAAATTGCCTCATCAAGTTTACCATCTTTGAGTCCTAGAGCATCTTCAAGATCCCACTGATCTATTGAACCGCCACCGGTTGACATCACAACAGTATCTCCCTGCTGGAATGCATTACCTACATATTCAATATCAAACTCCTCGTAGTATTCATCTTCATCTTGATTTGGCTTCTCATTTACATAATTGGAATCATTTTCATCGAATTCATAATTATCATCATAATCATAGTCATAGTCATCATCAATTCCGTCACCGTCCTCATCATTCCAGATTTCTTCTGAACCAACATCGATGAATTGATAAGTACTTGTATTATCTGGTTCTGCATCAAATGTTCCACCAAAAATAAAAGCAATATCTTCATAAGCTAGTGGAGTAAAGAAAGGAGCTGCATTTATTGTGCCGACTGATGTATCTATGTATGTATCATTGTTACCATCTCCAGTAACATCAACTGCGCCATCAGCAGTGAAGATTTCCTCAAATTCAGGCATTTCAAGTGTAACAAAGAAAGCTTTGTCAACATTAGCGGTTGCAAATGAATCCCACTTGTAGCCTTCTGCATCAGCTGAGGTAACAGTTTCAAATTTAACTCCAGGACCTTCTGGTGAGCCATCTCCTGGTACTAGATCTTCCGCACCTAATGAGTCATTATCTACCGTAGATGTATTATTCTTGAACATATCTTCGTAAGTGATCTTACCGTCGTTGTTGTAATCAAGAATAAAGTCTAGTTCATCTATAACTCCATCAGCATTGATATCTAGATATGTACCAGCAGTAATACCGTAATCAAACTCAAATTCATCAGAGTAAGTATCATCACCATCAAGTATACCGTCGTAATTACCATAGTCTTCCTCTTCGTAGCCATCTGGAGCATCATATTCTTGTCCAGTTTCTCCTGAGCCCTGGATATCAAATCCCCAAATATCAATTACTGATTCAACAGCTCCATCTTTAGCATCAACAATACCAACGGTCATAGTGAATTGACCATCTTCGTCAATATCTCCAGCTTTTATTTCATAGTCAACAATACCTTCCTTAAGACCATAATTGCCAACGTTAGTACCAACACCAGCAATCATGTAAGCCTTTTCGCCAACTGAGTAGTAACTAAAGTCAGCGTATGGTGTATAGTCGTTTGTTTCAAAGAAGTAGTAGAAGGATGCAATATCTCCTGCAGCAGCAGATGCTGAAAGACTAACAGCAGAACCTTCAGTGGCGTTGATCTTCTTTTTAATAGGTGAACCACCAAATGAAGTGCCATCATCAATCTGCATTGCCAAGTCAAGTGATTTCTTGGAAAGGCCTGCAAATGACTCTAGTGATACTTCATTTTTATTCTGGCCGATATTTGCCTGAACAACATTACCTGCAGTTGATAAACTAAATCCTCCCCATACATCATCTTCAACATAGACATTACCTACAGTTTCAAATGTTCCGGAGTAATCATCTGCATATTCACCATCTAGATTTTCACCATCAATGAGTCCATCTTCTGTTTCAGATAGATACTCAGCAGGCGAATAATCCATATTTGTAAGATATAGCTTAGTTTCGACTGCATTATCCAAGGCATTCATAACACCTACGGATAGTGTGAAATCTCCAAAATTAGCTCCATCAAAGTCTGAAGCCTGAAGAGTATATTCAAAATATCCATCATAGGAATACGCTTCAGCTACATCATCAGCACTACCTATATTGTCTTCACCAGAAACATTACTTTTAACTGCCGCAGTTAAACCTGTATTTAAGTCTGTAAGTACATTTACTTTGCCGTTTACAGCTACGTAAGCAAAATCTTCAAATGGGTTATAGTCAGTAGAATCAAAGATAAAGTCGAAACTGAAGGTATCACCTACAGCACCAACACCTGATATTGATGTTGCAGAACCTGTTGTCGCATCAATTGAATTCTTAGTTCCACCTAAGTTTGTACTCAAAGATCCATTTTCTAATCCAGTGAACCACTCAATTTCGGAGGCCTCTAAGGTATTTGTTTCAGAGCCATCAGTAATAAGTTCACCTTTGTTGGACTGAGAAGCTCCAGTGTATTGGGTAGAAAGCGTTAAAGTTTCAATTCCTTGTTCAAATTCACCTCCTTCATTCAAGACAACGAAATTAGTAGTATCAAACATATTGTTGCCATCAAGAGCAAATACATCTGATAGAAGAACATCACCTGCAGCAGTTAAATCTGTTATGTCAACGTCTAAACCAGCTGATGGTGCTGCTTCGAAAACATCAGTAATTGAATCGGCGTATCCATCTGGATTTGGATTACCACCAAGATCACCATCATCAGTTGTAGTACCATCATCGTCATAGAAGTCACCACCTTCTGTGGCCATCATGAAATCACCGATATCAAGAGCAAACTCCTCATCAAGCCATTTATTGTCACCAAATTTACTGTTATATAGATATGAAGTAACTACATCATTAGTATCACCATCTACTACTGCGAAGAAGACACTTTCATCATTTAAGAAACCAACTTCATAAGCAGTACCGTCAGAATCATAGAGAGCAGTATCCGTATTAAGTTCCCATCCTAAAATATCATCATATACAAAGGCAGTTACGTACTCACCACTTGCATTTACATCATCAGTACTAATGCCAGCTACACCATCTTGGTCAATTATTAAATCATAGAAGTTAGATTCAAGATCACCATTGACATCATAAATTAAATCAAAAGAGGTGATGTAACCATCATCATTTAAGTCAAGGACCTCATCCTTCCCATCGATAATAGTTGTGTATTCACCATCATCAGGGTTAACTACCTCATCATCATTTAGATCACCTTCATTACCGAAGTAAGTATTTAATGCATAAACCTGTTCAATTGCTACACCTGTAGCGCCAATATCACCATATTTACTGCCAGAGTCGGTATCAAACTCAAAAAATGTACCTGTTACATTTCCGTAGAAACCGAAATTGAAATCATCAACACCATCATCTAGATCGTCAACACTTTTTGGTTGTTCATCCTCTGGAATTTCATCTGAATTAGTTGGGTCGTAGATATTAATATTCGATATTGTCAAGGCAGAATCAACGCAGGTATCAAGTGCATCCATGACACCAAAACCAAGAACCAATTCTCCACCACCTGCTAAATCATTCTCATCAACTGCACCGTCTCCATTAATATCACCACCACTATAAGCGGATAGTTCACCTGAGAATGGGTCGATATAATTATCTTCACTGAAATCACTTTCACTCAATGTGTAATAAATAGTTCCACCAGCTTTTCCAAAGTCTTGAACGTCTTCGCCAAGAGCAACTATCTTCTTAACAGTATTATTGACTGAATACCAGGAGAAATCCTTATATGGAGAATAATCACTAGTGTCAAATTCATATTCAAAGGCGATTGTGTCTCCAACAGAAGCCCAAGTAGTTGCATATGCACCTGAACCTGATGTCGCATCTATCTGAGTTTTAGTACCTGATAAATTACTATCAAGAACATAATCTTCAGTGAAGCCCATTACAGCTTCTAACTGACTCTGACTGACAGCTCCGTAACCAGTAGTCATACTCAATACGGCCTCTGAGTTTTCACCAGCAATAGTGGTATTACCCATGACGCCATCATCTGAGAAATTCAGTACACCCTCTACGTAATCAGTTGAATCAGAATCAGAATCAGAATCAGAATCAGAATCAGAATCAGAATCATCTGTTGAGTTCTTCTGAATAATTTCTAAACCCTTAACAAGTAAACTTGAATCAACCCATGTATCGATAGCGTCTGTGATACCTATAGAAACGTCAAAGTATCCCTGATAAATTTCTGTACCTTCCAATCCAGAAATTTTTCCTGGAGTAGTTTTGTAAGCCAATGAAGCAGTAGCGCCATAACCAAATAAGGCTGTTTGATCCCACTGAATATCATCTGTATCTAAACTTTCTATCCAGCCCTGCTTGAGATTGATATAAGATGACTCTGGGCCTCCACTTAATTGAGCAGGAGCTTCAATATCAGATTCAAGAATATAATCCATTGAATCTGTAGAAATTGTATCTCCAACTGGATTTAAAGCTTCTTGAGTAGCATTAAATGTATCTATGAGATCCTTGGTTAAGAATCCCCAAGTTGATCCATCAACAAGAGAATCAGAAGTGTCAGCATCAATTAGAAGATCAATTTCAGCTTGTTTTATACCATCGTTACCATCATCAGTTATCGCAGTGTAACCGTCAGCATTATCAAGTAAAAAATTATCTAAATTTAGTTCACCATCACCAGATAATTTGATTAAATCACTTCCATTTATTGTGCCGTCATTATTTATGTCCCAAACCTTATCTTTTTCATCGACTATTCCATCGTTGTTAGCATCTAATTTGAAATCACCAAACTGTAAGGAATTTTGGTAGAAAATAGAGGCATCAGGCTTGTTAAGGAATTCATCAGGTTCTCCAACACCACCAGTATTGAAGTATAGATCAGCATTTGCAGTACTATTTGCAGCAAACTTAAATGAAGTTACATCAATATCAACAGCATTTTCAGTTGTAGGATCATCTAATAAAGTAACACCATCGTCTGCAATCGCTTGAGTGCCCGCGGCAAGTAAATCTAAAACTCCAGTATTATCGGCAGTAACAAAAATTGCCTTAGTAGCATCTAAATTATTTAAATAATTTATTTCAGTAGCTGCTTGTGTGAAGAGACCTCCAGCAGCTGCATCACCTGTGCCAAGAAGTCCGTCACCGTCTGTATCAACCAGAGCATCCTCTATGCTTATTGTTCCATCACCATTAAGGTCTAAAACCTGGTCATTAAAATCGATGAATGGATCACCTGGTGCAGATAAGTCATCGTCTGAATATAAATCTAATATGTCATCACCGCCATCTTCAGAAAGTATTCCATTACCATCAACGTCAGTTAACATGGTTGGACTGAAATCTGTTAGAAGTGACTGGTTACTGTTATTGAAATCAGCTGCAGTGAGGGTGTAGGAGAAAGTACCACTCTTAGATCCGAAATTATCAACGTCGTATCCAATAGAACCCAAAGATTGAAGAGATGAACTGACTTCATTATCTCCACCAAGAGCTGTACCTGTTTTTAACTGAACAAATGCGAAATCGTTGTAAGGAATATAATCATTTGAAGCTATTAAATAGTCAAAGTAAACAGTATCTCCAGCCTGCGCATAACCTGTAAACTTAACACCAGATCCTTCAGTAGCGTTAATTCCGTATTTTGTTGATGATGAGGAATAGCTACCAAAGAAATTCTCAGCCTCTGCCTCATTATAAAACTTCATATTCTGGTCAAGGCTTCCGGAGGAGATACTTAAGGTGCCTTCAAGATCTGTTTGTGCCGCTGAACTTGTACCAGTGGACATTGTGTAGGTGCCTTCATCACCTTTAATATTACCTACAACTTCGTAGTAATAAGAGTAGAAATCGTATCCATTCCAGGGACTTTCATCGTTTAAATTATTATTATCAGGATCATCAACTTCTCCATCTCCATCTGAATCTTTCCAGTTATTTTCGTCATTAGGATCTTCTGGGTTAGTACCGTCACCTGAAGAATTATTTTCTTCCTTACCATCAGTCCAATCACCTCCGTAAAGAGTTGAAAGTCCGAATGGATCAGTGAAATTATTATTTCCAGCAAATACATCGTCTCCATCTTGAAGACCGGATGTTATGTAATTTGGATCTTCTGGATCACCCCAAAAGTCAGGTAAGTCTTCAGCATCTATATCCCCATCTTTGTCTGCATCAAAAGTACTGTTACCAAGAGCGTCAATATTCGGTGTCATTAACAATGTACCAGCTATTGCAGGTGCGGCCATCGATGTACCTGACCAAGATTCCAACTTACCTTGAGCGTTTGTGTAAGAAAGTACGTCTACACCTGGGCCAGCTACGTCAACATCATCTTCAGCACCGCCATCATTATCGTCATCATAGTTAGTGAAAGGAGCCATGATGTATTTCTTATCCACAGCAGAAACTGTGTAGACACTCTCTTTATCACCAGCACCTGCAGGTGAAATTTCGTCAGCATCACCATTATTGTTACCGGCAGCAATAGCAAACTTAACTCCCTGATCAGCAGCCCACTTGATCATGTCATCCAGAGGACCATAGGTTGGACCACCTAAACTTAAGTTGATAACTGTGTTATTTACGTTTAGCTTTGTACTGTCTTTATCAGCAATCTTGTAATTGTTACCAGTAATGGTTGTTGTGTCTTCCAATACATAATCAATAGCTGTTGCAACAGCATTCATGATTGTGTCATATGAAGTAGAACCAGTATCTCCAAAAACTTTAAGAGATATAACCTCAGCACCAGGAGCTACACCAACTACACCTTTACCATCAGCTTTAGCAGCGATTGTACCGGCAACGTGAGTACCGTGACCTACAACATCAATAAAAGCATTATTAACATTTCCAGAGGATCCATCTGAAAAAGTAGCTATGGAAGTTTCATCAAATAGAAATGAGTCATAATCAGTATCAACAAAACTCATTGATAACTCTTCACTGACATCTCCAATATTAAAGTCATCTAATTTCGCAACCCCCGAGTCAATAACGATTGCAAATGCATCTACGTAAGTTTCGGTTGCTGTAACTTCAACATCAGCAACATCCGCAGTCGCTGTATTATATGGATTGTTTAAAAGAAATTTAGATACACCTGCATCGATTCCCGTATATTCTCCCGCCGTAGTTATTAATTCATTACCTGTAGTAATCCAATCGTATTTACCAGCTGTTGTGCCATCTGCAGGTGCTGTCCAGTCAACAGTGCCTTGTGCCTCTCCATTTGCCCATACAGCTGAAACACCCCAAGGTAACTGATCTCCAGAGCTAGCAACCGAGTCATAGTAGTAATCAAGTGGCGCTGAAAAAGGTGAAAATGGATTATTTGAGACCTTTTTTACTTTTTGAATTCCTACATTATCTAACGCGTTGTTAATTTTTGGTAAGTACAGAGACTGAGAAGAGGGAGAATAATCTTCGTAAGACACTATCGAAAACAGTAATGGATCATTCAATAGTATCAGCAATTTGAGTAAAACGACCTATTGTTACAGAATAATAACGGCTTATGTCATGAAGTCGGCACTATTTGTTTTTAAACCGAGAATTTAAGGCTATGACTAGATTTTTTCAATTCAAAGTTGCGTATAAAATGATATCCAATCTGAAATTTCAACCTGTTTTTGCAAGATTTTTTATAAGATTATACTTTTAATTTCTATAAATCTAGATTTTTATAAATTCGTAAGGATTTCATCTGAAATTATGTTTTTAGTATTAAAAAATTAATCATATTTTTTGATTCTTCAAACAATTTTCAAACTTTACATTACATTTAAATTTATCAATTCTAAGATTTTTCTTCCAAATTATTATTTGTAGTTAAAGTTTCTTTTTTTATCATAAAATAAATTGCATGAGAATAATAATTTCTAGTTTATTAGCGTTGCTCTTATATATTGGCCTTAATTTCTTTTTTTTTAAAAAAAATTTCAACAACACAAGCATAAAAAATAGTTTCGCATCATTAAAACAAACAGACAGCTACAAAAAAGCTACAAAGGATCTAACAATTTATGGTCCGTTCTCATACAAAGATAAAGTAAAGGCTTCAATAATTTATTCAAAAATACTATGCAAAGAAACCGATAAAGTTTTAATAAACAAGCTAATAAAGAAATCAAACTTGGAAAACAATTTACCTAATGGAATTGAATTTAGCTTTGAAGTGTTAAAAGCATCTAACGAACTAAAAAAATTCTATAAGAACAATGAATGCATTAATATTGAAATGAATAAAGATTTCCAAAAAGAGATTTTTGAAAGATCATTTATATTTAATAAATAATTTCTCTCAGATTTGATTGAGCAAATTTATCATAGAAACAAATCTTATTTTCGTTAGTTTGAGAAAAAGCATTTTCACAAAACCCTGATATCGGCAATCCTGTTAATCTATTTAAAGAAATCAATGAAATATTATAATTAGCAATATTTTTATAAAAACTTGACTTGGCTGATGTTAAATCTTTTTGGGCATTTATAACTTCTCGTTGAGCTGCAACACCATTATTAAGTCTTAAACGAGAAAGTTCCATTGCTTCAATTGCTGCATCTAATTCATTATTGGAAATTAATATCTTTTTTTCCTCCGCTTTTAAGATTTTATATCTATTGATAATCTCTTCTTCTAAAGAATTAGATTCTATTTTATAATTAAGATCTTCTATTTTTGCCTGCAGTTTACTAGTTTGAAATTCAGTTCTTGAAATACCTCCATCAAAAATATCCCAAGAAAAATTTAGGCTTATGGAATTGTTGTAAGAATTTTCATATGCATCTTTATCTACTTCCGGAACTAATGATTCACCCTCTACGAAGGATGCTGTGGATTCATTCCTAATAAAAAAACTTGGTCTTGTTTTAGCTATCGCGAATTTCGATTCACTCATTCTAATTGACTTATTTGATTTAATATTTTTAAGATCAAAACTATTTTTTAAACCAAAAAGTACGTTTTTCTCTAGGCTGTAATCCCACCAACCATATATTTCTTGCTGATCTTTATTAAAAATAAAAGAAAAATCATCTTCTAGATAAAGTATAGTTTTTAATGCATTATCCGCAGACTTGAAACTATTTTCTTTATCAATAAGAAACTGCTGATCTTTATTTAGTTGAATTTTTGCCTCAAGCAAGTCTAATTTAGTTCCAATACCATTATCAAATCTGGCTTTTGAATCTTGAAGATTTAGAAAAGATAAATTCACAGATTGATTACCGTTCTCAACCTCTTGATAGGCATTTACAAAAACGATAAATCTACTTAATGACTCTAAAATAAGATCCTTTTTAATTTTTTCATATTTATCCTTGGCAATATTTATCCTCTCAAGAGCAGAATCTATTTCCGGCTGCTTTCCAGGATCAAATATTGGGAGAGTAATTCCTAAAGTAGTCGAAGAACTAACTTGCGCACTTTCTAGATTTATTAATGGATCATAAACCTTGCCATTCAAATATTCGGGAATAGTGCTGTCAAGATCTATATTCAAGTTGTATTTTGATTTCACTAATTTTAGATTCAAATTTGCCTCTTCAATAGCCTTACCAGCTTTCTTAAGTTCAAGGTTGTTTTTAATAAGAATATCTCCAATATTTTTAAAATTTATAGTTAATTCTTTTTTATTACTAGGAATTTTATCTGATATCAATAATTCGTTTTTATTACTAGTAATTTTATCTGATATCAATAATTCGTTTTTATTACTAGTAATTTTATCTGTTTTCAATAATTGATTTTTTTTTGAACCCCACAATACATCCAAAGAAAAAAAGTTTTGAATAATCAAAAAAGAATAAAAAAGGGTTTTTACTTTTTGATATTTCCTCATTAATTAATAATATAAGCTTCTTTATTTTAAACTTTAATACGAATAATAGTTATCAATCTTAATTAATTAAATCCCACCATCTAAACATATCAATCAATATTTGATTACTCAGATCCATACCTGAAGAATCACTTAAAAAGTACCTATCTCCTTCATTTAATAAAACTCCACTTTTTTTATACTTATCCCAAAATTTTAATAACTTCATCAAATTTTGTTCGGATTTTCCCTCCCCCCAACCATTTTCAAAAAATAATCTTTTTAAATTCACACCTTCTTTGAGTCTCATACCCAACATAATCCTTTCATCTAAATCTAAAGTCTTATTGTTTGTTTTTAATAGTGAATCTTCTAATTTCAGTTCATATTGTTGATCAACCCATTTTTTATATTCTTTGCTTACTCTTGGTCTACTAAATTTCTTGCCCCAAGGGGAACTTGTAGAACCTTGGCCAAAAGCCCACCAACCTAAACCTCGCCAATAAACTCTGTTATGCCTTGATTGATGACCAGCTATAGAATAATTTGAGATCTCGTATCTTTTATAGCCAAATTTCTGCATTATTTTGCTTTTTAGGAGACTATTTTCGTATGATTCCTCAAGATCAGGAAATGATAATTTACCTAAATTTTTTAGCCTATTGAAGACAGTTCCTTTTTCAATACTTAAATCGTAAATTGATATATGAGGAGGAGCATAACTAATTGCTTTGTTTAGATCAGCTTCCCAAATTTCTAAATTACTTTCTGGGAAGTCTTGAATTAAATCCAAACTCCAACTTTTAATAGAACCTCGAGATTGTGCTTCTCGAAGCCATCCACAAGAATCATGAACATCATTTAATGTGTGTTTCCTGCCTGCCTGTTTTAAAATCTCATCATTAAAACTTTGAGCTCCTAGACTAAACCTATTAACACCGGCATCTATAAATCCATACAAACTTTCTTCATTAAAAGATGCAGGATCAATTTCCATCGTTATCTCAGCTCCAAAGTCAATTCCATAATTTCCCTTAAAAACATCAATTAAATCTTTTATTTGCGAAGGATGTAAAATTGAAGGAGTTCCTCCACCAATATAAATCGTTGAAAGGGGAGATTTATGTTTGATTGACAATATTTCTTTATTTAAAAAGATCAAATATTCTTTAATAGTTTTGCTTCCATTACCCTCTAAACTTTCAATTTTGGTACCTAATGGTATTACTGCAAAATCACAATAGAAGCATCTTCTATGGCAAAAAGGAATGTGAACGTAAGCACTTCTTGGAAACTCATTCATGATATAAATAAATTTTTAAGCTTAAAAAAATCTAGATTAGAGTATAAAAAATAAAATCTTTATTTACTCAATTAATAAATCCTAGTAGATTAGATTTATGACAGATATTTTAGTACTAATTTTATTTGTATTGTCTGGTGCAGCATCAGGATGGCTTGGGGTTGATCTTTTACCAGTAGACATACTTAAACAAGTCTCAAATGTCGAAGGATTTAGAATTGTTTTAGCAATAATAGGATTTTTTATAGGATTAGCAGCAGGCTTTGTATTTTTGCAACTTAGAAAAACATTCCTTGATCAAATACGAACAATGCCCACAGACTTACTGGTTAGTAGAGCTGTAGGTTTAATTTTAGGATTACTGGTTGCAAATCTACTTCTTGCTCCAATTTTGTTGATCCCATTTCCAAGAGAAGTTTTTTTCGCAAAACCTTTAGCAGCTATTCTTAGTAATTTTTTCTTTGGAGCACTTGGTTATAAATTAGCTGATACTCACGGCAGAACATTGTTAAGG
>MDTB01158498.1_pt1 | contig 16138 bp, 17 predicted proteins | sample 811161 | NCBI WGS metagenome assembly MDTB01 (sample SAMN05326650, study PRJNA326480) | marine metagenome | isolation source: seawater | place: Mediterranean Sea | collected 2009 | reverse complement strand
TTTCATTTCGAAGCCTATACAATCTCAGAAACAGCAAGAAAACTAGGTTATAAAAGCACCAAAACAATCTATCGACTTCTCAATAGAGATTTATTAGAAGACTATGTTTATTTAGAAAGATCAGGGAGAGTTTTTTTAATGTTAGAACCACCAAATCTTCCAACTCTTGCGGAAAAAATTAGAGGGAATATCCAATTCAGGAGAAAGAATATCATCAAGAGTCACTATTAGTTACCGTTTAAAATTTATTAAATTTTGATTATTTGCTCATCAAAATATCCTGAAAAAAATTTTTTACTGCTTAATCAATCTTCATGTGATCAGGTAAATATCTATTTTTAATAAAGTATGTAAGCGTATTTTCTTTTCTATTAAATATCCAAAATCCTTTTGTGTTTGGGTTTAAATTATTTTTTTTAGATTTTCTATACTTTTCTAAGAATTCAACTATATTTTTTCGCCTTTCTTCATAACCAGGATGTGTACTTTTTTTATGTGTTGCGTATCCATAACCATTCTTTTTAGCAAAATATTCATGGGCTTTAATTGCTGTATCTTCAGGATAACCTGCATTTAAAAGCATTTTTGCAGAGCAGATATCTGCATTACTCTCTGATTCTCTTGATAGTTTATAACCAAGTAGAATTTTCTTTTTTTCTTTAAGATTTTTACCCTCCTTATCTCTTTTCAGAGAATCATTAAAACTATCTTGATTTAATATATGACTAATTTCATGACCAATAACGAAAGCTAAATAATCCTCTTTATTTTCATTGGTTCTAAAACTAGAACGACTTATGGCAATTGTTCCATTTGACCAAGCACAAGCTTCAATTGAATTCAAAAGATAAGACTGACGAATTGCTTCATTTATTTCATCTTTTAACTTGCCTTTATAAAGTATAAAAGGATTTATATTTCTCGTGAAATATAATATATCTGCTTTATTAACGAATCCAAGTGAATCTGCAATCCAAGAGGTTCTACTTCCAGAAACTATTGTAAAAGTAATCGGATTTTCCCCAAGATCATTCTTATCTGAAAGTTTATTAATGATTTTTTTAATAGTTTTATACTCATTAGGCATAAGTAACTGAGAATTGTTTCTTATGATTTTTCCAAGAACAATTGATATCGACAATAGAGAGAATAATGAAAAATAAATTGGATAACTGTTTACTAGAATTTGCATTAAAAAAATAATTCCTGAAAAATATATAGTTTTAGAAAATTAATGATGATTCCTTATTATTTTTTGATTTACAAATTTTTAAATGTATAATTATGAAAATTCAATTAAATACAGTTGGATAGCTCATATACAAACTTTTACATAATAAATTCTTCAAAAAAAAGTGTAGTAAGAAAATTTAGTAGAGTTTGTTTAGAGTTTTTAGAAGAAAATTGTATTGAATTTGAAGAGATATCAGATGAAACAGATAAAAAATTATTTTTGTTGACTAAAGAACTTTCTTCTTCTACAAAACCAATGGCATCACTTAGATGTAGAGTAAGTCATGGAATATATAACCAGATTAATTATCTTTATTTTAAAGAGAGAAAAAATAATGATGAAATAGATTTATTTAGTATGTTGGCTTGTGTTCTTGACGATGGTGGAAAAGATTTTTTAAAGATTAAAGAAAATAATCAAAAATCTAAATTTTTAAGATTACCTTTTACTTGGGAAAATATATCAAAACTTTCAGAAAAAAACATAAGACCTTTTACTGCAAAAATTATTTTAAACTTCAATGATTCGATTTCTAAAATAAATACATGGATAGCAAATCAAGTTAAATCAAATTTTGAACTTAAATCTTATTTTAAAAGTTGTGGTCTTTTTTTGATATCACCTTGGGCATTAATTAATAATACAAGTCTTAAAAGAGTAAAAGAGGCTTGGAATAGTTATGATTCAGATGTAATGACATTAGAAAAAGTGGAAACTCTTTATAAGTCATATGTTATTAATTACCAACAAGCCAAATCAAAATATAAAGAAGAAACAGGAAGAATTATTGGCTGGAAACCAGATTCTAATTTTTTAAATTCACTTAAGCCAAAGCAAAAAACTTTTAAAAATCTCCTACTTTTAGATAGTGCTATTAGAAGCTATATGTCTCCCTCTAAAAGATTAAAAGATTTTTTACCATACAAAGAGGAACTAAATCCAGAGATAAAAGAGAATAACGCTGAAGTGGAATATGATTCAAAAAATATTAACTTTATTAGCTATACAATAAATGAATCTGCAAGAAGTGTACTAAAAGATGCTCTAAATGAAGAGCAGAAAAAATGGGATAAAGATCCCAATAGACAATCATGTTGGCTTTTGTATGCCAAAGGCTTATCACAAAGAAAAATTGCTGAAAAGTGCGGGCATAAACAAAGTTGGGTTAGTAAAATTCTCAAAGAAAATTTATTAATTGAAAATATTGTTTTAAAAACTGCTATTGAATTAAAAAAATATCCAGACTTTAAGAATTTAAGAAAAGATCCAAAGGCAATTGATAACGTTTTATCCTTACTTAAAAAAAATATTTCTTCAAAAGAAAACTCTTTATTAAAAACTCTTATAAAAGAAATTATATAATTATGAGTAATAAAAATATTAAACAAAAAGATGACTTAATAGAAGCCTTTTCTATCCCTGAAGGATCAATCTTATTAGACCCTTTAGAGAATTCAACAAAGGAGGAGATGATATTGCTTTCTTTAAAAAAGCTTATCAAAAAAAGAAAATTAGAATCAGATATAAATTTAAATATTAAAAATTATTTTTCTGAAAACCTTTTATATATAAATGATTTTGCCATCCAAATTGTTAGTACTGGAATAACCTCTGATCAGATTTCTATACCTATAAAGATTTGGCTGGATAATATGGCTGCATTGGGAAAAAATAGGGAAATAGAAGAATCAATAATAGGCAGTCTTTTGAAATATCCTGATTTGATAGAAGAAATTATGAAAGTCATCCCACCCGATGTTTTTTATATTGATATTCATCAAGAGATATTTAGAATGGCTCTTAAGTTATATTCAGAAGGTAAAAATATTTCATTAGAGAATATTGTTCAGTCTTTAGAAGATAATAAATTATTCAATCTATCAGGAGGGAAAAGAATACTAAACGAACTAGTTGAGGGGGTTCCATCTGACTTTTCAATAAAAGACAATGTAGAGTTTTTAAAAAACTCGTATATAAGAGTTGGGGGTTATGGAGAATCTCCTCAAATTGTACTAGCAGTAAAATTTGATGAAGAAAACAACATTGTATATTTTCAGGGTGTAATTACTTCTAAAGATTTTAAATCCTTTTTGGAGAATAATTTTGAAAATTATTTTACTTTAAATGTTGATATAAACGAATTTGAAGGAGGCATTGATCGTCTTATTAACTATGTTCAGATATTAGATAATGATTCTCTTCCAAAGGGAATTAAATATAGCCAATTTTTGGAATCTCGAAGTAAATCCATAGAAAATAATAGAAAAAAAGTTAAGAAAAAATCTGCAAAACTTACTTCGGATTCAATAGGTTATTACTTAAGCAGTATTGGAAGAGTTCCTCTTCTTACTGCAGCAGAGGAGTTAGAGCTAGCGAATCATATTCAAACCATGAAAAAATTGCTAGAAACTCCTGAGATAAAAAGATCATCAAAAAATCTTCGCCTTATTAAGATTGGGAAAAGAGCTAGAGATAAAATGATGTCAGCTAATTTAAGACTTGTAGTATCTGTTGCTAAGAAGTATCAAAATCAAGGTTTAGAATTATTAGATTTGGTACAAGAAGGTGCAATCGGTCTAGAAAGAGCTGTAGATAAATTTGATCCTAATATGGGTTATAAATTTTCAACTTATGCTTATTGGTGGATTAGACAAGGAATGACAAGAGCTATTGATAATAGTGATATGACAAAGCGTTTACCAATACAAATAAGTCAAAAACTCTCCGAAATGAGAAAAGTTTCTAAAGAACTATCGCATAAATTTGGTAGGCAACCAACCAGATTAGAGATGGCAAACTCAATGGGTATTGAGCAAAAAGAATTAGAAGACTTGATCTCTCAAATTGCTCAATGCTCTTCTCTTGATGCTAATGCAAGAGGCAAAGAAGATCGCATTACGCTCGGAGAACTTATTCCCGATCCGAACAGCGAAGAGCCTATGAAGGGCATGGATAGAACTATCCAAAAAGAGCATTTAGGAACTTGGCTTGGAAAATTAAATAAAAGGGAACAAATAATTATGAAACTTAGATTCGGTCTAGATGGTGAAGAACCACTTACCCTTGCCGAAATAGGAAGACGAATAAATGTATCAAGAGAGAGAGTCAGACAATCAGAAACAAAAGCGATCTTAAAACTTAAAGCAATCACGAATCAAGAAATGAGTATTGAGCCAAAAGATATAGAGGATCTAATCTCTCAAATCGAGCTGTTGGTTAGTAACTATTAAAAAAATTTAAATTATTTAGAATATATTTTCATTTATTACTTTTATTGCTTCTTTATTTTCAGTTATCATTGGCCCAATTTTAAATTCATATTTAGCACCTAATATATCAATAGCTTTTTCTAAATCTATACAAGACTCTTTGAAAAATTTTATTTTTGATTGAATACTCCCATAATCATTTGCGCTTAATTTTTTTACTAAACCTCTATTGAAATAAGCTAATCCTGATTTTGGATTAATTTCAATAGCTTTATTAAAGTCCGTTATTGAACTTTTCAATTCATGTGTTCCAATTTTTGCTCGTCCTCTTTCAAGATATAATTTTTCAACATTAGGAAAAAAATTAATTGCTTTATTTAAATCTTTTATGGCAGCTTTATGATCTCCAATTTCTATATTAATTGATGCTCTTTTAGCAAACAATTTTTTATTTTTCTTTTTATTAAATCTAATAGCGTCATCATAATCTCTTAAGGCTCCTTTGAAGTTTTTATTTATTTCTTTCATCCTTGCTCTCAGAAAGTAAACATAGTGATATTTCCTTTTTAAGCTTTCTGCTTTTTCATAATCTTTTACAGCTCCTTCTATATCTCCAACTCTTGATTTTACATATCCTCTATATATATAAATGAGACTAAATTTAATCGCTCTATCATAATCATCAATTGCTCCCCTTAAATCTCTATTAATTTCCTTATCTTTTCCATTTTTAATAAAAATAAATGCATCCTTAGGGTAAACATCAATAGCTTTATCCAAATCTACTAGAGCAGCAGGAAAATTACTTAAATCGATTTTAAGTTTACCCATTTCAATTAAATGATTTTTTAGTTCCCATGCCAGATATTCCCAAGTGGTATGTTCCTTGATCATTTTAATTTTGAAATTTACTTAGATATTTTTTTTATAGTTTTATTTTGTTTTATATGATTCCAATTTTTTCATAAAATTTGGAGGAATCATTTTTGATTATTTAGAACTATGTATTTGCTAGAAATATTTTTTATTTATGAATCCAAAAGAACTAATTAATTTTTTAGAAAAACTAATTTTAAATAATTTAAATATTAGTACGATGATTTGGGGGGCCCCAGGTATTGGCAAGTCAAGTATTGTTGCTTCCGCAGCAAGGAAAGCAGAAATTGATTTTATAGATTTACGTTTAAGCCAACTTGCTCCAACTGATTTAAGAGGTTTACCTGTTCCGATACATCCTAAGGATGATAAAGAACAAGGAACATCAAAGTGGTATCCTCCAGAATTCCTACCTAGAAATGGAAAAGGAATTCTCTTCCTTGATGAGTTAAATATGGCTCCTCCTGTAATGCAAGGAGTTGCGCAGCAATTAATACTTGACAGAAAAATAGGAAGTTATAAAGTTCCAGATGGATGGAAGATATTATCAGCAGGAAATAGAAAAGAAGATCGTGCATCAGTTTTTGAAATGCCTTCGCCTCTAGCTAATAGATTTGTTCATTTAGAAATCGAAGCAAATTATGAAAGTTTTAAAAATTATGCAATTAGTAAAAATATCGCTGAAGAAATAACTGCATTTTTAGCTTTTAGACCAAATTTACTGCATTCAATGAATATAGATCAAAAAGCTTGGCCTTCGCCAAGATCATGGGAAATTGCTAGTAACTTATTTAAACATAAATTACCAATCGATATTGCAGTGGGAGATGGTGCCGCTTCAGAATTTAATTCATATATAAATGTTTATAAAAAGATTCCTAATCTTGAAAATATTTTAAAAGGAAAGGGCAAGAATATTAGTTTTCCCAAGCAAATATCTTCTCAGTGGGCTACTACAACAGGACTTATATATAGATCAAAAAGTGCTAAAGAAGTAAAAAATGTTTTTGTCTGGTTAATAGAAAATGCAAGTCCTGAATGGACCCAACTTTATGCTTCAGATATTGTAGAAAGCTTTAAAAGCGAAGGAAAGCTATCTGATTTAGCAAAGGTAGTAATGAACGATGAAAGGATTATTAAATACTTCAAGGATTTTGAATCAATTTTAAATAAATAAAAAAAAATGGAGTCTGCCGAACTTTTCGAATATATAAGCGCAACCAAAATAAGATTACGAAAGTTATCTCCTTTTTTTGCAGCATTATCATTGTATGCAGAGATTGATTTTTCTATTGATATACCATTAGCTGCTACAAATGGTAAAAAGATAATTTTTAATCCAATAACTTATATTAAATTGCCTCCTGCTGAAAGAGACGGGGTTTTCTTGCATGAACTATTACATATGGCTCTGCTCCATCATCTAAGGAGAGGAGTTAGAAATCCTCAGATATTTAATATTGCTGCAGATATAGTTGTTAATGGGATGATTGAAAATGAAGGCAATTTTAAAATTCCCTCATATGGGATAAGAGATAGAGATTTAGAACACTTGAGTGTTGAGGAGGTTTATGAATTAATCATTAAAAATAATAAGAAATATAATTTAAATTTAATTGATTTAATTGTTGAAGATAAAAATACAGAAGATACAGAGTCGAAAAGTAAAAATAATAGTAAAAATAAAACTTGCGTTAATGATTTAAATAATGATTCTGAAATCAGAAATTATTGGAAACAGGCAATTAATGATGCAAAGTTAATTACTAAAGGGTCTTTAAAATATTCTTTGCCAGAATCATTTGAAAGAAATCTTGGGGAGGTATTAGAGCCTGAAGTTGATTGGAAGACAAAGCTATGGAATTTCTTAGTTAAAACGCCTACAGATTTCGGTGAATTTGATCGAAGACTTATTTACTCTGGCTTATATTTAGAAACCTTACAAGGAGAAAGTATTAATGTTTTTTGTTGCATAGATACAAGCGGATCAATATCAGATTATGAAATAGATAAATTCATGAGTGAGCTTAAAGGCATTATTAATGCTTACCCTAATTTAAATTGCAAATTATGGTATGCAGATGATGAATGCTATGGACCATATAGTATCGACTCTATGGAAAATATTCCAAAGCCTCAGGGAGGTGGTGGTACAGATTTCGAACCATTTTTTAATAATATTGCAAAAAAAGAATATAGAAATAGTGAAGGTGTTTGTATTTATTTAACTGATGGTTATGGTTACTTTCCAGAAAAAGAACCTGATGCACCAGTCCTTTGGGTTGTGATACCTGGAGGATCTGAAGAAGAAGATTTCCCTTTTGGTGAAATAGTAAGACTTACTAATTAGTTAAAAATAGAATCGTAAATATTTTCTAGAACTATATAAAAAAAGAAAGAATTTTAAAAATTGAATTTTAAGAATATTATCATTAAAAATCTAATTGATAGGAAAACCAACCTTTTATTTGATGAACATATAGATGGATGTTTAAAGTTAAATTATTTCTTCTCTGAATTATTTAAATATAGAAAATATTATGGGAGATATCCATCTATAAATAAATGGAGGGAATTTGTTGTAACTTCACTTTTAGAAAATTTATCAAAAAATAAAATTTTAAAATTTGATATGGATGCAATAAGTAGTGATAATAAACTTAAAGAAAATATTTGCCTATATCAAAAAAATAAAATACTATTATTTGAATTTTGTTTAAGTTGTATTTTAGATTTTTATGATCAAAATGAAATTATGATAAATCCTCATAGCATGTATGTAAGCCATGAGACGATTTATGAAAGAATTACTAATAAATTTGATGGATTTAGTGGATCTAGTGAAATTGAAAAAAATATTTTTACTAGACTTTCTCATATAAAAGATTCGAATAGATTCGAAAAAGGTTTCGAACAAGGTATGTATTTGAATGAATTAGAAAACGAACTCTATAGAGTTAAAGAGAATTTAGAAAATACAGAATCTAATAACCTTTTTTCTATAGATGAAATATTTTTAAGATTAGGTTATCAAATTTCTTCGAAAAATATTGTATGTAATATGGATTATTTAAAACCTATTATTGAGTATGAACAATGTTTTTTATATCAAAGGTTAAATTCTAAAAATATTATTGCCAAGAAATATAATGAAATTTCAAAATTATTTTTAAGCATTTTAAATACTCAGCAAAAAGAACTTATAAATCTAAGATATGGATTAGACAATAAAAGAAGATATACTTTTGTTGATATATATGAGATGAAGCAATACAAGAACTATAAATCCCTTTTTGAGGATTTAATAAAGGCATTATGGAAATTAAGGATTTGTTGGCCAGGCCCTTTAATATATAAAATACTTTTTTGTTATGAAGAAGAAGATGATGAGGAATCACTTTTTTGAATGGGAACTAAATAAATATTGAAAAAAACTATTTTTATTATGAGAATCCCAACTAAAAATTTGTCAAATGGATATATTTCAGAAATTTTAAGTTTGTTTGGAGTTGATTCAAAAGATATAAATAATCAAATTGTATTAGTAGAAGAAAGTTTTCTTTACAGTATTTTTTATAATAAAGAATCTAAATCAATAGAATTAACTTCATTTATATCTATTAAAGAAATACCTGATACTCAAAAATATAAATTGAATTTTGTTATAAAAAGTGATGATCCAAGAATCAATATTTCTTTTGATACTGATAAAGACAAAGAAGATGAAAATGGTATATTAATAAGCTTTGATTACTCTCTTTTTAATAAGAATTATTTAGAGGATCTTGAGATCCTTAATCTTCATAATTTATTTAACTCATATTTATACAAAGTAAATCATGTTTGTAGAGAAATTAATATCAGAGAAAGAATTAATGCACTTAATTCAATTGATATTTAAAGCATCAATATACATTTACTAATTATTTAAAAAAATTCAAACTTTAAAATGACTAAATCCAATTCTCCAAAGGGAAAAAATTCAAATCAAGATGATTTGCCTTATGTCAAATTTCTGAATGAAGGTAATACTAAATTTTATGAGAATGATTTCAAAGGGTGTTTAAAAGCATTAAATCAAGCTTTTAGACTTGGTTGTAATGATAGGTATGCTTTTTGGAAAAGAGGATTAGCAAAAAGTAAATTAGGAGATCACAAAGGAGCACATAATGACATGGTTCAATTCGGCTTTCATCTTGAAAGTGACTATATGACCAAATTATTAAATGAAAAAATAAAAGCTAAATCATACTTTACTGATGATTTTATTGATTTGATCTCAGCATCTCTTAATACTCAGGAACTTAAAGTAATTACAAATAGATTTGGACTTGTTGATGGTATCTTTAGAACGCAAAGAGAAGTAGGAAATTTTCTAGGTATTTCTCGTCAAAGAGTATCTCAGATAGAATCAAAAGCCACAAAAAAGATTAAGGTAGCAAAATCTCTGGAGAATCTATTTGAACAAAGGAAAAAGAGTTAATAACATTAATTCTTTTTCTAAAATTTCTTTTGATTCATCTTCCAATCTCTTCATTAATCTAAAATCAATACTACATGAATATAAACGATATTTCTTTATAGCTTTATCAAAATCTTCTATAGCTTTTTTAAAATTACTTACCTTAGCAAAAGCATAACCTCTATAAAAATATGATTTACCTAATTCTGCTCTAGTAAAAAGTTTTCTCTTTTTTGTTTTGTTAACCTTATTTGATAAATTTATATTCTGGGTGAAATCGTAGATTGACTCAATAAATAATTCTTTTTTTAGATAAAGTTCTCCTCTATATTTATAGGAGTAAATTTTTTCGTATATTGATGCATTACTTGAAATGATTTTACTATATTTTTTAATTTTACTATTCATTAAAAATTTTTATTCCTCAATTTTTTGGATTTAATAAAATATTGAATTTTAATTTTTTGTAAGATGTATGCTTTAGCAAAACAAGTATTACTTTTTTTTAGAGCTTCTTTATAATCTTTTATTGCAAGTTCGTCATTTCTTAAAATTGAATATATATTGCCTCTATGAAAAAAGGCATTACTTAATTCTTTTGTAGTATTTATAGCTTTTGTATATTCATTTAAAGCTCCTTCGAAATCTTCTAAGATTTTCTTTGCCCTACCTAATCTGATAAATTTCCAATAATCTATTGGAATAGTTTTCTCTTGTTTCATAAAAATATTATTTCTGAAATATTTATAGTTCCTATATTTATTTAATGATTCCTTCCTTTATTAAATTTATAATGAAATTTAATTCTAATAATGTTTTTCATTTCAATAGGCAATTCATTTAATAATTCCCTAATTTCAGGAAATATAAAATTCCAATCGAATTCTTTTTTAACTCTTAAAGCCTTATCAAAATAATCTAATGCTTCATCATATTTACCAAGATAACTTAAAGCAAAAGACCTGCATAATAATTCACATGCTCTGGTATTAGGACGATCCATATATGAAAAGTTAACTTGATCAAGCCAATATTCTGCCTCTTCGTAATTTTTTAGTTTTATATTTGCAAATCCTAAAAATAATAGCCAATTTTTCTTTATACGCTCTTTTTTTTTATCACTGTGTTTACCCCTTATGTTCCAATTTCTTCTTTTGTTCAGCTCAATACCCCTTTTTGCATATATTTTTACTTCTTCAAAATCTTTCCTCTTAATATTTACCAAACTTAATTGTTCAAAGCAAAAAAGTAAATTTTTATCTTTTGGATTTCTTTTTATAAAATTCTTAAAATCTATATTCGCTTTATTCCAATACTCTAAATAAAAATATGCCCAACCTCTAATGTAAAGTAATTGAGAATAATTAGGTTTTAGTTTTATTGCTTTAGAAATATTAATTACTGAATTTCTATATTTTTTTAAACTTAAGTAAATTATTCCTATATTCTCATAAGATTTGAAATATTCTTTGATTGCAAGTGATTTTGTAAAGTCATCAATAGCTTCTTTATAGTTTAGTAATCGTTGATTTGCTACTCCCCTATAATAAAAAGTTAGATGATTATTTTGATTGATTTCTATTGATCTTGTTAAAATATTTTTAGCTGAAATATTTTCTTTAATTTCTAAATTTCGCTTACCTAAGTCTAAAAAAAATTGCCATTTTGGATAATCTTTCCAATAATCTAATGGGACAATTTCTTGTTTTAACATAATCTAATTTTTTTTAATTCTGAAATATTTCTAGTTCCTATTTTTTTCTAACGATTCCTAAACTAAAATCTATTAATTTTATTGATTCATTTAAATTTTCAATATTCTCTATTGGTAAAAGATTAAACAAATCCTCTTCAAACTCTAAAATTCTTGGACTATATTTCTTGCTTTTTAAATAATTTCTAATTGCCAATTCAGAATCCTTTTTTAAAACCGCTCTGGAAAAGTCTAAAAAATATAGATAATCAAGAGGAGCTTCTGTAAGTATCAATTTAGAATAATCTCTATCAGACTTATCAAAATCTCCTGAGAGAGCAAATGCTAGTCCTCTAAAAAAATAAGTTTTTTGTAAGTTAATACTCTCCAAGTAATAACCATTTAATCCTCGTGGATCCATTTGTTCATTTCTCCAGGCTTTGTTAAGTCGATAGAGACATGTATTGAATTTCTTGATTGCTTTTTTATAATTTTTATTTTTTAAATAAAAAAATCCTATTTGTGTTAATAAAAATAGATTCCATTTTTTATGATTATTGTCATTCTCTTTTAGCCATGCTAAAGCTTGAATTCTAGATAAGTCTTGGTATTTTTTTTTAATAGGATTCATAATTATTTAATAGAAATACATTTTAAAAATTACTTGAAACTCCAAAGGAAAATGGATTTGAAACTCAGTAAAGTAATCCAAGGCTTCAGGATTGGAAGCTATACATTTAGAAATGATATTGATAGCCGAATCATATGAGGTGAGATGATTCCCGTTTTTGATAGTCCAAAGTACTTTTAAAAAACTTAAGGATAAGGGATTGAAGAAGTAATTAGCAGAACGCAATAGTTTTAAGCTTTCTAAATACTGAGTATCAATATAAAAACCATTTTGATCATACAAATCGCCTAAATAAAAATTAGCGATAGCTCTAAAGAAGTGAGCATCTTGGGAAATAAATTCATCTAAAACTAACTGTCTGCAGTTAAAATAATCTTTACTTTCTGAGCGATTAATATACTCTGAAAAGTCTAATTTCGCTTTTCTGAATTTTTTATTATTTAAGTAAATTTTTCCTCTTTCAAAATATTCTTCATAATTTAATATCCTCTTTTGCAGATTCATTTATATTTTTAAAATTCTATTTTATTTTTAGTTCCATAAAAAATTAATTGATTCCAAAGTAATCTTTAATATATACATTGAATCTTATACTTATAATATTTTTCTCTGAATTAATTATAATTTTCCCGAATTTTTTTGATATTAATCTCAAGCAGAATAGTTTTGAACTTGTAAAGAAGATTATTTTTTAATTTCTTTAAATGATTCAATTACTTTTGTATGATTATATGTAATTTCTGATACGTCAAAAGCATTTTCATTATTCAATTCTATTTCTTTAGCTCTATTATAATCTTGATCCGAACCTGTTTTATCTCCTAATTTTATTTTTGATTCCGCACGTTTTTTGTAGGAAGGATAATGTTCTGGATTTATAATTATTGCTACATTACAATCATCAAGAGCCCCTTGATAATCACACAATCCGTATTTCGCAGATCCGCGAAGATAATAAGCACTAGCATGATCGGGATCAAATTCTATAGCTTTATCAAAGTCATCAATAGCACCTATATATTCAAGTGCCATTAATTTACCAAGTCCTCTGTTACTGTAAGAAAAAGCATCTTGAAGATTAATATATAATTCAGGGCTTTCTTTTACTGAAATGGAATTACTAAATACATATTGTTCTTTTATGAAACCAATTGCCTCTAAACGAGTTTTTTGTGAACTAGAATCTTTAGGATCAATTTCAATAGCTTTATTGAAGTCATCAATAGCACCTTTGAATTCTTTTAAACACATTTTTGAATATCCTCTAGATGCGTAAGATGTATGATCATTTGGATCAATTTCTATAGCTTTAGTAAAGTCGTCAACAGATCCTTTGAAATCTTTTAAGCTCATTTTGATGATTCCTCTATTTGAATAATTTTCAACAAGATTAGAGTTTATTTCTATAGCTTTATTGAAGTCATCAAGAGCACCTTTGAAATCTTTTAAGCTCTTTTTTGAAAGTCCTCTACATTTATAAGATGAATCATCACTTGGATCAATTTCAATAGCTTTGGTGAAGTCATCAATAGATCCTTTGAAATCTTTTAAGCTCATTTTTGACAGCCCTCTACATTTATAAGATGAATCATCATTAGGATCAATTTCAATAGCTTTGGTGAAGTCATCAAGAGCACCTTTGAAATCTTTTAAGCTCTTTTTTGAAAGTCCTCTATTAATAAAAATAACAGCAAGATTAGAGTTGATTTCTTCTGCTTTAGTGAAATCATCAATAGATCCTTTGAAATCATCTAAGGAAGATTTGACTAATCCTCTATCTATATAAAACTCGGCAATATTGGGGTTTATTAATATACCTAAATTGAGATCGTCAATAGCACCCTGAAAATCCCCTAATGATAATTTTATTCCTCCTCTCATTCCATAAGCATTTCCTCCTTTTTCAACATTAAAATTTGGATCAATCGCAATTACAAAATCAAAAAGAGCCATTGCTTTCTCTGAATCAGCATCCATATAGATAATCCCCATCAAGAAGTAATTAAGAGGATTATTAGAATTAATTTTTTGGGATTTATTAATATCATCGAAAGCTTCCTTTGTATCGCCAATTAAATATTTACTGAAACCTCGATAAGAGAAAGCATTAGCAATTCCTGAATTCAAACTAATTACTTTATTAAAATTTTTTAATGCGTTCTTAGCATCATAATTCCAAAGATTTTCAACACCATCATTAAAAAACTTTTCTGTTTTTTTAAAATTCATTTAAGCTTTATTTAATTAATAAATATTTAGTTTTTATTAATTCAAACTGATTCCTATCCAAATAATTATTTTTTATTAGATTTTAAAAATACTCTATCCCTCTCTGGTTCTTCAATAGTTACTTTTGAGGCGTACTCACCAAGTTCTGGATTTAATAAATTAGAACAAATTTTTTGAGCGCTACAATTATTAAAATCTAAATTTGATATTAATTCTTCATAATCATCTTTATCCAAGACAATACATAATTCGTTTTTAGTATTATCTTCTTCTGATTGAATATAATCTAAACCACATGCATCTAATAGTTCCTGACAATCCATATCTATTTGGATATAACAGTTATAAATATGTAGGTTCATAATTAAATAACAAAATAAGTTTCCTGATTTTTATAGTTCGTAATACTTATTGGTGATTCCTTTAAGTTTTTAAATTTATAAAAGTATTGTTTATTTAGGGTTTTTCTTTAGATCAAATAAAAGATTTTCATATATCGATTCTTATTAGTCTTGGACATAAGGTAGGAAAATATTGGACGAAATATTAGTTATTTTGGAATATCTAGTCTCAATCTAGGACTTAAAAAGTATTACAAATAGGTTTGTTAGTCTCATTCATTATTAGGTGTACTGTCATGCAAGCAGCTCAAGAACTCTTTTTTATTTAGCACCTTTTCTTAGAAGTTCATAAACCTTTTTTATCTGTTCCTTGTTTAGTCGATAATATTCAGTTTGAGGAATCCTTACAGCTTTAAATTGTGCTTGTACTTCTCTTTCTAACTGATGATAATTTGAACAACGAACAGAATCTAATAACTCATCTGCTTTTAACTGTTTCATTCTTCTCAGCATATTATTTGTTTTCCCGATTTTATATAAATCTTTATTTCTTACAAAATAAACAAACCCAACATCTGTATCATCTATTTCATCTGAATCATCTTTTATATCTTCAAAATTCTCGTCATTATCTTTCATTAAATATTTAATATTTTCTTCTTCCTCCTCTTTGTCTAATAATTCAGAAGTTAATTTCTGATGTAATATATAATATTCTTTAATCTTTAATCTCTCTTGAAAATATTTTTTTTGGTATTCGAGCCAAGTAGTTCTCTTATCTTCTGAAATCTTTTTTTCACTTAATGATTTAGATAGTGTTTCGTATTCCCTTATGAAGTTACTTAATCTACCAATACTTATTGAAAAGCCTAAATAATTCCAAAAAAAGACAATATACTTTTCCCATAAATCACAAAAATCTAATAAAAGTTTTTTTAAAGGTGTACTTGTGTCATCAATAGCATTAGCTTTGGTATGTCTCAAAGAATCAATTATTTTCATTACTTTCATTAAAACTTTTATATGAGATGAAAGTTTTAAATTATGAGATTCTGGATCATTCCAATTAATGTCCTCAACTGGCATCCACAGAGCATGTACATCATTAAAAAATACATCATTATATCTTGGCCGTACCATATCAAACCAAAAACTATCTGGCCAAAAGACTATTTCTAAATTGTAGTATGAACATCCATCAATAAAATTTTTTAAAAGTGCTCTATCTTTTTCTGGCATAAACTCTTCCTGCAACTTCTCAGCATCTTTTTTTATTGCGTACAATCCCCAAAATAATTCTGTATATTCTTTCTTCATAACTCAAGCGGTGCGAGTAATAAGCGTTTCATTTAAAAAGCTCGTTGAACTGATGGTGCTTTCGTACATTTTCCACTCCCCCTAGCTGGTCCTATATCTATAGAGGGAAACTTTTTATCTTGTACTCTAATCGTAAAATTACCAGT
>MDTB01179622.1_pt1 | contig 16139 bp, 16 predicted proteins | sample 811161 | NCBI WGS metagenome assembly MDTB01 (sample SAMN05326650, study PRJNA326480) | marine metagenome | isolation source: seawater | place: Mediterranean Sea | collected 2009 | reverse complement strand
TGTCTTAAGACAAAGTACCATTGGCGCAGAAAGGCTTGACTGCCGAGTTCGGAATGGGATCGGGTATTACACTTTCGCAATAATCACCAGGCACGGTTTTCTACTAAAATTTTTTGATAATGTAAAGTTTTATATAATGCTAAAATTCTATTATTTATGGATTTAAAATTGACTTTAATTAATTTTTTTTTTTGAAACTGTTTGAAGCTTTAATATATAGGAAAGTACAACGTAAAACACACCAATTGTTAAACCTAAGAAAATTGATATTAATAATATTAATCTACTGTGTGTAATTGAAGTTAGTTTAGTTAAATTAACATTAAAAACAACCCATTCAATATTTGTTTTTTTTAAACTATTTAACTCTTTTTCATAAAATTTATAATTAAAATTATCCCGAGACTCACTAAGTTCAATTTCCTTATCAATTGCTTTATATCCTCTTAAGTAATAAGCAACATCTGTAGTGCTTATATTAAATAATACATTAGATTGAGACAGATTAAAATTGTCTACTTGATTATCTGAAATATCAAGTTCTTTAGCAATCATACTTTGTTCTTTTAAAAACTCTATTTTTTTTATTTTTTTGTTCAGTTCTATTTTTTTTTGCATTTCTAAAATATAATTAAGCTCATCATAGACTGAATTTTCTAAATTAATTAACGCAAGATTAAGTGTTTCATCTAAAATATCTTGTAATTCAATAGGATCATGCCATCTAAAGCTCAAAACCCAATTATTAGAAGATTTATTTTGTTTAGAAATTTGCATTAATCCCACGTATTTGAATAATGCTTTTTCTTGTTCATCTATCGATAAATGCGAAATCATTTCACTAATTTTTTTCGTATTTTTTAAAACAAATGCAAATTCTTCAAAATCATTTAATTCTTTGATAAATGAGTTTAAAAATAATTCTGAGTTTGGTTTCGATTTCTTTCCTTTTTCAAAGTTATTCAATATTTCATAAAGATAAATATATTTTATAAGTTTAGAATTTTCAGTTGGGCTTATAATTAATGAACCTAAATATGAACTAGGTAAAATTTTAACATATCCAAATCCTATTAAAAATGAAATAACTGTAATCAAAACGATCTTTATTTTACCATTCCAAATAATTTTCAATAAAGCTGTTAAGTTTATTTCGTCATTATATAAGATTGATTTTTTTTTCATTTATTTATCTAAATAACTTAAATTTATAATTTTATAAATCTTTTTTATGATTTTTTTTAGAATAAATAGATTGAAGATAAAAGCCTACAGGCAAACTATAAACTACCATTAACCAATTATTAAATAAATTACCATTTGGTGAAAATGGCCAGACAGATATTAATATTCCAGATAATAGGCAAACCTGATAATCTGTGAGTTGTTTTTTTTGTCTGAAGATAATAGACTTTAGTTGTCTTAAAGCGACAAAAATAACATAAAATAAGGCTGTTGATAAAAATAAAAATCCCACAATTCCTGTCTCAGCTAATAATTGTATGTAAAAATTATGTGGATGTGTCATGCATGGGCTAAATCCTGTAGCATACTTTTCATCTTTACATTTCACCCTGAACATTTTTGGACCATGTCCAAAAATAGGTTTTTCTTTAAACATATTAAAGGCAGTTTTGATTAAACTATCATGTTCTCGTGAGAAGATTACTGGTGAGTCTGAACTTTTAATTAAACCCATATTCTTAGCTGGAACTTCAAACATTCTCTCGCTTAATTTTAATGAATTTAAACTCAGAACAAAAATACAAATAATTGCGATGAGAAAAGTTATTAATCTAAATTTTTTATATTCTTTAATTAAAATAATAATAAATACAGTTGATAAATTTAAAAAGAAAAAAGAAGTTCTCTCACCAGACATATAAATTAGTATATCAACAAGAACAAATAACAGACCTATAAAATAAATTTCAAATTTTTGTTTATTTTTTATTAAAAATAAAGCAAATAATAATGGGAATAATCGCGATAAATATGAACCTAAAATTAACTCATCTCCAAAAAATGATGAAACACGATTACTTATTATTTCGTATCCTGATAAATTAAATCCTGTAAAATATTGTATGTACCCATCAATCGTTAAGACTAAAAAACATAAAATTAATGCATAATAAAAATAAGTTAACACACTTTTATCTTTTTCAATTAAATACCAAATAAAGCAACTAAATATTCCTATTCTAAAATAAAATAAAGAACTCTCTAAGCTTAACATAGTGTCATCAGCTATAAATAAGCTTAGTAAAATACTATAGATACAAAAAATAAAAAAAATATTTAATGGTATATTGTTAAAGTAATAAAATTTTCTATTTTTGAATACATAAAATAAAAAAAATAAAGATAAAACACTTATAATTAAATCTGGGAAAAAAGGACCCCAAATTAAAAAAGGGACAATTGAAGCTACAAGCAAATTTATTAAAACAGAATTTGAAAATTTGAAATTTTTCATAAAAAATTTTTTTTATTAGAATTATTTAGTTTTTAATTCTTATAACTTTATTTTCTTCAATATTAATTGATATAGATGATTCTAAATCAAATTTAGAATTTAACTGTTGTTCATAAAAATGATCAATAATTTTTGAATTTGATTGATAAGAAGGAACCAGATTAGAAAGCAAATCTTTAACATCTTTTACCCTGTTTTCTTTTATTAAATTTGATAAGTTATCTAATTTTATTTTAAGTTTACTGAAAGGAATGAAAGGATCTTCTGCTTTTTGAATTTTCTCATGATAGGTTTTTTGAGGATTATCACCAATTAATAACTCTTCATATAATTTTTCACCTGGTCTAAGACCTGTTATTTTAATTTCTATATCTCCATCTAAATTTTTACTATCTTTTATCGAAAGCCCCGAAAGTTTTACCATTTTATCGATTAAGTCTCTTATTTTTACACTTTTTCCCATGTCTAAGATAAATACTTCGCATTTTTCAGCCATTGCTCCTGCTTGAATCACTAATTGAGAGGCTTCCGTAATTGTCATAAAGTATCTTGTAACATCTGGGTGAGTTAAAGTTATAGGTCCTCCTGATTTAATTTGCTGTTTGAATTTAGGAATAACAGACCCTGAAGATTCTAGTACATTTCCGAATCTTACAATTGCAAATTTAGATTGATGATTTAGGTGGTCATAGAGTGACTGAACACAAATTTCAGCAAGCCTTTTTGTTGCACCCATAACATTTGTTGATCTAACAGCTTTATCACTTGAGATTAAAACAAAATTACTAACGTTATATTTTATTGCAATTTGTGCAATTTTAAGTGTCCCTAAGACATTATTGTTAACACTTTCACAAATATTTTCTTCAACTAAAGGCACATGTTTATAAGCTGCAGCATGATAGACTGTATCTATATTAAAAGTTTTGAATACGTCCTCAATTCTTATTGAATTTTGAACATTTATAAGTAATGGGATGATTTTCGTATTTTGTTTTATATTTTTTAACTCTTCATTGATTTTATATAGTGCAAATTCATTTAATTCAATAAGTAGTAGTTTTTTTGGTTTTAATTTAATAATTTGACGAGCTATTTCTGAACCAATTGAACCACCCGCACCAGTAACCATCACATTTTTAGAACTTATATTTTTAGATAATAATTCTAAATTTGGCTGAACCTGATCTCTACTTAAAAGATCTTCAATAGATAAATCTTTAATATCAGACACTGAAATCTTGCCATCTACAATGTCTTTTATACTTGGTAAAGTTTTAACAATTATCTTATATTTATTCAAATTTTCAATAATTTGATTTCTCTTTGCCCTACTGATTGATGGAATCGCAAGTAAAACAAGGTCAATGTTTTTATTGATTACTAATTTATCTAATTTTAATGGATTATAAACAGTTCGACCTAAAACTGATTGATTATGAAACTGTTGATTATCATCCAAAAAACCAACTACTTTCATTTCAGGATTATTTTCTAAACTAACTAATAACTGACTTCCAGCATTGCCTGCCCCATAAATCAATATATTTTTTTTATTTTTTAAATTTTCAAAATTACGATCACTAAAAAAAAGATATTTAATAATTATTCTTGAGCTTAAAATTCCTAAAAATAATAATATAGGCTGAATAATACCAATAGACCTTGGTATACCATCAATTCCGTAAATACCGATAACTCCAAAATATAATAATTGATAAGAGAATATAGCAACTGCGACAGTAAAAATTATAGAAGAACCAGCAAAACGTATCATTGTTTTATATAAACCTACCAACCAAAATATTGGAATTGCTAAAGATATTGAAATTAATACCGCTAAAATAGATGTATTATTAATTCTAACGAATTGTTCTAGTCTAAGATAGAAAGCTAACCAAGTACATAAAATACATAAACCTATATCAATAATGATAGCAATAATTCTCTTAGCATAACGGGGTAAACTAATTATATTTTTTGTTGATGTTGCTAAAATTGACATATTAGTTTTACAAGTACCTTATCACTTTGGAGTAATAATAAACCACAAATAGTAAAAAACAATTATATTAAATAATATAATGATTTTTAAATGTGTTTACTTAATTATTAACAATATTGTCCTGAATATATAATAAAAATAATAGAATAAATTCATTTTCTTGATCATTTTTAAATCTGTTTTTGAAAGAAGAGTTGGTGTTTCCATATTTATTCCCGATATTTGAGCAAGTCCGGTAATACCGGGCTTACTTTTATAAACACCTCTTTTTTTTCGCTCACTTATTAATTTTTTTTGATTTAGTAAAGAAGGTCTTGGTCCAACTAAGCTCATATCTCCTAGCAAAACATTTACTAATTGAGGTATTTCATCTAATTTTGTCACTCTCAAAAAATATCCAAACGAAGTTAATTTTATATTTTTCGTTAAATGAGTTCCCACAGATTTTGTATTGGTTGGCATAGTTCTAAATTTAATCAATACAAAAAGTTTAAGATTACGACCAACTCGCTTTTGCAAAAACAATGGTGAACCATTATCTAAAAAACCTATGATCCAAAGTAAAATTAATATAGGTGATAAGATAATCAATCCGGTTAATGAGAAAAAAAAAATCAAAGAGCCTTATCATATATCATCAACCATTCGTTTGATACCTTCTTCTACACTTATAATTGGTTTCCAGTTTAATGTCTCTTTTGTGTAGTTGTTGTCTATTTTTAAAGAATCAACTAATCGATTAATTTCTTCTCGTTTACCTATGATAGACCCTATAAATTTAAGTAAAAATAAAGGAAAAGGGAACAAATTAACTCTTTTTCCCATTGATGATGCTATATAATTGATTAAATCAGGAGTGGATAAATCATCACCATCTGAAACTAAAAATGTTTTGCCAGAAGCATTGGGATGATCGCTACAACGAATTAATAGATCAACTAAATTATCTATTCCAATCATCGAACGTTGGTTATTAATTGAACTTAATGGTAAAAGAGTATTTGATTTTATAAGTTTGATTAGTCGAGCCAAGTTTCCTTTTACACCTTTGCCATACACTAATGGTAAACGCACAACCACAACCTCTAAATTTATTTTAGCAGATAGATCAAACAACATTTTTTCAGTCTCTAATTTTGATATTGCATAAGAATTTTTAGGATTTGGAGTGTCAGTATGTTGAAAATTATATTTATTTTTTATATTATTTTGAACAGTGTTAATTTGTTTTTTACCAGTGACTTCTCCATTAACTTTAATTGAACTTAAAAACACTAATCTTTTGACCCCTGCTTTTGCTGCTTGTTCTGCAAGTCGTTTGGTGCCCTCCACATTTACAGAACGATAAATTTTTAATTCATTAGTCTTTGTTTCTTTCATAACATGTGCCCTTCCTGCACAATGAATAATGCATTCAACACCTTCTAGAGCAACTTTCCATTCTGTGTTAGGGCCAATATCACCAACTGATATATAATTTGTATTGATGTCTGATGGATCCAAATTAATAGATCGGACAGATCCACTAAATGATCTCCCCGATTTTAATAGATTTTGACAAATAGATTTTCCAATAAAACCTGTTGCTCCTGTTACTAAAATTTTTTTCATTCTTTAATTCTAGAATTGAATTTACAAATAACAAAAATATATAATGTAAAATTATACCAACCTATGTAATAATGATTATTTGTTAATAATTGCAATATTTTATAATGTATTAAAAATTAAAATCTTGATCAATAATTAAAATATTTTTTAAATACCAAAATACGGATAGTTAATATTATAAAAATTACCTTTTTTAAGATATTTATGGTTTTGAACAAGTATTATGATAATGAATAAAATTCATTCTTGTTTATAAATAATTAATTAGTATATTTATTAGTATCTGGGTAAATTCAAAAAAAAATTAAAATAATTATGTTAAAAAAATTTTTTTTGCTAAGAATTTGGAGAAGAATTTATTTAGAAAGATTAGGAGAGCCTTTCATTTATAATCTAATTTCTTTGTTTTATTTATTTTTTGGAAATTTTGAAAAAAAGATAGATTATGATCTTGTTCCAAGACAACCATATGCATTTGGTTTAAAAGAAGCATTTAGAAGAGTAAGTTTACAAAAACTTAATGTTAAAAAAATCTTAATATTAGAATTTGGCGTTGCATCTGGAACTGGTTTGTTCAATCTGCAATCTATAGCTGATCGTCTGAGCAAAATTTATAATTTAGATTATGAAGTTATAGGTTTTGATACCGGCAAAGGTATGCCTAAAGCATTGGATTATAGGGACCATCCTGAAAAATATAAAGTAGGTGATTTTCCACCTTTAAAATTATCCGAAAAAAATTTACCCAAAAAAACAAAAATTTTCTACGGTGACATTAAAAATACTGTTCATCTAATTAAAAATGAACTGATAGAAAATAGTGTAGTAGGTTTTATTTCTATAGACGTAGATTACTATAGTTCTACAATTTCATGCCTTGAATCTTTAAAGTTTGAGAGCTTTTCTTATCTACCAAGCACCATTATATATTTTGATGATGTTAATAATCCTGACCATAATGAATTCTGTGGTCAGCTTTTAGCAATTAGAGAGTTTAATAAAGCAAATCAATTCCGAAAGATTTCAAAAATGACACAATTACGTAATTGGCGTTATTTTAAAAATGCACTTTGGTTAGATCAAATGTATTTTTTACATGTTTTAGATCATAAAAATCGTGATCCAAAAAATACTGAGGGTTCTAACCCAAGAATAATAGGCAACCCATACCTATAATTATTTAAAATTTTAATCTATTATTTAATTATTTAATTCAAAATAATTTTTAAAGAATATTAAAATATAGTAGAAAATTTATAACAGATATTTAAAATAAAAGAAATACATTTTTAAAATATGTTTAAAAAAATTGAAGTTTGGAAAGTTGGTTTAATAGTTTTATTTTTTATTTTATTAATTATTTTTATGGCTGGTGTTTTAAGAGACGCTTACATAGGAAAAAATAAAACCCCAAAAATTTTTAGAGATGGTTTTGCACTTGTAGCTGAAATTCCGAAAAATATATATCATGTAACAAAATTTTTTTTTCATCACAATTTGCCTCCCAAACTAGAAAAGCATGTTGAAAAAAAAAGGTTTAATAAATTCATTTCAAACGAAAGAAACGCGCTTTTAATTATGCCAAAATATGATTTTACCTTAGAGCGATCTGTTGTAGATATTATTGATCTAAATAAATTTGAAAAAATACATACATTTAAACATAATATTGATGAAATGAATAAGCGGGTTAAAAATTCTGAAAAATTTCCAAGAATTAATATTGATTTTAGCACTAAACGATTTAGATATTTGCATCCTTTGCTATTTGATGATGGTTCATTAATAAGTATTTACGGCCCTGCCTTCAAAATTGATTTTTGTTCAAATTTGGAATGGATAAATGATAAAGAAATTCTACATCACAGCTTAGAACTAGATCACAATGGAGATATTTGGATACCTGGGAGAATGAAGCCACCCTCTAAGTTTGTAGCAGAAAATACTTTCAATGATTATCAAGATCATTCAATTCTTAAATTAAGCAAAAATGGGAAAATATTATTTCATAAGAGTGTAACTGAAATCTTAATTGAAAATAAAATATTAGATATAAATTTGTTTAATGGAACACCCGACCCAATACATTTAAATGATATTGAACCTGCATTGGAAGATAGTAAATATTGGAAAAGAGGTGATTTATTTATAAGCATAAGAAATCAATCTGCTATTTTTCATTACAGGCCTGACACTAACAAAGTGATTAATTACATAATTGGTCCTTTTGCACAACAACATGATGTTGATATTATTTCAAATAAAGAAATCTCTATTTTTAATAATAATAACTTTATGATTGATAATCAACATTCAGAAATTATCATTTATAACTTTGAAACAAATAAATTCAAAAAATTATTTAATGATCAAATAAAAAAAGAAAACATCAAAACTAAAACTCAAGGTCTTTCTCATATCTTCAAGGATGGGGCATTAATGGTTGAGGAAAATAATCACGGAAGATTAATTTTATTTAATAATCAAGGAGAAAAGGAATGGGAGTTTGTTAATAAAGATAAAAATGGAGATATTGGAAAAATTCATTGGAGTAGGATAATTGAAGATGAAATTATTATAAAAAAATTTAAGTCATTATTAAAAAATAAAAAATGTGTAAATTAATTTTAAAAACTCTATTAATATTTTTTGTAAGCACACCATCTTTTGCCTATTTGGGACCGGGTATTGGAGGAGGCATGATTGCAGCAACTCTAGGAATCGTTGTTGCAATATTTGCAGCATTATTTGGTCTTATATGGTTTCCAATAAAAAGAATTTTAAAAAAAAGAAAAAAAAATAAACTTAATAAAATTGACTAACCATTTTTTATTAGTTTGTTCAACAATTACTTTTTATGAAATATTCAAGTATATAAATTTTTTAAGCTTTATTAATAAAAGCTTAGAATTATATTTAAAAATATTTAATCTATTTAAAATTAAAAAAGTTTCTGACTTTAGGAAAGAAAAATTAATACTTTATTATTCAAAATCATTATTGATAACATCTTTTAAAATATTAGCTTTAATATCATCTATTGTAACCTTTATTTTAGTTATAAGTTTATTATCCAATTCATTTTTAAATTTGATTATTTCCTTATTGGGTATTATTGAAATAATTATTGTTTCTTTAACATATCATATTTTACGAAAAAGAATTTATGCAAAATTATAGTCGTATTCAAAAAATCTTACATGACATTGTGTTATATAAAAAATTTATAAATAAATCGTTATTTGAAATCGAAAAAATAATTCATCTAAAAAAAAAAGATATAACAAATGAGTCGCATATTTTTATAACTGGACTACCCCGATCTGGTACTACAAGTTTGTTAAATTTTTTATTTAAATCTTGTGAATATGTCTCTTTGACTTATCAAAATATGCCTTTTGTATTATCTCCTTTTTTTTCAAAAATATTTAACAAAAAAAAATTTCAAGAAAAAGAGAGATTACATAGTGATGGTTTAACTATTAATCTTAATAGTCCTGAGGCATTAGATGAAATATTTTTTAATAATAATGAAGAATTTATAAAGAGAGAGTTGGCTAATTATATTCTGCTAATATTAGATTGTGAAAAAAAGGGAAAATATTTAAGTAAAAATAATTTAAATTATAAAAGAGTAGATTTAATAAGGTCAATTCTGCCTAATTCAATTTTTTTAATTCCAATAAGAGAACCTCTTCAACAGGCATACTCACTTTTAAAACAACATTTAAATTTTATCAAACTGCAAAAAAGTGATGATTTTATAAGACGATATATGAATTACTTGGGTCATAATGAATTTGGTCTTAACCATAAACCATGGAATGACCCTATTAATTTTACTGATTTAAATGATATTAATTATTGGTTGGAACAATGGTACTTATTTTACCAAAATATTTATGATAATTATAAATCACATAAAAATTGCTATTTTATAATATACGAAAACTTAGCTAATCAAAATTATTTAAAAGTTTTAATAAAAAAGATTAATTTAAATCAAGTAGAAAATTTAAATTTAAATTATTTTAAAAATTCTAATCAAAAAGATATTGATGTTAAATATGAAAAATCTATTTATCAGAAATCTAAAAATTTATACAAAAGTTTCCATAATAAAAATATTTTAATACAAAATAATTACTAGAATAAAATAAAATGCTAAAAATTTTAAAACCTAATATTTCTCATAATTAAATTTTAAATTTAATTATTAAAACAGACATTTATTTGTTTTTAAATTGATTATTGCTGTGACCAGATAGTGATGAAACAATTTGTTCAGCAGCAGATTTTGAAGAAAACATTTTGCTACTTATGATACGACATCTTTCTGAGATTGATTTCAAGTTTGCATCATTTGCAATAAGATTTTCTAATAAAATTTTAATTTCATTTGCTTTACTAGAATTACTCACAACACCTAAATTTTCTTTTTCAATAATTTTTTGAAGGTCAGTGCCCTTATTAACTCTAGCTAAAACTGGAAGGCCAGATTGCAAATAAGCAAGTAATTTTCCGGGAATATTATGAGATTTATGATGAAGATCAAGTGCAATTAAACCAACATGACACATTTTTAACAAATCTGAAATTTCATCAGGATCTATTTCATCAAAAAACAATACGTTATCTAAATCCTTTTTTTTCAACATAATTCTTTAATTTATTTAATTCACTCCCTCTTCCCACAAATATAAATCCAATATTTTTTCTATTTTTTAAACTATTGGCTAGTTCAACTAAAATTTTTATTCCTTGGGCAACCCCCATATTTCCAATGTATACAAATATTTTTTTGTCTTTCAATTTTGTATCATTAATAGAGATTCTACATTTTTTATTAATTGAGGGTGAAAGCCAATTATTTAGTACCTCTATTTTGCTTTTATTTTCTTTGGGCAGATCATTAAAATATTTTAAATTTGAAAAAGTCTGTACACCAATTGTATCAGCTAGAGAATATTGATAATTGGCAACTATCTTCAAAAAATAGTAAATTAAATTTTTTTTTAAAATTCCTAAATCTAAAGCCCATTCTGGAAACATATCTCTCAATATAAGGTAAGACTTACAATTTGTTGAATTCTTTATATATTTAATTAATGGTCCAAAAAAAATCGTAGGCGAATACCAAACTACTGCATCTAAAGATTTGATAAGAGAAAAATTTTTTTTTAATCCTGATATCATATTAAACGACATTAATATTTCATTAAATGCTCTTCTTATATTTCCAACATTAGAAATTTTGAAAGTTGGTATTCGTAAAATTTGAATATTTTCAATTTTTTCAATGTAAATTGATTGATTGGTTTTCTCTACTGGAACAATTACAATTGGATTATGTCCCATTTTTACTAATTCTCTAGCCAAATCTCTCATTTGAACAGCACAAGAAGTTTTCTGTGGTGGGTAATGAGCAGAAATTAATGCTATTTTCATAAAGGACTAAATCAAATTTTTAAGTATATTTTTAAATATCAAAATTAAAAAAAATTTGTGATTTGGCTTCGAATTGTATTAATCACGACTGATGATGGTGAGTGATTTTCAGCAAAATCGTATTTTGCATGCCAAGGTAAAGAGACAGCAGTCTCAATTGATTCTATAATATTATCCAACCTCATGCCAGAAACAATAGTAGAGCCGCTTTCTACTGTTTCAGGACGTTCAGTTGCCATGCGCAAACTTACATTTGGCACTTTATAAAATATTCCTTCTTCTGCTGCTGTCCCGGAGTCAGAAATTACACAAAATGACTCCTTTAAGAGTTGGTTAAAATCGTAGAAACCTAAGGGATCAATTATTCTTACTCCTTTCGGAATTTTTATAGTAGCTAGCTTACTCTTAGTTCGGGGATGCATAGGATAAATTACCTCATACTTAAATCTTTCAGAAATTAATCCAGCTGATTCCATAATCCTATGAAGATATTCCATATTGTCAACATTTTCACTTCGATGAGCTGTTAAAAGTATATATTTTTTAGATTCCAATTTTAATCGTTCAAGAATTTCACTACTATTAATCTCTTGAGAGAACTCTCTCATGACTTCAAAAGTTGTGTTACCTGTACAGAATATTTTAGAGGGATGGATGTTTTCTTTAATTAGATTTTCACGATGATATTTATTATATGGTAGTAAAATATCGCTCATGTGATCAATTAATATTCGATTACGTTGTTCGGGCATTCTTTTGTCCCAAGCACGTAATCCTGCCTCCATATGAAATACTTTTATTCCCCTATTAACAGCAGGCATTATTGATAACCCACTATAAGTATCACCTAATATTAATAAAGCATCTGGCTTAACTTTTTCCATCAATGCATCAGATTTTCTAATAATATCTGACAACTCTAGTGCATAACTAGATGTATCAATTCCCAATTCATAATCAGGTTTTCTAAGTTTTAAATCATTGAAAAAAAAGTCTTTTAATTCTGGTGTATGATTTTGACCAGTGTGAACCATAATGTGATCAAAATTTAGGTGATCAAGTTTTTTTAAGGTTCCCCACATTTTAATCATCTCAGGACGCGTTCCAAATATTGACATTACTCTCATATTCAAATCCTTAAAAAAATTTATTTACTAAGAATGCTTATAACATATTTAAATAATCTTCTAGAAACTTATAATCTTAACTTCAGGTAAAGGAACGATCATTTTTCCACCAGACTCGATAAACTTTTGATTTCGCTTTACTATTTCATCAAAAAAGCTCCAAGCAAAGACTAACACATAGTCGGGCGCATTTGTATCATTTAAAATTGAACTTGGTAAAATTTCTAAATGAGAGCCAGGCGTGTAACATCCAACTTTTGCTGGCGCATCATCAATCATGTATTTTACAAGTTCATTAGTTATTCCACAATATTGTATCATTGTATTGGCTCTTCCTGAAGCTCCATAACCCGCAACGGTTTTACCTTTTTTTTTAAGTTGTTTTAAAAGTTTAATTAATTGGTCTTTTGTATTTTCAACTCTTTTTGAAAATAACTTAAAACTTTCAATTTTGTCATAAGCTTTTAATTTTTCTTCTTGTAATAATAGTTTAACATTTTCAGAAACAGTTTTTGCTCTATTGCTATTTTTTTTTGCCACATAGAACCTAATAGATCCTGCGTGTATAGGTACTTGTTTAATATCAAAAATCTTTAAATCATGTTTTTTGAAATGCTCTATGGCCGATAAAAGAGAGTAATAATAAAGATGTTCATGATAAATCATATCGTATTGCATCTCCTGAACAATTTTATCTAGATAATGAACTTCAAATACGAAAACTCCTTCATCTGATAATGCATTCTTAACAGCATTAGTAGCATCGTTAATATCTGAAATATGTGCAAATACATTGTTTGCCATTATTAAGTCTATAAAGCCATATTTAGACACAACTTCTCTAGAAATCTTCTCAGAAAAATAATCATTTATAATCGTTATCCGTTCATCATTTATGCTTGATATAATATTTTCAGCAGGATCAACTCCAATTACTTTTGAAATTCCTTGGTCAGCTAAAGGACGTAATAGGATACCATCATTACATCCAAATTCTAAAACAGTGGCTTCATGTGGATTTAAAAATCTATTAGTCAATTCTTTGGCATAATCAACAAAATGATTGCTTAACGTCTTTATAGATGATGAAAAATAAAAATAATCTTTAAACAAAATATCAGGCTCAATTTTATCTACAACCTGAACTGCATAACAGTCTTTACAAAAAAATAATCGCATTTTATATTTTTTTTCATCATTGAATTTTTTGGTTTTTAGAAACGCCCCTGCAAGAGCAACTGTGCCAAAATCCATAATCAGTTCCATATTTGAACTTGAACAAAATGAGCAATTGAAGGATGATATTGTGTTTATTTTCAACTAATTTATCTGGTTCTATATGTTATTTATGTGTTAAATTATAAATGGTCTTTTATATAATCTAATGATTGTAGTAATTCTTTTGTTTCTTCTTCGTTAAGTCTCTTAGTATTATGTGATGTATAGTCTTCATATGTTGAAATAGCCTCCTCACCTTCACTAAAATATTTTGAATAATTTAGGTTTTTATTATCATATGGAATTGCATAATACTCTCCCAGATCTATAGCCCTTGACATTTCCTCACGAGAAATTAACGTCTCGTATAATTTTTCCCCAAGTCGAGTACCAATTAATTTAATTTGACTTTTTTTATTAAAAATTTTCATTAGGGCATTTGCTAAATCATTTATTGTTGAGGATGGTGATTTTTGAATATAGATAGAGCCTTGTTCCCCGTGCTTATATGCATACAAAACTAAATCGACTGATTCATCTAAAGACATTAAAAATCTTGTCATATTTGGATCTGTAACAGTTAAATCTTGATTATTTTTTAGTTGAGATACAAATAATGGTATGACTGAGCCTCTTGATGCCATTACATTACCATAACGAGTTGCACAAAAAACGGTTCCACCTTTATTCTGCATTCTGGCTTTAGAAATCATACATTTTTCCATTAAGGCCTTAGACATACCCATCGCATTTATAGGATAAACTGACTTGTCAGTGCTTAGGACGACTACTCGTTCAACTCCATTGGCAACAGCTGAATTCATTACATTTTCAGCACCTATGATATTTGTCTTGATAGCTTCAAGTGGATAAAACTCACATGATGGAACTTGCTTCAGTGCTGCCGCATGAAAAACAAAATTGACATTTTTCATAGCATCATTAACACTGCTATAATCTCTTACATCACCAATATAAAATTTAAGCTTATCGTTATTTAATTTCCTTCGAAGATCATCTTGTTTTTTTTCATCTCTGCTAAAAATTCTAATTTCACCTATGCCCGTTGACAAAAATCGCTTCAAGATTGCTTTTCCAAAAGATCCTGTGCCACCTGTTATCATTAATATTTTATTTTTAAACATATTTTTTTATAAAAATTTTTTTTTATATAAATGCATTGATTTAATCAAATCTTTCCATTCAGGTGAAACATATCCGGTAACTGCCTTAAAACGATCACTATTTAAAGATCGATTTATTTTTATTTTATTATTAGTTTTTAATTTTATTTTTATGCCATACTCTTTTGCAATTAAAGTTAAAAGTTCACATTTTGAGATAGGTTTTGATGCAATATGATAAACACCGTGTAATTTATTATTTGGGATTATAAAATCTCTAATAATTTCAGCAAGTACATCTGTAGGAAACCCTGAAAAAATTGCATTGTTGAAACATTCACACTGATTTTTTTGAGAAAGAAACCACTCAACTAATCCATTTTTAGATTTTATTTCGTGTCCTATAATAGAGGTTCGAATGGTCATCGTGTGTTCTTCTTTAAGCTCACCAAGATATTTTGATATACCATAAATATTGTCTGAGTCTTTTAAGTCATTTTCTTTATATTTTCCTTTTTTACCAGAAAATACTCCGTCAGTACTTATTTGAATTAATCGTGCTCTGCTCTTTTTACATAATTTAGATAATTGATGAGGCAAAACAGAGTATGTTGGAATCATTATTAATGGATCTTGCTTTTTCAGCAAATGCTTTTGAAGAGATATGCAATTAATAACTACCTTGGGTTTTACCTGCTTAAAAACTTTAATTAAGTTTTCTAATTTTGTGATATCGCCAACTTTAATTAATTTTTTTGCTATGATGCCATTATAAGACTTTTTAGATCTGTTTGAACGTATTGTACCTATAACTTTCAAATTTTGATTTTCATTTAAAATATTGAATATTGCACTTCCTAACATTCCAGATACACCCAATACAAGAATTTTCATTTTATTATATTTTTATTTTGTTTAAAAAAAATTGAGTCAATTTTTTTTTTGCTGAAACTTATCAATTTTACCAACTCCTTTTTTAAAAATCAAACGCATACTATTTCTCATCAGATTATCTAATTCTGAAATAGCTCGTCTAATTTTTTGATTTGGTCTAGCGCTAAAAGAAGTTACATTAAAATATTCTTGGTTTGACGGGGAATGTTCTGAAAAATAATAATTTGAAACAC
>MDTB01202314.1_pt1 | contig 16140 bp, 21 predicted proteins | sample 811161 | NCBI WGS metagenome assembly MDTB01 (sample SAMN05326650, study PRJNA326480) | marine metagenome | isolation source: seawater | place: Mediterranean Sea | collected 2009 | reverse complement strand
CTCCAGTTATTGTATCTACTGTTAAAGCCATAACATCAAACTTAGCTGCTTTTGCTCTTTCTAAGCAAGAATCATTTAAACCTCTATCTTTATGAAAATAAAACTGAAACATTTTAGGCGTATTAATCATTGAAGATATTTCTTCAACACTAACTGTTGATAAAGCTGAAACACCAAACATTGTATTAAATTTTTGTGCAGCTTTACCTACTGCTCTTTCTCCATCATAATGGAAAAGTCTTTGAAGCGCTGTTGGCGCTAAGTAAAAAGGTAAATCTAACTTTTTTCCAAATATCGTTGTTGATAGATCAACATTTTCAACTCCTCTCAACACATTTGGAACTAAATCAACATCATCAAAAGCGCTTGTATTTCTGGAATAAGTAATCTCATCATCAGCTGCTCCATCAATATAATGAAAAATTGGGCTAGGCAATTTTTTTTTAGCCAATTTTCTAAAATCTTGAAAGTTATGACAATTTTTTAACGACATAAGTTTATAGAAAATTTTAAAACTTTTTCATGAAATTAAACATATAACTATTTGCCCCAGGATTTTTATCTCCTAGACTAGCGTTAGAAATATGATTATATGAAAAACCTAACTCTGAATCCTTAAGTAAATTAAACGATAATTGTAACTCACTCTTAAATTCAACCATATGACCTAAATCCTTACCATCACCTTGTCCATATAAGCCTGGTGTAAAACTTGGTGTAAGATTTATTTTTCCTATATTGTACTCTGCTTGAACACCAGTATATAAATAAGTTGCTGTATCTGCTGTTACCAAAAATCCTGTTACAGGTGAAATTGTTCCTAAGAAAGTATCTTTATATAAGTTTTCATTTTGATGTTGAATACCAAAAAGTGTAGATTTTTTTCCTTCATCACTAAAATCAAACATTCCAGAATAAAAATTATATTCATGCGGATCAATTAACTTTTTTACTTCATCACTTTTAACGACTGTAATAAGTAAAAATGTAATTATTATAGTTCCTATAAACTTTATATATTTATTTTTCATAAATTAATTAACCAATATAACTGATTATCTCTTCTTTAAAACTCCAAATTTTATTAGTATTAAAGCCCCTCCTGAGATAAATATTAAAATTGGAAGAAGCCATAATAAGGAATTTTTTAAATCAAACTGAGGTTCATACAAAATCCACTCTCCATACTGAATTTTTAAGAACAAATATATATCGTCTTCATTCATTCCTGATGCAAGTTTATCTTTAACTACCAGTTTCATACTTTCTGCAAAATCTGAATGCGAGTCATAAATTGACTGGCCTTGACAAATCAAACATCTTAAATTTTTAAAAATTTGATTTTGTAAATTAATATTTTCAGAAAGTGATTCTTTAGGTAATAAAAATATTATTAAAAAAAATATAGATATAATTTTATTTTTTTTCATTTTAAAATATCTAAAATCTCTTTGAAACTTTTTTCATTAATTGGTCCTATTACTTTTTTTATAATTTTTTTTTTATCATTCAATACAAATGTTTCGGGCACACCGTAAGATCCTATTTGAATAGAAGTTTTACCATATTTATCATTAATGATAAAATAATATGGATCCTTAAGGTCATCTAAAAATTTAATTGCGTTATTTTTATCATCTTTGTAATTAATCCCGATTAATTTAATTGATGCTTCTTTTGTCAAACGTAGTAGAAAATTATGTTCTTCTTTACAAGGTAAACACCAAGAAGCCCATATATTTATAATATAAAAATTTTTATCAGTTAAAATGTTGTCTAAAGAAATCATTTTATCTGAATAAAAACCTTCAACAAGCAAAGAAGGAAATGTCTTTTCATTGATTAAATTTGGTGAATATTTATTATCTTTTTTTAAACCTAGATAAAGAATTACGAAACAGAATATAAAAAAAATACCTGTTAAAATTTTCCAGTAATTATTTTTCATTTTTAAAAATTTTTATAAATCCGCCCAATGCAATTAAAATTGTAGATAACCATATCCATATCATAAAAGTTTTTTCCTGGTATCGAACATTTAAATAGTCATCACCCTTTACTAAGTTCACTACTAAAAATCTATCTTTAAAAATATCAGTCTTAATATCTGCTTCGCTTGTAATAGTTTCAGGATTATTATAAATTCTAATCTCAGGTTTGAGAAAGTAAGAATTCGAATTTTTTTCTTGAATATTAAAATACGCTATTATTTTTAAAAAGTTTTTTTCATCAAAATCCTCAATTTTTTCAAAAGTGATTTTTTTGTCTAAAAAATTAATATTATCTCCTACTTTCATATTGGTTGAAAATTCTTTTGATGAAATACTATTTATTAAAATACTTAATATTAGCAGACTAAATCCAAAATGAGATACAACTTGAGATAAATTTTTAAAATCTTTTTTTATAAAATCTTTAGTTGTTATAAAAAAAAGATAAAAACTTGCTGATAATAAAATTGTAAGATTAAGTTTTATATTTCCATAGATTTTAAAGATTAAAAAAGCAAATGAAATACTTAAAGCAAAAGTAGACAATAGAATTATTTTATTTTTAAAGTAATTATTTTTTATCCATGATAAATTTGGACCAATCGCCATAAATAGTAAAAAAGGAATAAGGAATGGTATTAAAAGTGTGTGAAAAAATGGAACACCTACTGATATTTTTTGGTCAGACAATACCTCTAAAAATATCGGATAAACTGTACCTATCAAAACCACTGACAAAAAATACATTAAAAACCAATTATTTAATAAGATTGAAGATTCTTTAGATAAAAGATTTAAATTTATTTTATTTGGCTTTAGTTGATCTTCATAAAAAAAGTAGATTAAAAATGATAGAAAAATTAAAAAAAACAGGAATATTAATATATATAAACCACGTTCTGGATCATTTGCAAAAGTATGAACTGAATTTAAAATTCCTGATCTTACCAAAAAAGTTCCACAAACACTCAAAGCAAATGTTGTAATTGAGAGTATAACTGTCCATGATGTCAAAATAAATCTTTTTTCTAACACTAATACACAATGAATAAGTGCTGTTAAGCTTAGCCATGGCATCAAAGAAATATTTTCTACAGGATCCCAAAACCAAAAACCTCCCCATCCTAATTCATAATATGCCCAAATAGATCCAAGTAAAATTCCTAGTGTAAGAAACGTCCATGAAATGAAAACCCATTTTTTTATATGTATTGCCCAATTTGAATTAATGTTTCCTTGCATTAACGCAGATAGAGACGAAGAGAAAATAATAGATGTGCTTACATATCCAATATATAAAATCGGTGGATGTACTGCCAAAAGAGGATCTTGTAAAATTGGATTTAATCCTAATCCTTCAGATGGAGTGGGGTAAGTAATACTAAATGGATTAGATGTTTTAAGTAAGAAAAACAAAAATCCAATAATTATAATTTCTTGAAAGATTATTGTATTCAATCTTTCTGCAATTGGCCTAGATTTAGAAAAAAGATTATAAGCAAAAAGTGTAAGTGTTAAAATAACAATCCACAATAATAAGCTACCCTCATGATTACCCCATGTCCCTGAAATTTTATAAAATAATGGCTTCGTAGTGTGCGAATTATTAAAAACTGTTTCATTGCTAAATTCTGAATTTACAAACAAAAAAACTAGTGAAAAAAAACTTATAAATACAAAAAAAAATTTGAAAAAAATAATTTGATTCAAATTAAGTTTGGTAAAATTTTTTTTATTTTTCTTTAGATTGATAGATATGAAAATTGTAAAAAAAGATAAAATAATTGATAATATTAAAGTATAGTTTCCAATGAAATTAAATATCAATTTAGTTTCCTCCTAAACTTTTTTTTACTTCAGGTGGAATGTAATTTTCATCATGCTTGGCTAAAATTTTATCTGCTTTAAAATAATTTTTATCTTCCAAAATTCCCTCTGCAACTACACCTTTGTTTTCTTGAAATAAATTTGGAACTATGCCCGAATAAACAACATTAATTTCATTTTTAAAATCAGTTATAATAAAGTTTATTTTATCTGTATCTATTTTTATAGAATTTTCCTTAACCATTCCTCCAACTCTTATTTTTTCTAAGGTTTTTTCATTAAAATTTTTAATCTCAGTAGGTGAATGAAAGTAAACAACATTATCTTCTAGTGTTTTTAAGACTAAAAAAATTGTAAGTGAAATTGATAAAAGTAACAGGAATAGAAATAAAGCTCTCAACTTAACTTTTTTACTATACATAATTATTTAAAAGTTAAATTTTTAAATAAGAACTTGCTTCTAATATATCTTTATTTATTTTTTGTTTTTTAGCCTCTAATATTTGTTTTGAGGTTAAAGAACCAAATTTAACATTGAATTTTTTTTGTTCTTTTAACAACTGGGATCTTGTAATTAAAAATAAACTAGTAAAACACATCAACGTGAATAAAAAAGATGATAGTACATAAATACCATAACTATTCATAAATATTATATTGTTTATCATAATCTATCTAAGCCTTTATTTTTAATTTTTATCAATTCTGTATTATATTTCATTAAAAAAATTAACAAGGAAAACAGAGCAAATGCCGCAGTCATGATGCCAAGCGGTATTAACATTGATGAATGAATTGTAGTTTTGCTCAAAATATTAACTGATGAAGGTTGATGCAAAGTAGACCACCAGTCAACAGAGAATTTTATAATTGGGATATTAATTGCTCCTATAATTGCAATATATGATGTAACCTTGATCACATATTCCCTATCCTCAAATATTCTCAATGCTATTAAATACATTAAGTAGAAAATTGATAATATTAACATCGATGTTATTCTCGCATCCCAAGCCCACCAAGTTCCCCAGGTAGGCTTTCCCCAAATTGATCCTGTCACTAATGCAATTAAGCTAAATATGAAACCCGAGGGGGCAAAACTTTTTGATATAATAAAAAAATTTTTATTTTTAAAAATAAGCACGATTATTGAAAACATTGCCATGAAAGAAAAAATACCCAATGATATCCATGCTGAAGGCACATGAACGTACATTATTCTTACCGAATCTCCTTGTAAATAATCCTCCGGAGAGAAAACTAAAGCTTCTAATAATCCTATTGTTAATATTACTAAAAAAAGGAGTAGAATAATTTTTTGACTTTTCTGAACAAAATTGAGATTGTTTGATTTTAAAAAATTTTTCATATTTTTAAACTATCTTATATTTTAATTTGAAACTTTAAAGCGAGATAAGGACCCTTAATCTGATCAAGAATGTGAGGGAGATAATCTTAAGGGAAACGTTTACATTCCTGATCAGAATTATCATTAGATTATAAAAATTTTATATGACAAAGATTTGAACCAAATGTGTTTAAAAAAAGATTTTTAATTGGATTGCTTAAAATAGCCTGATCCTTTTTTCCCTGAAAAGATTTCATTAATTAAAGGGTGTTTAATAGGTTCCTCAGAATCATCATATAAAAGGTTTTGCTCAGAAACGTAAGCCTCATAAGTTAAATCATCATTTTCTGCAAGCAAATGATAGAAAGGTTGGTCTTTTCTTGGTCTTACATTTTTAGGTATTGATTGATACCATTCTTCTGAATTATTAAATTTAAAATCAACATCATATATAACTCCCCTAAAATCAAAGTGCTTATGTTTAACCACATCACCAATAGAGAATTTTGCTTTTTGAATTGTCATCATTCTAAATATGGGGATTTAAAAAAAAAAATCAATAAAAAAAATATTATTAATTTATAAATCTGTTAATATCTTTAAGTGAATAAATCTTTTTACAAATTTGTCACAGATTTTGGACCATTGTTAGTATTCTTCTCTTTTTACTATAAAAATGATAAAAACTTAGAAGTTGCTATTCCACCATTTATTATAGCTACATTAATTGCTTTATTTATAGCTTGGAGAATTGAAAAAAAAATTCCTATGGTTCCACTTTTGGGTGGAATTTTAATTACTGTTTTTGGTGGATTAACAATTTACTTTAAAAATCCAATTTTTATTTACATCAAACCTACCATAATAAATGTACTATTTGCGATAGGTTTACTCTTTGGAAAATATTTTACAAATGAACCTGCGTTAAAAAAACTTTTAGGAAATGCTTTCAAACTTCAAGATGAAGGATGGAAAATACTAAATAAAAGATGGATAATATTTTTTTTAGGTTTGGCAATTTTAAATGAAATTATTTGGAGAACACAATCAGAAGAGTTTTGGGTAAATTTTAAAGTTTGGGGCATGCTACCTATAACAATTATTTTTACTGCATTTCAATTTAATATAATTAATAAATACAAAATAGATGAATAAAAACTTAAGACTTGTCGTTAACAACACTTTTAAGAAAGAAAATAAGTATTTTTTTGAAAAAAAAGAATTAAAAATTATTTTAAATTTATATGCAAAAATGGTTTCTGATGGATCTTGGAAAGACTATGGTTTAACAATTTCAAGTAAACAAGTAGCTTTCAGTATATTTAAAAATGCAGCAGAAAATGCTGTTTACAAAATTTGTAAAAACTTTAAACCGGTGAATGGAAATCTAAAATATTTAATAACCGACTCTAAAGGTAAAATAATAAATAATTCGCGAGATCTTGAAAACTTAGTAAAAAAAACAAATTGGAAAAAATTAATTAAGTAAAAGTTTAACGTCTTTGTCCAAACAATCTTAATAGCATTATAAAAAGATTTATAAAATCTAAGTAAAGTGTTAAAGCCCCCATGACTGCTTTTTTACCAATTATCTCACCACTATCAGATGCAGCATACATATTTTTAATTTTTTGTGTATCATATGCTGTTAAACCAACAAAAATTAAAACACCTAAAATTGAAATTACAAAATACATCATTGCTGATTTTAAAAAAATATTTACTAAAGATGCAATTATAATTCCTATTAACCCCATCATTAAAAATGAACCAAGTTTAGTTAAGTCTCTTTTTGTAGTGTATCCGTAAATACTCATGGCTCCAAAAGTTGCTGAGGTTATAAAGAATACTCTTGCAACACTCACGCCTGTATAAACAAGTAATATCCACGATAACGACAATCCCATCAGTGAAGCAAAGATCCAAAAGACTGTTTGTGCTTTGGCTGAACTCATTTTGTTAATTCCAAAACTCATATAGAAAACTATTCCTAGAGGAGCAAGCATAACTATCCATTTCAGTCCTGAAAAAAATAAAGCGTTTCCAAAACTTGTAAAACCAGTTATCGCTCCAGTACTGTCAGTAACAACAGATATCTTGAAAGATAAAAGTGCGATTATTCCAGTTAGCAATACACCAGTAGCCATATAGTTATAGACCTTAAGCATGTAAGATCTTAGACCTTCATCCCATACAACCGTTTTTTTGGCTGTCGTTGCTTGAAATAAATTTTGTCTATTGAAATCCATAACTCATATATAGTAATTTTTTGAAAAAATTTCAAGAAGTCATAATAATTGAAACAATTTTATGAATTATAAAAAACTAGGTAAAACTGAGCTAAAAGTTAGTACAATATGTCTCGGAACCATGACATGGGGAGAGCAAAATACTCAAGAAGAGGGTTTTCAGCAAATGGACTTTGCATTAGACCACGGAGTTAATTTTTGGGATACGGCCGAAATATATTCAATACCCCCAAAAGCAGAAACTTTTGGTCATACAGAAACAATAATTGGAAATTGGTTTGAAAAAAATAAAAAGAGAGAGAAAGTTATTTTGGCTACAAAAGTTGCTGGTCCAATGAGATCTTATGTACGAGGGGGTGGCAATCAATTTGGAATTAAAAATTTAACAGAAGCTATTGAGGGAAGTTTAAGAAGACTTAAAACAGATTATATTGATTTGTATCAACTACATTGGCCAGAGAGAAATACAAATATGTTTGGGAAATTGGGTTACCAACATAAGGATGATAATAATTGGAACAAATTTGAAGATATTCTTGGAAATTTACAGAATTTTATCGAGGATGGAAAAATTAGATATATAGGACTTTCAAATGAGACACCTTGGGGCGCTAAAAGATTTTTAGAAATTTCAAATGAACGAAAACTTCCTAGAATGATGTCGGTTCAGAATCCTTATAATTTATTAAATAGGACATATGAAGTTGGTCTGGCAGAAATTTCTATTAGAGATAAAATTGGTCTTTTAGCTTACTCACCTTTAGCTATAGGACATTTAACTGGTAAATATAGAGAGAATAAGAAACCTAAAAATTCAAGACTTGATCATGACGGTGATTTTTGGACTAGATATAACAAGCCTAATAGAGAGAAAGCTGTCGAAGCTTACTATCAAATATCAAAAAAATATAACTTGGATATGGCCCAAATGTCTCTTAAATTTTGTGAGATACAACCTTTTGTTACAAGTGTTATAATTGGTGCTACTAATTTGCAACAGTTGAAAACAAATATAGAAAGTGTAAACGTAAAATTGACTGAAGAAATAATAAAAAATATAAATGATATTCAAAAAATTTACCCAAACCCATGTCCTTAATTAAAAAAATACTACTAATTAAATTTATGTTGATTTTAAGTTTAAACGTTTGTGCTCAGGAGGTTAAAAAAATAGGTAAGTTTAAGGATTGGGAGACTATGATTTTAAACGATACAAATGGAAGAGTTTGCTTTGCTCAAACAAAACCAGTTCTTCAATCTCCGAAAAAAAATATTAGAGATGCAAGATTATTTGTCTCTTTCAGACCAACAGAAAAAATTACTGATGAAATAAGTATTACTGCAGGTTATGATTTTAATAAACAAAATTCCATTACAGCAAAGTCAGGAAAACACAAATATAAATTTGATATTGCTCAGCAGAAATTTGCGTGGATAGCAGATAAAAAAATAGAAAAGAAAATGATTAGAACAATGAAAAAAGGATCTAGATTAATGGTTTCAGGATATAATTCAACCGGCTCTCAAACGATTGACCACTATTCTTTATTAGGATTCACGAAGGCCTACAATAAAGCTAAAAAAAGTTGTGGCTAAAAAAAAACAAAAAAAAAAAATTGTATTAGCTTACTCTGGAGGTCTTGACACTTCTATAATTCTTAAATGGCTTCAGGAAAATTATAATGCTGAAATTATTGCTTACACTGCTGATATAGGTCAGGAACTTAACAAAAAAAAAATTATTAAAAATGCGAAAAGATTAGGAGTAAAAAAAATAATAATAGAAAATTTAAAAGATGAATTTGTAAAAAATTATGTATTTCCAATGATAAGAGGACATGCAATATATGAGGGTACTTATTTATTGGGCACATCAATTGCTAGACCATTGATTGCAAAATCACAAATTAGAGTTGCAAAAAAATTTAAAGCTTTTGCGGTTTCTCATGGTTCAACAGGAAAAGGAAACGATCAAATAAGATTCGAGCTTGGATACCATTACTTCGATCCAAAAATAAAAGTGATAGCTCCTTGGCGGATATGGAACTTAAACTCAAGATCAGATTTAATTAAGTATGCAAAAAAAAAATTTATACCAATACCAAAAGATAAAAAAGGTAATCCACCTTTTTCTATTGATGATAATATACTTCATACATCAACGGAAGGAAAGATCTTGGAAAATCCAAAGAATAGTGCGCCAGAATTTATTTTTCAAAGAACTTCTTCGCCAGAAAATGCACCTAACAAAGTAAGTTATGTTACAATAAATTTTAAAAATAGTGATCCTATAGCACTAAATGGAAAGAGGTTATCTCCATCAAAATTATTAGAAAAATTAAATTCGATAGCAGGCAAAAATGGAATTGGAAGAGTTGATTTAGTAGAAAACAGATTTTTAGGAATAAAATCTAGAGGTGTTTATGAAACTCCAGGAGGTACTTTACTCCTATTTGCTCATAGAGCTGTTGAGTCAATAACTTTGGATAAAAATACTATGCATTTAAAAGATTCAATCATGTCAAAATATGCAGAGCTTATTTATAATGGATATTGGTTTTCTAAAGAACGAGTTAAACTACAAAAAGTAGTGGACCTTAAAAAAAATAAAGTGAATGGGTCAATAAAACTTAAACTTTATAAAGGCAATATTATAATTATATCTAGAATTACAAAAGGTAATGCATATTCCTTAAAAAAAGTTTCTTTTGAGGAAAATAAAACATTTAATAAAAAAAACGTAGAAAAATTTATTAACTTTCACAAAAAAAAAATAAGATAATTATTTTTGTAATCTTTTAAAGCACTCTATTGTATTTTTTAATAAACATGCAATAGTCATTGGACCTACACCTCCTGGCACAGGCGTTAGGGCTTTAGCTACTTTTGAAACCTCATTAAAAGCAACATCACCAACAATTCCATTCGCTGTTTTATTAATACCAACATCAATTACAATTGAGTCTTTTTTAACCCAATCACCTTTTACAAGCTCTGGTATTCCAACTGCTGCTACAATTATATCACCCTTTAAACATTCGGCTTTAAGGTCTTTGGTTTTTGAATGAGTAATTGTGACTGTACAGTTTTCTTTTAAAAGTAGTTGTGTCATAGGTTTACCGTTTAAATTCGATCTTCCCACAATAACCGCTTTCTTTCCATTGAGGTCTGGCTCTATTTTTTTAATCAATAAATAACATCCTAATGGTGTACAAGGTACTGAACTCTCATAACCAGATGAGAGATTTCCAACATTTACAGGATGAAATCCATCAACATCTTTTTCTGGTACAATTGTTTCTATAACTTTTTGTTTATCAATATGTTTTGGTAATGGTAATTGAACTAATATACCTGATACGTTATCATTTTTATTTAATTCTTTAATTTTATTTAAAATTATTTTTTCATCTACATTATCTGGATATTTAATTACTTCTGATTTCAAACCAACTTCTTTTGCAGATTTCTCTTTATTTTTAACATAAATTTGACTTGGAGTGAGGTCTCCAATTAAAATTACTGTAAGACCTGGAATTTTATTATATTTTTTTTTTAATTTAGTAACTTCTTTTTTTAAATCTTCTCTTAAGTTTGCTGCTTCTTTTTTTCCGTCAATTAATATCATAATTATTTAGAATATAATGGGTGCTAAATATAGCTTCATACACACTTCTATAAACCATATCAATAAAAGAAGGATGATTGGTGAAATATCAAAAGCTCCTAGATTTGGTAAAAAACCTCTTATACGCCTCAAAAACGGTTCTGTTAGACGATATGTAAAATCTAAGACCAAATATACAAATCTATTAGATGTATTTAAAACATTAAATGCCACTAACCAACTTATAACTACATTAGCAATAACAACATACGAATAAAGTTTTAAAATTTGAAGTACCAAATAAAATAGTGCAATCATTTTTTTTCAACATAAATTGACTGACTTGGAAATGCAAAAGAGGCTCCATTATTTTCAACAATTTGTTTAATTTCTATTGCTAGCTTCTCTTTAACCTCTAGCCAATTTTCCCAACTTTCAGAATTTGTAAAACAACGAACATACATATCTATAGAGCTATCAGAAAATTTATCAACTCTAACTGCATATCCAATACTTTTATTAAAATCATCTGAAGATTTTATGTAATCCTCAATTTTGTTTCTTACGATTTTTAACTGATCAACAGTTGTGTCATATTGTAAAGTAATTACCCAGCTTATAATCCAATTAGTAGTTTGACTTACATTTATAACTGCATTTTCTGCAAATTGAAAATTAGGTATTATAGCAAGAGATTTATCAAATTTTCTTATTGTTGTTGATCTAAATCCAATTCTTTCAACTATTCCTTCAATTATACCTTCTACAAGTATCCAATCACCCATCTTAAATCTTTTCTCAACTAATACCAAAATACCTGAAATCAAATTTTTAAATAAATCTTGTGCACCTAAAGCTACCGCAACACCAAAAAGTCCTAAACCTGCAATTATAGGACCAATTTTTATTCCCCATAATTCTAAAACAGCAGCTGAACCAAGAATAAAAATTAAAATCTTTAAAGATTTAATTATCCATCCAATTAATTCTCTAGTTAATATTTTTCCAAGACCACTAAGTACATATGAGATAGGTTCAATTATCTGATGAATAATCCAAAAAATTAATATTGTTATAAGTGTTCTATTGATATTATCTACAAAAGGTCTCGTCTCAGGATCAAAAGTCATATAATAACTAGCTATAAAAAAACCTAAAACAATTGGTAGAAATCTTGCAGGACCAATCATTGACTTTACGAAAGTATCGTCGAGTTTGTTAGTGGTTCTTTTTGAAATTATTTCAAGTTTTTTTATAATTATTTTACTAATTAATCCTCTGAATATTAAGAATATTAAAAAAATTCCTAGGCCAATTAGTATTTCAAATATATCTATTCCGAGTATTCCTTTATTCCAAACAGATAGAAATAAATCTTTAAAATTGTTAAATAATTCCATAGTCAAATCTTATATAGCAAAAACTCCTCTTCTCCAGGATTAAAAATAAATATTTTTTTCCATTTAATTTCATTTAAAACTGAAGATATTTTTTCACTTAGGCACATTAAGTTAGTATTCTTCCAATCATTTTGGAAATTATTATTTTTTATTAATTCTAAAAAACTTTGAGCACTGAGTTGAGAATAAATAAAAACGATGTCAGGAATATTTTGCCTTAATTTTTTGATTAAGTTATCGTCAAAGATTTTATTTTTACTGCTTTTATAATTTATTAGTCTTTTAATTTTATAATTATTCTTAGTAAGCTCTACACTTAAATCAATTGATACGTTTTCACCACTAACATAAAGTAAATTTCCATCTGACGCTTCAAAATTTTTATATATAATTTCTTTTAGATTGTTTACATTTCCGCTTGCTGAAAAAATATTTTGAAAACCAAAATTTTTTGCAGTAATTTCAGTTATATTTCCTACACAAAAACAACTAATTTTTTTATTGATATTTTTAGTTTCTAAAAATTTTATTGCATTTGAACTTGTAAAAATTATTCCTGAGTATATGGAAAAATCGACTTCATCATAATTTAATTTTTTGATAGATATAAGAGGAATATGTGAAATTTTGTGATCCAATGATTTAAATTTTAATATCATCTCTTTTGAATCTTCAATTGGTCGAGTAAGTAGTATATGCATTTTATTTTTTATATGAGTTTTTCGAAATTTTTTTTAATTTTTCCCCTACTTCTTTTCCTAATAATGATGATAAACTTATATCCTTTTCAGACTTTTCATAAAATCTTTGATTCCCATCTAAAGAGAACAATTCTGCTTCTAAATTTAATTTATTGTTAACAATTTTTGAAAATACCCCTACTGCTGTGTCGCAATCCCCATCTAAAACTTTTAGGACATTTCTTTCAGCCTGTGCGCAGTGAAAAGTTGACATGTCATTTATTTTTTTAAGAATTTCTATTATCATTTCATCATCATCTCTACATTGAAGCGCAATTATACCTTGACCTGCACTTGGAATAATTTCTGAAGTAGAAAAAACTTGAGAGATTTTTTTTTCGAGTCCTAAAAACTTAATACCTACGAATGATAAAATAATTGCTTCATAAAGATTATTATCCAGCTTTGTTAATCTTGTATCAACATTTCCTCTTATTAATTTATAATCTAAATCTTTACGTATCATCTTTAATTGAAATTCTCGTCTATATGATGATGTCCCAATGGTAGAGCCTTTAGACAAATAATCTAAAGTTTTACCACCTTTACTAATTAAAACCTCTCTTGCGTCATTTCTTTTTAAAAAACATTCTGTTTTTAGTCCTGGGGTTTCTTGTGAAGGCATATCTTTTAATGCATGAATAGCGATATCAATTTCTTTATTAAGTAAGCTTTCTTCAATTTTTTTTGAAAAAAGTCCTTTACCCCCAACCTCTGAAAGTCTTTTATCCTGGACTTTATCACCCTGTGTTTTAATTGTTTTAATTTCTATTTCTTCAAATTTGAAATCTGATTTAAATTTTAAAATTTCTTTTTTGGCAATTTCTGCGTAAATTATAGCCAATTTACTGCCTCTAGATCCAAGAATTATTTTTTTGTTTTTCATAAAATTAATTTATATTGGAATTGTATTATTAATAGAAATAAAATTAATGAAAAAAAAAGCTATAATTTTAGGAATTGAAACGAGTTGTGACGAAACTGCTGCAGCTGTTTTAGAAGATAGAGGTCAAGATGTGCCAAATCTGTTGTCAAATGTAGTTTCTAGTCAAACAAATATTCATAAAAAGTTTGGAGGTGTTGTGCCTGATTTAGCGGCTAGGGCACATATTGAAAAAATAGATTTTATTGTTGAAAAGGCAATCAAAGAAAGTGGAAAAAAAATTGATGATATAGATGCCGTTGCTACAACCGCAGGTCCAGGTTTAATAGTATGTTTATCGGTTGGTCTTAATTTTGGTAAAACTATAGCATCTACATTACAAAAACCATTTATTGCGATAAATCATTTAGAAGGTCACGCTCTAAGTCCAAAATTAAATTCTAATTTAACTTATCCATATTTGCTTCTACTCATATCAGGTGGACATTCCCAATACCTTTCTGTTCAAAAATTAGGAAAATACAAAAGATTAGGAACTACAATAGATGATGCAGTTGGTGAAGCTTTTGACAAAACCGCAAAGCTTTTAGGTATTAAATTTCCAGGTGGCCCATTAATAGAAAAATTTGCAGAAAAAGGTAATAAAAATAGATTTAATTTACCTAAACCTATTCTAAATAAGGGGGGATGTAACTTATCTTTCTCAGGCTTAAAGACTGCAGTTTTAAAAATATCTAAAACAATTAAAAATAAACAAGACAAATACGATTTAGCAGCTTCATTCCAAAAAACTATTGAGGAAATACTAAATAAAAAAACGAAAATAGCTTTTGAAGAATATAAAAAAATTAACCCAAGCAAAAATTCAATTTTTGTTGTAGCTGGTGGAGTGGCCGCAAACAAAAAAATAAGAAATAATTTAACTAAATTAAGTATAAAAAATAATTTTATTCCAGTTTTTCCACCGCTATCTTTATGTGGAGATAATGCAGCTATGATAGCAATGGCTGGTTTAGAAAGATTTAAATTAAAAAAATTTAGCAAGTTAAATCACCCTGCATTTCCAAGGTGGCCATTAGATAAAAAAGCTCTTTTTTTAAAAGGTGCAGGAGTTAAGATTTAAAATGAAAACTCAATGATTCAAAAAATAAGTAAACATTGGAGAAACAATTAGATGAAGTATTGGTTATTAAAATCTGAACCTGATGTGTGGTCTATAAGCCAACAAAAAAAAGCTGGTAAAAAAGGCGCAATATGGGACGGCGTTCGAAATTATCAGGCGGCAAATAATTTAAAAAAAATGAAAAAAGGTGATTTATGTTTTTTTTACCACTCAAACGTTGGAAAAGAAATAGTTGGAATTGTTGAAGTGAATAAGGAGTCTTTTATTGATCCAACAGATAAAAAAAAATATTTTGTTGCAATAAATGTGAGACACAAAAAAACTTTAAAAAAGCCTGTCTCATTGGAATGGATCAAAAAACACAACCACTTAAGAGAACTTTCGCTGGTAAAACAAAGCAGATTATCTGTAATGCCGATAGATACTAAAAGCTGGAAAATTATAAATAAGATGAGTAATATTAAAGAATAAAAAACTGTTATTATGAAAAAAAAATCAAAAAAAAAAAAGAAGTCAAAATTAAAAAAAAGAAGAAAAGTTTTAAAACCTAAAAGAAAAAGAATTAAGGTAGATAAAATTCAAAAAAAAGAAGTTTCTAAAGAAATTATTTATAAAGTTAAAACTGATTGGATAAAAAAAGCAACAATAAATAAATCTGGATACGAAAAAAAATATAAACAATCGTTAAAAGATAATGATGGCTTTTGGAAAAAAGAGGGAAAACGAATAACCTGGATTAAACCTTATACGAAAATAAAAGATGTTAAATATAGTAAGTCTGATGTTCATATTAAGTGGTTTCATGACGGAACATTAAACGCTTCTGCTAATTGCATTGATAGACATTTAAAAAAAAATAAAGACAAAACAGCAATAATTTGGGTGGGTGATGATCCAAAAATTCAAAAAAAAATTACTTATAAACAATTACATCAAGAAGTTTCTAAAGTTGCAAATGGTTTGAAAGAATTG
>MDTB01173855.1_pt1 | contig 16140 bp, 17 predicted proteins | sample 811161 | NCBI WGS metagenome assembly MDTB01 (sample SAMN05326650, study PRJNA326480) | marine metagenome | isolation source: seawater | place: Mediterranean Sea | collected 2009 | reverse complement strand
GCTGCTCCAGTAGAAAATAAGCCAACGGAAGCTACAGAAGCTCCTGCAGAAAAGAAAGAAGCAGAAGCTGCTCCAGTAGAAGAAAAAGAAATAAAAACTTAAATAAGATATAAGAATTAAAATAATTCATAGATATGAAATATTCTAGAAAGAATGTAATAAAAAAATAAACTCAACATAATTTGTATTCTTGGTCAACATGCCTGAAAGAAAAAATCAAGTAAAATTAGGAGAGATAATATCTTCCCATGGATTTAAAGGACTATTTAAAGCAAAAATATATAATCAAGATAACCCTGATATAGAGAAATATAAAAACAAGACATACATCAGAAGTCATAAGGTAGATATAGTCAAGAAGTTTAGAAAAGGTAAAAATTTTATTTTCAGTTCTTCTTTATTCAGCTCTTCAAATGATGTAGATAGATTTATTGGAGAATATATTTGGGTGTACGAGAATGGTCTTGATAAATTAAAAAACGATGAATATTACCATAAGGACCTAATAGATTGTAGGGTATTAAGTAATACCCTCAAGAAAATAGGAACAGTTAAAGCTATTTACAATTTTGGGGCAGGAGATCTTTTAGAGTTAAAAGAACATGAAGCTATGATAAGATTACAAAATATCAGTAAAAAAAATATAGATTTAAAAAGAAAGACTATAATTTTAGATAAAGAATAAAAAGAGAAAAGATGTTTAATGTAAGTATTATTACTATATTTCCTGAAGTATATCCTGGTTTATTAAATATCTCTATATTAAAAAAAGCTCTAAACAATAAAATTTGGAGTCTATCAATTATAGACATGAAAGAACACTGTAAAGCCGGGAACAGAGTAGACGATACTCCATTTGGCGGTGGACCAGGCATGATTATCAGGCCTGATATACTTCAAGCTGCATATGAAAATATTTGCAAAAAGAATCCTAAAGTATTATCTAAAAAATTTGCAAAAATTATTTTTACACCGCGAGGAAAAAGATTAGAACAAAGTATGGTTTCAGATTGGAGCAAATTAGATGGAATGGTACTAGTGTGTGGAAGATACGAGGGAGTAGATGAAAGATTTATTGAACAAAATAATTTTTTACAGATCTCACTAGGAGATTTTATTCTAATGGGAGGAGAGATTGCTTCAATGGCTACTACAGAAGCAGTAATCAGATTACTTCCTGGAGTATTAGGAAACCAGAAAAGTTTAGAAGAAGAGAGTTTTAATAATGATATTTTAGAATATCCCCAGTATACTAGACCTAGAATATGGAAAAATATGAATGTGCCACAAATATTGTTATCAGGTAATCATAAAGAAATAAAGAAATGGAGAAAAAAAAACTCCAAATCTATACCAAAAAAAAAAAATAATAGCTAATTTTTGATTTTTTGTATAAAAGTATGTATATTTCAAATGTGGTAAAATATGGATATTATTAAAGATATAGAAAAAGAACAAATTACTGAAATAGTAAGTAAAAGAGATGTTCCTAATTTTAAGTCAGGAGATACAGTTAAAGTTAATGTTTTTGTTACTGAAGGAAATAAGGAGAGAATCCAAGCTTTTGAGGGAATTTGTATTGCAAGGTCTAATAGAGGCTTCAACTCTACTTTTACAATCAGAAAAATATCTCATGGTGAAGGAGTAGAGAGAGTTTTCCCAGTATATTCTCCTATGTTAGAAAGTATTGAATTAATTAGAAGAGGAAAAGTCAGAAGGTCAAAGCTTTATTATCTAAGAAAGAGATCTGGAAAGTCCGCTAGAATAGCAGAAAAAAAAGACTTCTCAAAAAAGAAAAAGGTAGAGAAAAAAATAGATAAAGTTACAAACAATGATAAGGTCGTAGATAAAGAAAGTAATTAGTATGAATAGTCCCAGGACCTTGTTTGATAAAGTTTGGGATGACCATATTGTAAAAAATATGGATAGTGAACAATATATAATATACATAGATAGACATCTTGTACACGAGGTTACCAGCCCACAGGCCTTTGAGTCATTAAGGGTTAATAAAAGAGAAATAAGAAGACCAGAGCTTACATTAGGAGTTGCTGACCATAACGTACCCACCACGGATAGAAGTAAAGGGATAGAATCTATAAAGGATAAAATATCTAGACTACAGGTTGAAACCCTAGAAAGTAACTTAAAAAAAAATAAAATTAGGTACATCCCTTTAAATGATATCAATCAAGGAATTGTTCACATCATTGGTCCTGAACTTGGTTTTACACTTCCAGGAACTACTATAGTTTGTGGAGATTCGCATACTTCTACTCATGGAGCATTTGGAGCTTTAGCATTTGGCATCGGAACTTCTGAAGTAGAGCATGTTTTAGCCACTCAAACTTTAGTACAGAAGAAACCAAAAAATATGAGGATTAAAATAGAAGGAAAGCTCAGAAAATATGTTTCCTCTAAAGATGTAATATTGAGTGTGATAAATAAAATTGGAACATCAGCAGGAACAGGTCATATAATTGAGTTTTGTGGTTCAACCGTTGAAAGCATGTCAATGGAAGAAAGAATGACACTGTGCAATATGTCTATTGAAGCAGGAGCAAAAGCAGGATTGATTGCCCCAGATATGAAAACTTATGAGTACCTAAAAAATAGAAAATTTTCTCCAAAGGGCAAGAGTTGGGATGCAGCTCTTGAAGATTGGCGTGAATTTTATTCTGATAAGAATGCTTTTTATGACTCAGAATATAGTTTTGATGTAAGTAGTCTTAGACCGTTTGTTACTTGGGGTACAAGTCCTGAAGACGGGATAGGTGTAACAGAATTGATACCTAATCCAGTCGATTTTTTAGATAATGATAAACAACACGCTGCGAAAAAGTCGCTGGAATATATGGACCTTAAGCCAGGAACAAAAATGACCAATGTTTATGTTCAAAAAGTTTTCATAGGTTCATGTACGAATGGAAGAATTGAAGATTTAAGAATAGCAGCTTCTATTATAAAAGGAAAAAAAGTAGCCAGTAATGTTCAAGCACTTATAGTTCCTGGTTCAGGATTAGTAAAAACTAAAGCAGAAGAAGAAGGATTAAAAGAAGTCTTTTTAGAAGCAGGTTTTGAGTGGAGGGAACCTGGCTGTTCAATGTGTCTAGGTATGAATCCAGACCACCTTGCTGAAGGAGAAAGGTGTGCATCAACATCTAATAGGAATTTTGAGGGAAGGCAAGGAAGAGGAGGAAGAACACATTTGGTTAGTCCTGCTACTGCTGCTGCAACTGCCTTAGAAGGTAAATTTGCTGATGCCACAGAGTATTAAAGATGTTAAAATTCTTAGAAATTAGTAGTGTAGCAGCAACTTTTCCAGATATAAATATTGATACTGATGCAATTATTCCAAAGCAATTTCTTAAAACTATTGAGAGAAGTGGATTGGGAAAAAATTTATTTTACGATCAGAGGTATGATAAAAATAAAAATGAAAATAAGAATTTTATTTTAAATATAAAACCTTGGAGGAACGCTAAAATAATAATTGCGGGAGATAATTTCGGATGTGGTTCCTCAAGAGAGCATGCACCGTGGGCTTTATTAGATTTTGGTATAAGATGTATTATATCAAGCTCATTTGCCGATATATTTTACAACAACTCAATAAAGAATGGATTATTTCCGTTGGTATTAAAAAAAGAAGAAATTATAAAACTAATGCGAAGTGCAAAAAATAAGGAAACAATTAAAGTTAATTTATTAGAGAAAAAAGTTTATTCTCTCAATAGCACATTTTCCTTCAAATTAGAAAATTCTTTAAGAGAAAGGCTATTAAATGGATATGATGATATAGGGGTTACTTTTAAAAATATTCAATATATAAATGATTATGAAAAAAGAGAATTTAAAGAAAAAAAATGGAAATTATTAGATAATGACAAAAAAATCTAAGGTACTTTTACTACCAGGAGACGGAATAGGTCCAGAAATAAGTATTGCATTAAAAGCAACTATTAACGCAATAAATAAGTTAACCCAACTGGATATTATAGTTGAAGAAGACCTAATTGGTGGCTGCTCTTATGATAAATATAATGAGCCAATAACAAGAAAAGTTATTGATAAAGCAAAAGAATGTGATGGTATCCTTTTAGGTGCCGTTGGAGGAGAAAAATATGATAAACTTCCTTTTGAAGTAAGGCCAGAGAGAGGTCTTCTCAAATTGAGAAAAGAACTAGACTTGTATGCAAACATTCGACCAGCTAAAGTTTTTGATGCTTTGGCTACAGCATCTTCATTAAAAACAGAGATTGTAAAAGGAATGGATATAATTGTTTTAAGAGAACTAACGGGTGGTATTTACTTTGGGGAACCTAGAGGGATTGAAGAAATGGCAGACGGTCAAAGGAAGGGAATCAATACAGAAGTTTATTTTAGTAATGAAATAATCAGACTGGGAAGGATTGGATTCGAAATAGCATCTAAGAGAAGAATGCTAGTCCATTCAGTTGACAAGGCTAATGTAATGGAGTCAGGAGTTTTATGGAGAGAAGAGATTTATAGACTTAGAGAGAAGGAATATAAGCATATAAACTTGAAAAATATGTATGCAGATAATTGTGCTATGCAATTGGTAAAAAATCCAAAACAATTTGACGTGATTGTTACTGGAAACTTGTTTGGTGATATTTTATCAGATATTTCTGCTGAATTGACCGGCTCTCTCGGAATGCTTCCATCTGCAAGTTTAGGTCATAAAAAAGAAAATCAAAGGCGACTATCTTTATATGAGCCTGTTCATGGCAGTGCGCCTGATATTGCTGGTAAAAATATTGCTAATCCAATTGCGATGATACTATCTTTTGCAATGTTTGTTGATTATTCTCTCAATGAAAAGAGTGTTTCTTCCTTGATAGAGAGATCCATTGAAGAGGTATTAAAAAAAGGTTATAGAACTAAAGATATTTTCAAAGAAGGAGATAAATTGGTTACAACATCAGATATGGGATTATTAATTTGTGACGAAATTTCTACACTTAAAATTAAAAAAGAATGAAATATAACGTTGTTATAGTTGGAGCTACAGGAGCAGTTGGAAGAAAAATGCTTTCGACATTATTAGAAAGATCTTTTCCAATTAAAAATATTATTCTTCTAGCATCAAAAAAATCTGAGGGAAAGATAATTAGCTTAAATGACCAAAAATATGTCGTTCAAAGCCTAGAAGGTTTTAATTTTAAGAATGCAGATTTAGCTTTTTTTTCTGCCGGCTCTGAGGTTTCAAAAAAATATGCCACTTTAGCCGAAAAAAAAGGTTGTTATGTCATAGATAATACATCTTTTTTTCGATTGCATAAAGATATTCCCTTGGTTATACCTGAGATTAATTCCAAAGAGCTTGCAAAGGCAAAGAGAAAAATAATTGCAAACCCCAATTGCTCTACTATCCAAATGTTAGTAGCTCTTAAACCAATACATGATTTATCAAAGATAACTGAGATAATAGTTTCTACTTATCAATCTGTTTCTGGTGCGGGACAAAAAGCTATAGAGGAATTAAATAAACAAACACTCGATATAATGAACGAGAAAAATATAGATATAAAGTATATTCCAAAACAAATAGCTTTCAACGTTGTTCCACAAATAGATATATTTTTAGCTAATCAGTTTACAAAAGAGGAAATGAAGATGGTAAATGAAACAAAAAAAATTTTACATGATTCTATTTCAGTCAATGCAACTTGTGTAAGGGTTGGAACAATAATTGGTCATGCTGAGTCAATTTTTATCAAATTAGAAACTGATCAAGAACTTAAAAGTTTGGAAAGAAAGTTAGACGCAGCAAAAGGTATAAAGTTTTCCAAATCAGATTATTTTACTCCAGTGGACTGTTCAGGAAAAAATTGGGTTTATGTCTCTAGATTGAGAAAAGATATAAACAAAGAAAATGCTTTTAATCTATGGGTTGTTTCTGATAATTTATTAAAAGGAGCTGCCTTGAACTCAGTTCAAATAGCAGAATCTCTAGTTGAGCAAAAAATAATATAAAATTATGGATAAAAAAAATAGACCAACATCACCACATCTGACAATATACAAACCGCAAATAACTTCATTATTATCTATATCTCATAGAATAACAGGTATTATTCAATCTTTTGTAATTTTGATTATTTTTGTTTTAATTCTTCTAACTTTTTTTGGAAAAGAAACATCAATGACAATAGATTTATTAATGCAATCGAATTTAGCAAAATTATTTCTTATTTTATATACTTTCTCTCTGTTGTACCATTCTCTTAATGGATTAAGACATTTGATATGGGATCTAGGCTTTGGTTTTGATTTGAAGAATGTTGTTTACTCTGGATATACAATAATGTTTCTTTCAATTTCTTTAAACGCAGTATTATGGATATTTTTTTGATGAATAAAAAGCTAGAGGAAGGTAATGAAGTCTCAAAGAAATCCAACGAATCAGGTCTTAAACATTGGTGGCAACAAAAATTATCTGCAGTAGCAATGTTTCCTCTTACAATCTGGTTTTTGATTAACCTTCCGAGCTTTTTATCATTAAGCTATACAAGTAAGGTTGCTTGGTTGGAAAAAACTACTAATTCTGTTTTTCTTATACTATTTCTCTTAATTTCTAGTTATCATATGAAATTAGGACTAATAGTAGTAATAGAGGATTATATTCATAACAATTTTATTAAAAGATTATTAATTAAAGCATTACAAATCTTTACTTTAGCCTCAAGTGTATTATTATTAGTATTAGTATTAAAATTTTTAAGAATAATTTAACTTGAACAATAAAGCATATAATATAATAGAGCACAACTATGATGTAGTAGTAGTAGGAGCCGGAGGAGCTGGGTTGAGAGCTACATTAGGGCTGGTTGAAAGCGGATTAAAGGTTGCTTGCGTTACCAAAGTCTTTCCTACAAGAAGTCATACAGTAGCTGCTCAAGGAGGAATTAGTGCAGCTTTAGGAAACATGACGGATGATAATTGGAAATGGCATATGTATGACACTGTAAAAGGTTCAGACTGGTTGGGGGATCAGGATGCAATTGAATACATGTGTAGGGAGGCAATACCAGCTGTTGTGGAACTAGAACACTATGGTGTTCCTTTTTCTAGAACAACAGAAGGGAAGATTTATCAAAGGCCTTTTGGTGGTATGACAACAGAGTTTGGGGACGGACCTCCTGCGAATAGAACTTGTTCGGCGGCAGACAGGACAGGACACGCTATCTTGCATACTTTATATCAACAATCATTAAAAAATAAGGCAGAGTTTTTTATAGAATATATTGCACTGGACTTAATAATGGATCAGAATAATTCTTGCTGCGGTATATTAGCATGGTGTTTAGAAGATGGAACAATACACAAATTTAATGCTCATAAAGTAATTCTGGCAACAGGAGGCTATGGAAGAGTGTATTTTTCTGCTACATCAGCACACACATGTACAGGAGATGGTAACGCAATGGCTTTAAGAGCGGGTGTACCTTTACAGGACATGGAATTTGTACAATTTCATCCAACCGGGATTTATGGAGCAGGATGTCTGATAACTGAGGGAACTAGAGGAGAAGGTGGCTACTTGACAAATAAAGAGGGAGAGAGGTTTATGGAGAGATATGCTCCAAATGCCAAAGACTTAGCCTCAAGAGATGTTGTAGCTAGATCTATGACAATAGAAATTAATGAAGGAAGAGGAGTAGGTGATGATAATGATCATATACATTTGCACTTAAATCATCTTGATTCAAAAGTAATTAATGAGCGTTTGCCTGGAATAACTGAGACAGCTAAAATATTTGCCGGTGTAGATGTAACTAAAGAACCAATCCCTGTTATTCCAACTTGTCATTATAATATGGGGGGAATACCTGCCAAATATACGGGGGAGGTAGTAACAAATTTAGATGGCAAAAATGACTTAAAGGTAGAAAATCTATACGCAATAGGAGAAGCTGCTTGTGTCTCAGTTCATGGTGCAAACAGACTAGGTTCCAATTCTCTTCTAGACTTAGTAGTTTTTGGTAGAAGTGTGGCAAATCACATATCTAAAGAATTTAAATCCATAAGGAGAAAATCATATGATAACAAAGGGTCAATTGAAAAATCCTTAGATAGATTTGATAAAATACGTCACGCTAAAGGCGAATCACTTCCATCCTCAATTAGGTTAAAAATGCAAAAATCAATGCAAAAATATTGTGCAGTTTTTAGAACCGGTGATGGTTTGAAGGAAGGTAATGAAAATATGAAAGAAATATATTCAGAGTTTAATAATATTGGGACAAAGGATAAATCTTTGATATGGAATACAGAATTATTAGAGACTCTTGAGTTGGAGAATCTTATTCAACAAGCGCTAGTCACAATGAAATCTGCAGAGAATAGGAAGGAAAGTAGAGGAGCACATGCCAGAGATGATTATAAAGAGAGGGACGATAAAAATTGGCTTTTTCACACGCTAAGTTGGTTAGATGAAAAAAATATTAAATTAGGTTCAAGGCCTGTTACCTTAAGGGCTATGTCTAATGAAGTGCAATCTTTTCCTCCAAAAGCAAGGGTATATTAGAGAGATTTTATGGTAGAGCTAAGACTTCCAAAAAACTCAAGAGTGACTAAAGGAAAAGAATATAAACTTAGGAATGGTTCTAAGGACAAAAAGAGTTTTGTGATTTATAGGTATGATCCAGAAAAAAAAGATAATCCAAGAACCGATACGTATGAAGTAGATTTAAAGGACTGTGGCCCAATGGTTTTAGATGCTTTAATAACAATTAAAAATAATATAGACCCAACACTCACCTTCAGAAGGTCATGTAGAGAAGGAGTATGTGGAAGCTGTTCTATGAATATTGATGGCACAAATACATTAGCGTGTACAAAATATATTAAAGATATTACAAAGGATGTGAAAATATATCCATTACCTCATATGCCGGTTATAAAAGATTTAGTTCCAGATCTCTCTAATGTTTATAGACAATATGACTCAATAGAGCCTTGGTTAAAGAAAAAAAATGTGAAAGAACTTAGTAGAGAAAATATTCAACTTCCAGAAGATAGAAAGGAATTAGACGGTTTATACGAATGTATAATGTGTTTCTGTTGCTCTACTAGCTGTCCTAGTTATTGGTGGAATGGAGATAAATACTTAGGTCCCGCAATTTTACTTCAAGCATGGAGATGGATAGCCGATACTAGAGACGAAGCAACTAATGAAAGACTAGACTCTCTTGAAGATCCGTTCAAGCTATATAGGTGTCACACAATTATGAATTGCACCAAAACATGTCCTAAAGGGTTAAACCCTGCTAAAGCTATTTCCAATATAAAACAAAAAATTTTGGCTAAGCGTTGATCAGCTTAACATATCTTATCTTAGGTATAGTGATACTATATTTTAGCGGAGATTGGATAGTAAATGGCTCAACATCGTTAGCTAGACATTTAAAGATTCAACCATTTGTTGTTGCTATGACATTAGTAGCATTTGGAACATCAGCTCCAGAGTTAGCAATATCTATCAATGCAGCTATAAAAGGATATGAAGGCATTACTATTGGAAATATAGTAGGTTCTAATATAGCAAATATAATGTTTGCCTTGCCAATTGCTTTTTTAGTTAGGTTGCCAAAAAAAAGCGATGTAAAAAAAATTGATTGTACTTTTTTATTTATAATAACAATCATCTATAGTTATATACTTCTTCAATATAATTATTTAAGTTTTTATCTAGGAATTATGATGACTTTAACTCTTGTTACTTATGTTTCTTTTATTATTTATGAGGCTAAGACTGGTAAAAGAAAATTCGACTCAAGTGAAAATATTAGTACAATCTCTTTAAAAAAATCTCTATTTTTATCAGTAGCAGGTATATTAGGTATTTTATTAGGAGCAGAAATCTTGGTTAAAGGTGCTGTTTCCATTGCAGAAATATTTAATGTAAGTCAAACTATAATTGGGTTGACCTTAGTTGCTATAGGGACTTCTATACCAGAAGTAGCAACTTCCTTGGTTGCAGCATATAGAGGACAGATAAGTTTTATAATGGGAGCAATTTTAGGTTCTAATCTATTTAATTTATTGGGAATTACAGGAGTTGCATCTATTATTACACCTATAGCTATTAAAAATACTCTAGGAATTTTAGATATTACGTATCTAGTTCTATCAACGATAGTTTTCATCTTTTTATCTTTTTATTTGAAAGTTTTAAATAAACCTACAATTGTACTATTATTGATTTCTTATTTAATTTATGTTTTATTCTTATATATCAAGATTTAAAAAAAAGGAATTTTAATGAATTTAATAAAACATTACATAAATGGTGAAGAAGTAATTGGAGGAGATAGACGAGGAAAGGTTTTTAACCCTGCTATTGGTGAGGTTATTTCTGAGGTTTTACTAGGTAATAAAGAGGTTGTAAATCAAGCTATAGAAGCTTCGAAGAATGTTTTAATTTCTTGGAGGAATACTACGCCAGCAAAACGTGCAAGTGTAATGTTTAAGTATAAGAAGCTATTGGAAGATAATGCTGACGAGATCGCAGAATTAGTTTCTATAGAACATGGCAAAACCATTGAAGATGCAAAGGGATCGCTTCAGAGAGGTATAGAAGTAGTAGAGTATGCTTGTGGAATTCCAAACTTATTAAAAGGCGAATTCTCTAATCAAGTAGGTAACGGTATAGACACTTTTTCTATGAAACAACCTTTAGGAATATGTGCAGGAATAACTCCTTTTAATTTTCCAGTAATGATACCTCTATGGATGTTTCCACTGGCAACTGCCTGTGGTAATGCTTTTTTACTAAAACCTTCTGAAAGAGATCCTTCAAGTTCAATAAGACTAGTACAGCTTTATGAGGAAGCAGGAGCTCCTAAAGGCTTAGTTAATGTTGTTAATGGAGATAAAGAAGTGGTAGACTCTATTATTGAAAACAATAATATATCAGCGGTAAGTTTTGTTGGCTCCAGCAAGGTTGCATCTTATATTTATCAGAAGTCGGCCACTTATAATAAAAGGGTACAAGCTTTAGGAAGCGCAAAAAACCATATGGTCATAATGCCAGATGCAGATATAGAACAAGCTTCAGATGCTCTAATAGGTGCAGCCTATGGTTCAGCTGGTGAAAGATGTATGGCCATATCAGTTGCTGTAGCAGTAGGAGATGTTGCTGATAAATTGATTGATAATATAAAACCTAAGATAAATAATATCAAAGTAGGTCCATACAATGATCAATCTTCAGATATGGGTCCAGTCGTCAGCAAAGAAGCTTTTGAGAGAATTAATAAATTAATATCCTCAGGAACAGAGGAAGGGGCTAATTTAGTTATAGATGGTAGAGATATAAAGTTACAAGGATATGAAAATGGTTATTTTATAGGACCTTGTTTGTTTGATAATGTAAATAAAAACATGAAGATTTATAGTGAGGAAATTTTCGGTCCAGTTTTGAGTATAGTCAGATCAGATACGTATGACGATGCTCTTAATTTAGTAAAACAAAATTTATATGGTAATGGATGTTCTATTTTTACCAGGGATGGTGATACTGCAAGAAACTTTAGTAATGAGGCGAATATAGGAATGGTAGGTGTTAATATTCCTATACCAGTTCCGGTAGCATATTTTAGTTTTGGAGGGTGGAAAAACTCTATATTTGGAGGCCATAATGCTTATGGTATGGATGCAATTAGATTTTATACTAATATTAAAACAGTTACCTCAAAGTGGCCAGAAGGAACAAGACATGGAGCTGAATTTAAAATGCCTATATTAGGATAAAATGAAATCTAAAAATTCATTCAAAACTTATTATCTAAAGGAAGTAAAAAAAAAAAAATAAATCACTTTCCTTTTCAAATGGAATTTGTATTGGAGTTAGATTATCTATATCACTTTCTTTTTAAAAAAAAATTTTCTTTACGAAGCTTAATAAATAAAACTCTGAATAGAAGTATTTACGTCCATGGTTCTCCAGGAGGAGGAAAAACTTTTTTAGTAAATTTATTTCTTCAATTAATAGAAGAAAATAATAGTGGAAAAAAAATTTTAAGAATTCACTTCCAAGAATTTATTAATATAGTTCACTACCAAGTAAATGAAATGAGGGCAAAAAAAAAGATTAACCCCATAAAGAAAGTTTCTAATGATATAGCATCAAAATATGTTCTGATTTGCTTTGACGAACTAGAAATAGTTGATATTGCAGATGCTATGATAGTTTCTAGGCTATTCAGTTTTTTAATTAATAAAAATATTATTTTTGTTATAACATCAAATTATATACCAGATGATTTATACAAGCACGGCCTACAAAGAAGTCAATTTTTACCTTTTATCGACTTGATTAAAAAAGATATGAAAGTTATAAACCTTAAAAATAAAAAGGATTTAAGAAAAAAAGATACAATGAAAGATAGAAAGTATTTTATTTTTCCTATTAATGAGGCAACAAAAAAAAAATATTGTATCTTAAAAAAGAAGATTTTAAAATTAGATAAGATTCAAAGTAGAAGATTAATATCACTAGGAAGAAAAATTGAATTTAAAACATCTACCAATGAAGCTTTAATGTGTAATTTTGATTATATTTGCTCCTACATTTTTTCTCCAAATGATTATATAAAAATATCTAATACATTTAAGTGGTTTTTAATTGATAATATTCCAATATTAGGTAGAACTAAATTAAGTGAGGCAAGGAGGTTTATTATACTTATAGACATTTTATATGAGAAGAAAAGTAAAGTGCTCTTAAGATCTGAAGGAACCTTATTAAAAATATTTAGTTTAGGAAAAAGTAATTTGCCTTTTAGTAGAACAATATCGAGAATATCAGAAATGACAGGCCAAGCTTGGGTTCAAAATTAATGAGGAGATATTAAATGTCTAGAAAAAAAATAAGCTTAATAGGAGCAGGAAATATTGGAGGTACTTTAGCCCACCTTATAGGAATAAAAGAATTGGGAGATGTTAGCTTAGTAGATATAGCTGAAGGAATTCCACAAGGTAAAAGCTTAGATATAGCTGAATCTTCTCCAGTGGAAGGATTTAATGCATCTATTAAAGGTTCAAATAAATTTACTGTCATAAAAAACTCAGATTTAATTATCGTTACTGCAGGTTCACCAAGAAGGCCAGGAATGACTAGAGATGATTTGATAGAAATAAATCTCAAAGTAATGAAGTCTGTTGGAGAAGCTATCAAAAAATATAGTCCAAATGCTTTTGTAATTTGTATAACTAATCCGCTTGATGCCATGGTATGGGCTTTGAGAGAATATTCGGGAGTTCCCTTTAATAAAATTGTAGGTATGGCAGGTGTTCTTGACAGCGCTCGATTTAGATTTTTCATTTCTGAAGAAATGAAAGTTTCGGTAGAAGATGTATCCGCATTTGTAATGGGTGGACACGGTGATACTATGGTTCCCTTAGTAAGGTTTTCCTCTGTAGGAGGAATTCCTATTCCGGATTTAATAAAAATGAAAATGATAAGCTCTAAGACTATAAAAAAAGTAGTAGAGAGAACCAGAAAAGGTGGAGGTGAAATTGTAGGTTTACTCAAAACGGGGTCAGCATTTTATGCTCCTGCTTCGGCTGCTTTATTAATGGCCGAGTCTTTTCTTAAAGATAAAAAGAGAATTTTACCTTCAGCTGCTTATTTAAAAGGAGAATATGGTGTTAAGAACCTTTACATAGGAGTTCCTGTAATTATAGGTGGTAAGGGAGTAGAAAAAGTGATAGAAATTAAATTAAACTCTAATGAAAAGAGGATGCTAAAGAAATCGGTTGAATCAGTTAGAAAGTTAGTTGATCTTGTAAAAAAAATTAAAAGCAAAATATAATATAATGAATATTCATGAATACCAGGCTAAAGAATTATTTAAAAATAATAATATAGATGTGTTAAAAGGAGAAGTAGCATTTAGTGCTGAAGAGGCTATAAAAATAGCTAGAAAAATGAATGTAGAAAAATGGGTAGTAAAAGCTCAGGTGCATGCTGGTGGAAGAGGAAAAGGAGGTGGAGTCAAAATTGCAAATACAATAGATGAAGTAGAGCAATATACTGAGAATATGATAGGTATGAAACTTATCACTCCCCAAACTGGAGACGCAGGAAAGAAAGTTCTAAAAGTATATATTGAAGAGGCTTGTAAAATAGAAAAAGAATTTTATTTGGGATTGGTATTAGATAGGTCTATAGGAAAGTTTACAGTTATGGCCTCTACTGAAGGAGGAGTAGATATAGAAGAAGTCGCTTCGAAAAATCCTGAGAAAATTTTTAAAATAGTAATAGATCCCCTACTAGGATTATCTGATTATCAAGCAAGAAATTTAGGTTTTTCTTTACAGCTGCCAAAAGAGGCCTTTAATAGTTTTATCAGTCAGGCTAAGTCTTTAGTAAAATTATGTAGAGATAAAGATTTAACTTTAGTGGAAATTAACCCTTTAATACTGACAAACGATAACAAAATAATAGCACTTGATGCTAAAATAAATATTGACGATAATGCTTTGTTTAGGCAATTAGAATTAGCGAAGTTATTGGACGAAAATGAAGTTGACTCTCGAGAAATAGAAGCTGAAAAATATGATTTGAGTTATGTTAAGTTAGAAGGAAAGATAGGATGTATGGTAAATGGTGCAGGCTTAGCAATGGCAACTATGGATATAATTAAGTTAAAGGGATCATCGCCGGCAAATTTTTTGGATGTAGGAGGTGGAGCTACAAAGGAAAAAGTTAAAAGTGCATTAAAAATAATAATTTCTGACCAAGATGTTGAAGCAATTTTAGTAAATATATTTGGTGGAATTATGAGATGTGATATTATTGCTCAAGGGATTGTAGAAGCTGCTTCAGAAATAGATTTAGTAAAACCAATTATAGTTAGACTAGAGGGAACTAATGTAAATGAGGGAAAAGGTATCTTAGAGAAGTCAGGTATTAGAATTATAACAGCAAAGGATTTAGAAGATGCAGCAACTAAGGTTGTTAATTTAGTAGAAGGTTAAAATGTCAATTATAGTTAATAGTAAAACAAAGGTAATATGTCAGGGATTTACAGGATCTCAAGGCACATTTCACTCTGAACAAGCTATTAAATACGGAACAAATATGGTTGGGGGAGTTACACCTGGAAGAGGAGGAGAAACACATCTTTCTCTGCCAGTATTTAATACAGTAGAAGATGCAAAAAAAACAACTAATGCTAATGCAAGTGTAATTTATGTTCCACCTGCATTTGCTGCAGACTCAATTCTAGAAGCAATAGAAGCAAGTATAGAAATAATAGTTTGTATTACAGAGGGTATTCCTCAACATGATATGACAATAGTTAAGAGTAAGCTAAAAGGGTCGTCTAGTAGGCTAATAGGTCCGAACTGTCCTGGTATTATAACACCAGATGAATGTAAGATAGGTATTATGCCAGGGCACATTCATAAAAAAGGAAATGTTGGTATTGTATCAAAGTCAGGAACTCTAACATATGAAGCAGTTTATCAAACTACTCAAATAGGTTTAGGACAATCAACCTGCATTGGAATAGGAGGCGATCCAATCCCCGGAACCAATTTTATAGATATTATAGATCTTTTTTTAAAAGACAAAGAAACAAGATCCATAATTATGATAGGAGAGATAGGTGGAAATGCAGAAGAAGAAGCTGCTGATTTTATTAAAAGGTCAAAAACTAAAAAACCTATTACTGCATTTATTGCTGGACTAACTGCTCCTAAAGGAAAAAGAATGGGGCATGCCGGAGCTATTATTTCAGGAGGAAAAGGTACAGCTGAAGAGAAAATAGAGGCACTTAAATCAGCAGATGTTTATATCTCTCAGTCTCCTGCTTTAATGGGAAAAACTTTATTAGAAAGCATTAAGTAATTTTTAATGGATAGAACTACAAACTTAAAAAAAATAAGAGACTTGTATAAAAATTTTCAGAGTAATCCAAACACTCTTGAGGATAAATGGATAGCTTTCTTTAGTGATTTAGATAATGATGCTATTTCATATATAAAAGATGAAAGATTCTTAGAAAACAACAAAAAAAAATCTACCCTTAAAAATAGTGAGATAGACAATGAGTATACCACAAATTCTCTACGAGCAAGATTGCTTATTAGGGCTTATAGAAT
>MDTB01016611.1_pt1 | contig 16142 bp, 14 predicted proteins | sample 811161 | NCBI WGS metagenome assembly MDTB01 (sample SAMN05326650, study PRJNA326480) | marine metagenome | isolation source: seawater | place: Mediterranean Sea | collected 2009 | reverse complement strand
GCTAAGAAGAAATAGTGGTGGTAGGAACAGGATTCGAACCTGTGAAGGCAAAGCCAGCAGATTTACAGTCTGCCCCCGTTGGCCGCTTGGGTATCCTACCTTTCTGAACGGAGCTGATGTCAGCTTCTGAAACGCTTGGCGTCAAACAGAGCTGGCACAGAACCACAATTAACCACCCCAAGTCAAGGCCGAACATGGATATTTTTGCACTAATCAGTCATGGACGTGGAATTCTCGCTTTTAATTCCACATGGATGACTTACTCTCTCCCACCGAAAAGATCATGGGATTGGAATTATTCAACACGTTAAGTCGCTCTGTCGAACCATTTAAACCACTGGACCCAAATGGAAAAAATGTAGGTATGTATTGCTGTGGCCCTACAGTGCACGACTACGCTCACATTGGGAATTTCCGTACCTTCGTGCTATCGGATCTTGTACGTCGATACCTTGCCTTTAAGGGATACGACGTCCGCCATGTCATGAATATCACTGATGTGGAAGACAAGATCATCGCCAGAGTCAAGACTTCGGGAGGTTCTTTGCGCGATTACACCCGCCGCTATGAGGAGGCATTTCTGACTGATCTAAAAGACCTTCAGTGTCAGATGCCCACTGAAATGCCAAGGGCAACAGAGCACATGCCGTCCATCATTGATTTGATCCAGCGACTTGTCGATCGCGGCATCGCCTACTCAGCTAATGATGGATCCGTTTATTTCTCAATCGGACATTATCAGAAACTCGGCTGCTGTTATGGTCAGCTTTTGAAACTTGATTTCGATCAAATGCGCCCCGGCGATCGTGTTCAATCGGATGAATACGCCAAGGATTCCGTCGCTGATTTTGCGCTCTGGAAGGCCCGCACCGAGGCTGACGGAGAAGTTTACTGGAAAAGCCCTTGGGGCGAAGGGCGTCCTGGCTGGCACGTTGAGTGCAGCGCCATGAGCATGCAGTTCCTTGGCTCAAGTTTCGACCTTCATCTGGGTGGTGAGGACCTGGTGTTTCCGCACCACGAAGATGAAATCGCTCAGAGCGAAGGAGCCGCCATGCAGGAGCCGGGCCAGAAATTCGTCAAGTATTGGGTGCATGGCTCTCACCTGCTGGTAGAGGGGAAGAAGATGAGCAAATCACTGGGCAACTTTTTCACACTCAGGGATCTTCTGGACAAAGGATTTACCGGACGGGAAATTCGATTCGTACTCATGTCAGCTCACTACCGTGAGACTTTCAATTTCACTCTGGAAGGGCTTCAGGGCGCCAAAACAGCCCTGAATCGACTGGATGAGTGTTTACATAAACTGAAACAAAAGGCAGGAAACGCCAAAGCCAAGGGCACTCCCGATCTCTCAGCGCGCTTTGAAAAAGCCATGGATGATGACCTGAATGTTTCAGCCGCCTGGGCAGCGGTATTCGAGTGGGTGCGTCACATGAATCGCCAGATGGCGGAAAGCGCCCTGTCAGCTGAAGCCGCAGCAGCCCAATTGCATGGATGGAATCGAGTCAACATGGTTCTTGGGATTGAGCTGAAGGAGGAGGCAGAAGCCATCCCGGCTGAAGTGCTGTCACTGGCCGAACAAAGACTCACGGCACGAAAATCAAAAGACTTTGCTGAGGCTGACCGCATTCGCGATGAATTGAAATCAATGGGATGGGTCATAGAGGACACCCCTCAGGGACCCCGCCCCAAGAAAACCTGATGTGTCTCGGTCATGCCCCCAATGGAACAGTCAAATTGGATTACAAAAGTGCAAGCTCTGGCAGTAATCTTTTTGAACCTTTGGCCGGGAACGGTTTTCGCTCAGGTAATCTCGGACAATGAATCTGATGCTCTCTTTCGTTTGCCAATTCATTCCGAATTGAGCAGGCAAGAAGGAGCGGGCTCCGAAAGCAAAAAAACGAGATCTCTGAAAAGTGGTAGGGAACTCAACTCCAAATATCCAGGGGGTGTGGAGAACCTGAAAGACAAACTTGAAACCGAAGGGGATTCAACCGAGCAACGTGGCAAAAGCTTCTTTGTTTCAGACTTTGAACCCAAACTGGCTCGATTGAGACCATCATGACAACGACAGAATCCAAAGGCCTGCTGGTCACATTTGAAGGCAATGAGGGAAGTGGTAAATCCACGCAGATAGATTTATTGCATGAACGCCTTCAATCCACTGGTAAAACCGTGACCAAACTACGGGAACCGGGTGGAACAGGTCTGGGAGAACTCCTGCGGGAAATTCTGAAAACGCCGAAGGATGGAGTGGAGATAGATCCCGTGGCTGAATTGCTATTGATGAATGCAAGCCGTGCACAGTTGGTGCGCCAGGTGATTCGACCCGCCCTTGATCGCGGTGAGGTGATTCTCGTGGACCGTTTTTTTGATTCCACTGTTGTTTATCAGGGATATGGGCGCGGGTTGGATATCAATCTAGTAAGGAGGATCATCGATGCGGCAATCGGTGATACCAGACCATCACTGACTTTTCTACTGAAGGTTCCAGTCAGCGTGAGTGAGGAGAGAAGAGCAGCGCGCAATAGCAGCAATCCTGCATCCAGGGATCGATTCGAAGAAAGTGAGCGGGCCTTCTTTGAACGCATCGATCAAGGATATGAATCTCTTTCAGCATCGGCTCACGATCGCATCAAGGTCATAGATGCCACACATGATATCCAAACCGTTCATTCGACAATCTGGAATCACTTTGAAACTTTCCTTTAGGCATAACAAAACCGGAAAACACCTTGCAGCACTAACCGGTTTTGTCTGAAAAATGTAAACAAAGAAATTCGCTTCCCGCGAATCAAACAATCCAGGGGGGATTCTCAGGCAAACACTGATTGAACTCTGCCACCAGTGAATCCTCATAATCCCCGGCATAATCTTCGTTGAAGAAACGATCCAGAGCTTCATCATAGAGGCGTTGCCAGGATTGCTCCTCACGACCAGGATTAATGGGATAGAAAAGTGCAGAATTGCTTTTTGCAGCCTTGAAATCCCCCGGGGCATCACCAATCATCAGGATTCGTTGAGCTGGATATTTGGATGCGGCTGCGTATTTGATATGCTCCGTCTTGGTGCCCATTTCCTGCCCGGCGATCATGGCAACAAAACCTTCCAGCTGATTCTCGCCCCATTCGCGCTCAAGTGCATCCACAGGTGTTTGAGAAATGCACATCGCATCCGCTTTTTCACCAATTTTCTGAAAGCATTCGCGCACGAGTGGGAATGGAGGCACACCATGAACAATATCCTCAACCTGGCCGTTGACTGCCTTGGACCATTCGTAAAGGTCAGCCAATGATTGATTCCCACCCTGAACTTCGGCTTCCAGAGTGGCATTTCCGAGTTTGGATTCGCGAGCTATCCACTCATCAAGAGCCTCTGAGGAGGGTACTTCAACATTGCGAGTCTGAACTTCCGGACGCTCCTTCAAGAAATCCAACGCATTGGAAAGCGCTGGAAAGCGATTGATCCCGCGCGTTTTGCTGTAAAGATTCACGAATTCCCACACTTCGCGCGCATATTTACTGACGGGTTGAAGCCCGAAATGTTTAATAAACATGGGGGTAAAGCATTCCTTGTGCTTGATTTCCATGCTATCGAATACACATCCATCAGAATCAATCCCTACAAAAAAATCTTTGGAGGGTTGAAACGCCTTTAATTGTTCTGCTGCGTCGCTCATTAATTTTGCTCAATTGATTTCAGATTAACTTCGTGAAGATCATCTGATAATTCTTCAGAAACTGCAAGTGGTCTTGTTATTTCAGACTGGTCAAGTTTCAGGCAGAGCTGCATAGTGTAAGCTTGGCTGACTTTTCACAAGCCCCACACTCGATGACTGCAAATAAAAACAAACTGACGCGTGAACGTCAGTTCGCGAGCGACAATTATTCCGGCGTCTGCCCTGAAGCATGGCAGACTTTGGAGGAAGCTAACGGCGGTCACCTCCCTGCTTATGGGGAAGATAAATGGACGCGCCATGCTTCGGACATGATTCGGGAGCTATTTGAAACAGATTGTGAAGTCTTCTTTGTGTTCAACGGAACAGCAGCCAACAGTCTCTCACTTGCATCACTTGCTCAGCCCTATCATAGTATTCTCTGCCACGATTATTCTCACTTGGAACGAGATGAATGCGGGGCCCCTGAGTTCTTTTCCAATGGCACCAAAATCCTTACGATTCCAGGTGCCAACGGCAAAATAAAACCGGATGATGTGGAGGATATGGTCAAACGGCGTCGTGACGTTCATTACCCCAAACCCAAAGTGGTCTCGGTAACTCAATCAACGGAAATGGGCACCTGCTACACAGTCGAAGAGCTTGAAGCACTTGGCTGCCGAGCTAAACACCTGGGACTAAGGATGCACATGGACGGCGCCCGTTTCGCAAACGCGGTTGCCTCGCTGAAAATCAAACCCAAGGAAATTACCTGGCAGGCAGGGGTGGACGTGCTGTGTTTCGGTGGGACCAAAAACGGAAGCCCTGTCGGAGAAGCGGTGGTATTTTTCAATCACGATCTGGCGAATGAATTTGATTACCGTTGCAAGCAATCAGGGCAACTCGCTTCCAAAATGCGCTATCTTTCCGCGCCGTGGGTTGGGATGCTCAAAAAAAGCAACTGGATCAAACACGCCTCGCATGCCAATAAGATGGCCGCACTGATGCATCAACTCCTGTCACCGATCGAAGGCATTCGCATCATGTTTCAACCGGAAGCAAACTCTGTGTTTGTTGAAATGCCTCGCCAACTCATTGACCACATGCATGACCTGGGTTGGCAATTCTACACATTCATTGGCGAAGGAGGCTGCCGGTTGATGTGTTCGTGGGATACGAGGGAGGAGGATGTCCGCGTATTTGTTGAGGATGTTGAACGTGGCTTAAAAAACCAGCACTAGCTCGATCACGCACCGTATGCTGAAGAGATGAGTATTTATGAAAACAGCATAATCAAAAACAATTCCAAAATCCTGATTGCGGATGATTCAGAGAAAAACCGCGAATTGTCCGCAACCACAGTGAAACCTGAAGGCTGTGATGCGTGCTGAGTGCTGAGTGCTTGAAGGCAACGTAGAGATCACGGGGCAACTGATCAATGAAGCAGATGCGATGACAGTATTGATTCGTATTTCAGAAACAGAAGCGGGAAAAATCAAAGAGACCTTAGTGCCTCGCGAATGCGATCCAGCTGCAGCCCCTCAGGTCGTCTTTCCAAAAGCCATTCGAAGTCGGATCGTGCCATGTCACGCCGACCGATACGGAGGCAGATAGTGGCACGCTCAAGACGGAGGCCAGCATCCTCTTCATCAATTGCAATCATGAGATCAAGGTAAGGAAGGGAGTCTCTGAGTCCGCTGTTGCTTCGAGTAAAATAACGGAGATTAGAAAGCATCCGGATGATAATGTCTCTCTTTGTTGCGGATGCCATGTATTCAGAACTGACATTATTCACCTGATATTGCAAAGCAAGGGCATCGGCTTCATCAAATGTCAGTTGCTTTCCGGAATTAAACACATCAATCAATGCCACTTTCCCCCCCTGCGGTTGGTGCTTGACTAAAAAGTGTCCAGGCAGAGGCAATCCCGTCACGTGCTTGATCCCAAGGCGATCAGCAAGTTCGATGAATAAAACTGACAGGGTAATCGGTAAACCTTCACGATCATCGATGACTTTGTTGAGATAGCTGTTCGCAGCATTTTCATAATCTGAAAAACTCCCATGATATCCATTCTCCTTGAACAAAAAATCAATAAGTGACTGGATTAAATCAGATTCTCCACCCTCTGTAGAATGGTAATCTCGAATATCCCCTGCCATGCGATTCACTGCATCTTCATAAGCTTTGATATTCAGTTCAGGATAATCGTGCTTGGCAACCAACAGTGCAGCTCTGAGAAGATTACGTTGAGGTTCCGATTGTTTCAATTCAGTCCTAAGTTGTTTCTGGATTTGAATTCGGTGTGATTCCAGAGCCAATCTTCGTATTTGATCCGTGCGACGCTCAAGCAGTTCAGCCAAGTCCTGCAATTGATCGGGCGATTGATCACCAATTGAGGCTGAAAGTGCCTGCATTGATGAAGGGTTATCGCCCAGATGGGTTTGTATTTTTGCCAAGAGCTGAGTCAAATCCGAGTCAGGCTCAAAAGGCACCTTTTCGGCAGGAGTTGGGTTGAACATGAAATTGGAATAATCAGCCTGAGTATCGCGGAATTTGGCCAGCCCCACCTGCCCCAAGCGCAACGCACGATCTTTCGATTCAATCACCAGCTGACCGTTCACGAAGCATGAAATCCGATCTTTTTCGTGGCGTACAGAGAGGGTATTCCAATCTCCCAATCGATAATGCGGTGTCTGAACCTGACTGAGAATATTCCACGAATAAACCGAGGGACCATCAAACCTTGTGAGCCTCAATTGTCCGTTGCTCGGATAAAAACCATATTGGCGTTCCGATCCGTCCGAACCAAAAATCAAACCGGCCGCGCCTGATTCATCACCCAGCTTGACCCGCACTTTCAATTCATATGGTAATGTTGAAGGTTCCTGATGAAAATGGCACAAGGATTTCCCACCAAAACCAGCCCCCTTCCCCTGCACTGAAATACGGTCTACTTTGCTACTCCACAGCGCTCCCATACTGGAGGTCCACAGTCCCTCATCCAGCGCTCCCAATCGCAACCACTTATTCATGGTCATCGAATTCGGCCTTGCCAAAAGGGGCTTCAAAGCGTTGATGGGAGTTGCGAAACCCAGATTGGCAGTAAGGGTGGATTTCATATTCAACAGACCAAGCACCTCCGCCCGGGGATTGAACAATGGCCCTCCACTGTTGCCAGGTTCAATGGGAATGGCCAATTGGATCATCCTTGAATGGTCAAAGCGCCTGAACCCCGAGATAAGCCCACTGACCACGCTACGCTCGAGCCCCATGGGGTTCCCAACTGCAATCACTTTCTCTCCTGAGGCGAGGGCATCTGAATCACCAAGGGAAAGAGTCGGCAATCCCTTTCGATCCAGGCGCAATACAGCCAGGTCCAGAGCCCGATCCCATGCGTGCACTGCAACCGGTTCGTGACGGGATCCATCCGCAAATAAGACTTCAACCATGCGGGCTTCTCCAATGACATGTAAACTGGTGGCGACAAGGCCCTCGGAATCGATCACAAAACCTGTGCCTACCCCATTTTCATTACCCGCTCTATCCATATGACGGATGGTAACAACCGCATCTTTTACCTTTTGAGTGAGAGATCGTTCGTCAAAACTCTTCTGAGCCCTCGCTGTGACCAAAAGTGTCAATGAGACGAGGCATAGCGCGATCAAACGGAATAGTGAGATAAGCAGAGATCTCGAAACCATCCGACAGATAGTTGAATTATTACGTTGAGGATTCACTTGTTAGAATCTGAAACATCTGGTGCGAATGTGCAAGCGCACTTAACAGCATCCTGCAATCGGTCCAGGTATTGTTCCCTGGTAATTTGAATAGCTCCCAAGGATTGAGTAACAGGAGTCACCATTTGGATATCAAAAAGTTGATAGCCCCTGGCACGCAAGTGATCCACTAAATGCAGCAAGGCTATTTTGGAAGCGTTGCTGGCTCGATAAAACATCGATTCCCCGGCAAATAGCCCCGCCGTCGCGACGCCATATATTCCCCCAACCAGTACATCTTCCTGCCAACACTCCACACTGTGGGCGTAACCCGCCTGGTGCATCCTCAGGTATGCGCGAATAAAGGGCTCGGTAATCCAGCTGCCAGGCCGTGGAGTTTTGGCACATGCGGTCACTACTTCTTCAAAGGACTGGTTCATGGTGCATCGAAAGACTCCCTTTCGTCTAGCCCTCGCCAAACTTCGTGAAATGCGCACATTATTCAGATCAATAATCCCTCTCGGATCTGGGCACCACCACGTGACCGGTCGATCTGTCCAAGGAAAAATCCCCATACGGTAGGCCAATTTGAGCCGCTCGACGCTCATTCCCCCCCCAACTGCCAAAAGGCCGTTGTCCATGTATTCTCCGTAATGACGAGGATCAGGAAACCAAAGTTTATTTTCAAGAAATGCCACCATGTCCCACCTCCAATGCTGTATCAAGAAAGAGCCTGAAGCAGGATTGATTGGTACATCCCGCTTACCTCCATGATCCATATCCTGGGCCACTCCTCAGAATCCGGGGTTTTATCAGACAATGTTTCCGGAGCCGGGCAATTGAGTGACATCCAGCTTCCAACGCGCAGGTCATTGAGAATTTCAATGAGCCAATCCGCACGTTCTGCATCAAATAAAACCGGATACTGGTGACCCTCTTCGTTATCGACAGGCTCTATGCTTTGTATCCATTGTTTAATCTGAAGCTCTCGATCCGTCTGATGTTTTGAAACGGAATCGCGCAACCATTGATCTGATTCCTTCAGCCCTGGATCGGGATTGTTTTTTGAATTCAGACTGTGGTGATCTGCAGGCGTTAAAGGGTATTGAGACAGCAGTTGGCAAAGACTTCTCCACTCTTCCTCCTCCATTCTCAATTCGAATTGGCCGTCCTCTTGACGAGTAACATTCATTCGGAGCGCTCCATGGTTGCATGCAGGTTGTAGCGATGCAGTTGATGCACATAATGTTCAGCCATTTCCATTGATTCGCGTACGAGCATGCTTTTTCCGTTTTCATGTACCTCAAGCATGTGCTTGTCTGCCTTGCTTCGATCCCATCCAAAAACTTTTTGAAAAACATGCGTCACGTAATCCATGAGGTTCACTGGATCATCCCAACAAATCACCAGGTATCCAGGATCAACATCCTCCTGGGTCTTTTGATCCGTTGTCGGGTCCACTGCTGGCATCACTGTTGGCTCGGCGTTAAAACGCATTAGAGAATCTTAGTAAGTTGGGTCAATGAATTCAACTCCGGGATTCAGGGCTGGGATATTTCGCATTGGCATTCAAGTGTGAATGCTTGCATAATGACAGGGTGACGCAAAAAAACAGCAACAGGGCTCGCTACATCATGGTCGGCGGTTTTCTTGGAGCCGGCAAGACAACAAGCATCTCCAGGCTGGCCAGAAAATTATCTGATCAAGGCCTGCGTATCGGGCTTATTACCAACGATCAGGGATCGGGTCTGGTGGACACGGCCATGCTGCGATCAAAGGGCTTCGCAACAGCAGAAATTCCTGGAGGATGCTTTTGTTGCCGATTCAATTCGCTTGTAGATGCCGCAGATGGCCTGACCCAGGATTCGCAACCGGATGTTTTTATTGCAGAACCGGTGGGTAGCTGCACTGATTTGGTGGCAACGGTGACTTACCCCCTGCGCCGTATATATGGTGATCAATTTGAAATTGCACCTCTCAGCGTCATCATTGATCCGGTTCGAGCGATGAGGATCCTCGGGATTAAACCGGGTAGAAAATTTTCTGATAAGGTTGTTTATATTTATCTCAAGCAACTGGAAGAAGCTGACGTCGTGGTAATCAACAAAATGGAAACCATTTCTGAGGCGGATCTAAATCATTTGATCGATCGGTTAGATTCTGAATATCCGGGGAAAAAAGTGATGGCCATTTCTGCCAGAGAAGGGACGGGGCTTGAGTCGTGGCTCAGGCATATTCAGGCTTCAGAGCCACTCAGTGAGACTGCCATGGATGTGGATTATGAGCTTTATGCCGAGGGGGAAGCGCTGTTGGGCTGGCTCAATGCAACGGTGGAACTCAAATCCACGGCCGCATTCAATGGCAATGAATGGATCAAAGACATAGCGCTCAAGCTTCAGCAACAATTGAAGTCAAACAGTGCGGAGGTTGCACATTTGAAAATGACCCTGAGCCCCAATAAAGGATTGGACGACATTGCCGTGATTAACCTGGTAAGAAATGATTTCATTCCAGAACTCTCACAAGAATTGCCAGAGGATATCACGGAAGGTCAGGTCATTATTAACCTGCGCGCCGAGGCGAACCCTACCCTCCTGAAGCAGGCAGTCATTGAAGCGATCCAGCAAATGGAAACAGACCATCCCCAGGTAAAAGGAACCCTGGACCACGTCGAACATTTCCGTCCGGGGAAACCTGAGCCTACATACCGATTGAGCGAAGCAGTTGATTCCTGAATGATTTTAAACTATTTTTTCTGAGTAACTTAACCATGAGTCAGAATCAAGAATCAACGCGCATACTTTATTGCCACTGTAACTACGCACAAATCATCTCTCCCGAGGTGAAAAAAGAAGTGTTGAGTCAATTGTGCGAAACGAATCAAGCATTTGATGCGGTAGCCGACCTTTGCGAAATGGCAGCGCGGAAAGATCCGGAACTTCAGCGTCTTACCCAGGGAGGTTCGGTTAAAATCGCAGCCTGCTTCCCGAGAGCCGTCAAATGGCTGTTTTCGGGGGCATCTGCCCCATTGAACAGGGAACAAACTGAAGTATTGAACATGCGCGAACAAACTCCTGAAAACATTTTAGAACGGCTCAAGGCGAAAGATCTGAATCCTAATCTTCCAGAGGACAACAAACCACCACAAGCTTCAGAACAGCCAGGTAAAAATCAATAATCCATCCATATGAAACTTACGGAATCATCCAAATTACGCATCGTCCTATTGGAATTGGAAGATCAAAACCAAGCCAAGGACAGTGCTCATTTTGAATACATGCAGGCCTTGCTGGAGAAAGGGTTCTCCGTAACACGCGCTACCCCCACAGGCACGACGGCACCAACCGACCGCAGCTCTCTTCTGGTTCTGGGGCAGTTTGACAAGGATCAACCGCCATCAGACCTGCAAAGCGAAAACACAGAGGTTCGATTTGAAGACAGTCGACATCTGAAGACTGAGGATGTGTTGGCCCTGGCTGAGGAGATAAGAGAAACAACTTCAAGTTTCAAACATGGAGACTGGAAACCCTGGTTCCCCGTGATCGATTATGACCGATGCACCAATTGCATGCAGTGCCTCAGTTTCTGCCTGTTCGGTGTGTATGGTGTAGATGATGGGGATCATATTCAGGTCCAGAACAATGATAAGTGCAAGACAAACTGCCCGGCCTGTTCGCGAGTATGTCCAGAAGCGGCAATCATGTTTCCTAAATACAAGTCAGGTCCGATCAATGGCGACAAAGTAGGGAGCAAGGATCTTCAACGGGAAAAGATGAAGATCGATATCTCTGCACTCCTCGGTGGCGATGTTTATGATTTGCTTCGTACGCGCAGTGAAAAGGCAAAATCCAGATTTTCAAAGGAACGAAACCCGGATAAAGCACTCAATGAACGTGTGAAATGTCTCAATAAATTAGCCGATTCAGGTGACATTCCACCGGAAGTCCTGATGTCTTTACCCTCCCCTGATGTCATTCAGCAGCGTGCGCAGGAAGCAAAAGAAAAAGCGGATGCAGCCCTGAGTCGATCACAATCAAAAACTTGAAACCTATCCTGATGGCATCAGCGGCTGATGTTTGTGAAGGAGGTTGAAACAATTTTCAACTCCCTTTCTGATTCCTGTCCTGCGCGTGGAAAGAGATAATCGACTTGCTGGTCATGGCAGGCAATGAAGCGCCATCATTACGAAACCATTCTTTCTTAAACTATAACGTCGAACCAGACCAGGTCCTTTGGAAAGACAGGGTTGGCGAATTGACAGACAGTGTTTTTCCTGAAGGACTAGGGCATCTCAAAAACAGCCAAGACAGGTCGATGGTCTGAAGCCTGCCCCCAATAAGGCATGTCCAGAACGTAGCTCTTTTCTTCTCGATAAAGTGAGCTCAGAGCCCTATTAAGCAGGATAAAATCAACTCGAGAAAACATGTCTTCATCCTGAAAAAAATGAGTCCAGGCAGTGGAACGCTTACCAGCCTTTGAATCAGCTTTTTGAAGGCTTTTCGGGCTGCCTTCTATTGGTCGAGCATCTTTGAACCGCATCTCGCCCTTCCCTCCTCTCAAAAACTTCAAGGTCCGCGATGCAGGGCCGTCATTAAAATCTCCGACAACAGCAAGCATCTGATTCGGATCAAGATTCATTCGGGCATTTACTAATGACCGCAGTAAAAGAGCTTCCCGTGTACGTATGTCCCATTGATCCCCATAGCCAACCGGACGTTTTGATTTAAGATGAGCCACAAATACTTTTAATTTTTTCTGTGCAGGAATTTCGATATCAACCTCCAGAAAACCACGTGAGGGACGAAATGCTCTGCCATAGAGCACAAAAACATTGGTGACATGGTGGGCAACATGAGTGATGGGGAAACGGCTCAAGAGAGCAACATGGATGGGTGAATCAGGAGTTTTGGTGATCGCGTGATGCGGATAGGACAAAGATTCGGCTCCCAAATCCAGTTTTAATTCCAGAAGTGCTTTTTCGGAACCTATTTCCTGCAGAGCAACCACATCAGCTCGCATGCATAGTAGCGATTTTTCAACTGCTCGACGTGCCACATGGGATTTCGGGCTGCGACCTTGATCCGAGTTCAGTAAATAATTTTCAACATTGAATGAGGCAAGAGACACCAGCTCGCCTGCCTGAAGCTGGGAAAGCAAGAGAGTGTTACATAGTAAAAAAAGTCCAAGCGGTACAGGAAAGCAACGACGCGGAAAACGCATTGGTAAAATAGAATCCAATGTCTTCTTTACCTTTGCACCCGCAGTCCATGAGAGCAGTACAACAGACCTTTTGAGTAATCCTGTCATCAATTACAGGCGTCCACTCAATAAAGGAAAAAGACATCAGGCAAACAATCCTTCCCTTCGACGGCTATTTTATATCTTAATCTTCAGAAAAAAGAAACTCCAAATCGTTACTGGACAGGTTACTGGCAAAACCTTCCTCCCCAAGCACATCACTGATAGTTTTTGCTTTGGATTGCTGAAGCTCCCAAATCTTCTCTTCAACTGTTCCCGGTGAAATCAAGCGATAAGCATTCACTGTTTGTGTCTGGCCAATGCGGTGCGAACGATCAATCGCCTGCGCCTCCACAGCGGGATTCCACCATGGGTCATAAAGCACGACATAACTTGCAGTTGTCAGATTCAAACCGGTTCCTGCCGCCCTCAAACTCAGGAGGAAGACAGAAGGGTCTTTATCCTCCTGGAAAGCATTGACAACGTCCATTCTGTTTTTGGTTTCGCCCGTCAGCATGTAGGAAGGAATCTCCCTCACCTTACATTCGCGCTCCAGGATCTGCAGCATCTGAACGAATTGGCTGAAGACAAGCACTTTTTGGCCCTCCGCCAGTAGAGGCTCCAGCAACTCGAACAATGTTTCGGTTTTACCGGAACTTGAATCATTACCAACGAGGGTCGGATGACAGCAAATTTGTCGCAAGCGCGTCAAGGCAGCCAGAACATGCATTTTGCTCTTCGCAACTCCCTTTTGCTTCATGGCCTTGAACACCTGGTCCCGGCTGCGCCGCAACTCTGCCAAGTAGAGCTTGCGCTGTTCTTCTGTCAACTCACAGTCACGGCGTTCATCGATTCGATCAGGCAAGTCTTTGGCCACCTGTTTCTTCATCCGGCGCAGAAGCACTGGACGCAACTTGGCAGACAAACGTTTCCTTGCGATACGCTGGGCGACTTCAGCATTCTCGCCTTTAGGTTCATAAATTTCACTGAACTTATTCTGGTTATTCAGGTAATTGGGTTGAACAAAATCTACAATGCTCCAAAGATCCAGCAATCGATTTTCCAAGGGAGTTCCAGTCAAAGCCAATCGACGCTTTCCCTTTAACTGTTTAACGGATTTGGTAACTTGAGCGGTGGGATTTTTAATGTATTGAGCTTCGTCGAGAATGATCGCACTGAACTCAAATTTATTCAACTCCTCCAGATCGCGGCGAAGAATGGAGTAATTGGTAATGATCAAATCACGCTGCGGAATCTGCTTTCGCAGATTATGCCTGGCTGAACCACTTTCAAGCACAAGTGTTGTCAGATGTGGTGTGAATTTTTCCGCTTCCCGTCGCCAGTTGTGAAGCACGGAGGCAGGGCAAATGACCAAGGCGGGCTTGCGCCTTTTACCACTGTTCAGATGGAGCCAGGCCAACCATGAAAGGGTTTGCAGAGTTTTACCCAGCCCCATGTCATCAGCAAGGACCCCACCCAATTTCATCTGGGTTAAATGGCAGAGAAAATTGAAACCCTCCTTCTGATAAGGTCGCAGATCGGCATCCACCGTCTCCGGCAATTCAAGATCAGGAACACCTTTGAAGTCCGCAATTTTCTGTTTGAGCGTTCTCACACGAGCGTTGTTACCAAATTGATCAATGGCTGTTTCATCCAGCTGGGAAGCGTGCAGAAGAGCAACTTTTTGAGGGTCATTGGCAAGTCCCTCCACACCCAGTTCTGCCATGGTTTCCTGAGCATTCTGAACAGCATCGGTATCCAACTCAACCCAACCACCGTCTGGCAATTTGACAAAGCGCCCCGTGGCAGCCTGCAGCTGCTGCAGATCGGCTTCGGTCAGCTTCATACCTTCCTGCTCCCATTCGGCTGAGACAGAGAGCCAGTCAATCCCGCTCCCATGCATCACAAGCTTCGGTCGGAGTCGCTTGGAATTCAAAAACAAACGCTGAAATGCAGCATTTCCCAGGTAACCAGCCTCAGTCGGTCGATCCGGCCATACTTCGGAAAGTCCAATCAGAAAGTTTTCCGTAGCATCGCCTATCCACAGTCCCGGTTCAGGGGTAAACCAGTCGAGACGACGCAGCCATTGTGTCGAAGAATCCACGCGGGCATCATCCAATAACTCCGCCTTGGTATCTTGAGCACCATCAGCAGTCTCTTTCTGCCACTCATGGCCGTTCCATTGCCATGTACTCTGATCCATCTCACTCACCGCCTTCAATCGAAGACGCACGGTATCATTCTCCAATTCAAAAACGAATTGCGGAGAAGCTTTGTGCGCGACACAAAGTTCATCCCAAATGGAATCATCGTCAGAATCAGATGTCTTTCTGAGGTGAGTCAGCAAGCGATGACTCAACTTGCTTACAGGGATTACAACTTGTTGACCCCATCGCTCGAGTAACATCTGATGAGGGGCATGTCGAACAAGATAAAATTCATTTTCAACGATGGTGAGCATTGGATCGCCTACCACATAAGTCGCCTCGTTGAATTCCAACTCTCGACCATCAGCCAAGCGAAGCGTAGGTAGCAATCCCAGATCAGCCCCGCCCTTTTCGATGCTGGGACGAATATCCGCTACTTGTCCGGCAAAACTCAGCACACCTCGATTACCATCCAGTTCCATTCTGCCTTCCCTGCCCCATTTGGCTAACCATCTCAGCAAGTCAGCCCCCTTGAGTATCATGCTTTCTTGTGCATTATCTTCCTCAAGATAGATCTCATTGACCCATTCGATAAATTCCCAATCTTCAGATGAGAAGAGTTCACGCTCATGCGAGGAACGCGTCGTTAGATCTTTAATTTCTCCGAGTGTCCGGAAACGCTCCCCACTGCGAGGGCGCGACAATGTGAGGCGCATTTGAACGCGCACCACACTGGATCCCTCAACAACGGGAACTAATTCAAACAGCGCACGTACGCTGGCTCTTGGAGCATCGAGATGGTCAACTTTAGGAGGCAGTATCCATTTTTCAAGATGAGTGATCAGTTCGTGATCCTTCTCCGCTTCCTCGACTTGTGCCAACCGGTCAAAATTAGCATGTGTCATCAGTTCAGTAGGCAGAGGACGCTTGGCTCTCAAGAACAATAAAGCCGTCTCTTCAAGCCGCTCCTTTCCAGTCGTATCGAGCATGCGGGCCCACCAGTCCGGCCCCACAAAATCACGGCGTGATAATGACAACCGTTCAAAATAGTCGTCCAGTATCAAGAAAGCACGCTGAGAATCTTCGCATGCAGAAAACTGTTCCAGTAATTCTGTTCGCTCGGCGAGATCCGATTTTGAATCGGAAAGCTCTCGCCTCAAATCAGCCCATGCTCCATATGTTTTATCAAGCACGATGTTGTTGGCATCGTATTTGGTATTAAGAACTGCTTTTTTTGTTTTGGTTGCTTTTCGTCCCCTAGGCATTTTTTTAATTTTTCGAAAATCTGATGTTTAAAAGTAAAGCAATGACTCGTTGAGTGTCTCAATTTGGGTATGCTGCATGATGAAAACATGAAGCAGAAAATGAATCTCATTGATAGCGC
>MDTB01142257.1_pt1 | contig 16144 bp, 11 predicted proteins | sample 811161 | NCBI WGS metagenome assembly MDTB01 (sample SAMN05326650, study PRJNA326480) | marine metagenome | isolation source: seawater | place: Mediterranean Sea | collected 2009 | reverse complement strand
TGCTCAGCATAGCCGCGGCCGCTGGGTGATCTGTCTCAAGAGATTTGGCGTAATGCACGTGCAGGTAAGCCGTGTCCCAGGCAGATGCTGCCTCAGACTTCTCTAGCCACTCAGGATCATCTGTCGGCTGCACCACGTTCCAGTTGTCGGGGTTGTGGGCCGGCTCTTTCAGGATCACCAGGTCATGCCAGGCAAACATATGGTGTGGGGTATAACAGAAAAACGCGATATCCTGTTTTTTGTTTACCGCACTGTCTACCTCAGCAAGGGCTAACGACTCATCCATCTCTTTGAGTGTCATGGTTTCGTCATAACCGTAGGACTTGGCCCGAATCTTCTCAATTGTCGTCGACGCCCAACCTGCAGCTCCAATCCACAGCTCACCTTTGCCGTCTCCGTCGGTATCGAAGTTTTTGGCCATATCCGGATCACTGAGCTCAGACAGACTCGAGATTCCGGTTCTTTCCACGGTGCCTTTGGTTGCACAGATAGCCTGGTCACCAGCAACACCCTGCGCCGTCATAACAACGGTTCCTTTTTCTTTTACAAACTTCTGGTTAAGGTTGTTTTGGTTAGGCAGCCATACTTCAGGGTGCACATGCACTGAACCTGCATCCATGCCTTCAAAGAACACAGCATTGGTTCCATTTTGCAACTCAACTTCAAGGCCGAGGTTGTCCTCCAGAACCACTTTGATGACGTTCGCCGTAGCCACAGCGGAAGGCCAGTTCGGTACACCCACAACCATATCTGCGGCCATTGCCGGCGCGGCAAGGCCTAAGGAAAGTCCGCAGGCAACAACTGATTTAGTAAACGCTCTCATATCAAATTCCTCCTTTCTTGTTAATCAATGGTATTGAAACTGAATATTTATGAATCCCATAACCCTAGGGTCATGACTTCAAGGGTATGCACTACCTGAATGAACCCGCATATCTTATAGATCTAATGAACTCATAGGTAGAAGCAATCTAGTATTGGCTACGAACACGACATTTTCAAGCCCTTTTATGGATTAAAGATGACTCGATATACAACCGTAATCCCTCAGGCTAAACCCTACTTTTCTCGATCTCTTCCAATAAAATCGGAATTGCAAGGTTGCACGAATGAATACCCATCACCGTGGTTAGTTGAATTGTCTCAAGAATCTCTTCCTGAGTAGCGCCCGCTTTCAGCGCATTTTGAATGTGTCGCCTAACGCCTGGTTGGTACAGGTGAGTAGTCGCTGCGTTTATTGCAATCAGGATCAGTTCTTTGTATTTTTGCTCGAGCGGACCTGTCGATTGCGGCACATTTCGAAACGCGAGATAAGCTTCGAGGAAATCTGGGTCGAGTTCATGGAACTGTTCCCACAACGGATTCCAGTCTCCTTTATCACGATGCATCTGAGTATGTGGATAACTTTGCTTATCCTTAGACATCTCTTTAACCCCCGCGGTGTTTAAAAGAGTCCCGACGAAAACTATATAACGCGTCGGGATCGACGGAGATATCGACCACAGCGGGCTGGCCGCAGGCGAGCGCAGCCTGCACGGCGTCGGCGACTTCGCTTAGTCGCTCTGCCTTAAAGCCCGCGGCGCCATACAATTCTGCGAGCCGGTCATACGGTGGGCTACTGACATTAGCACCGATATAGCGCCCGCCAAAAAAATCACGCTGGTATGCTTTCTCCGCACCCCAGCACTGGTTATTCATTACCAAGGTAACCGTATTGATCCCATGATCGACGGCAGTGCTGAGCTCAGACACCGTCATGCCGAAGCCACCGTCCCCCATTAGGCTAACCACTGGACGATCGGGCTGAGCTAGCTTGACACCAAGTCCGCAGGCGAATGAAAAGCCGACTAATCCAAAATCAAGAGGTGTAAACAATCCGGGTGGTTGGTGATACTCAAGCGCATCGGTTGCCTGGAGGCAAAGCGTCCCCGCATCCATTGTCACTATTGCATTCTTAGGCAACACACTACGAAGTACCCGATACAGGCCCGAAGGCTGGATCGGTATTTCGCGGTCGTCAGCAGCTGAATCACGTTGTGAAAGATAGGCGGCACGCTCATCACGATATGCGTGTGTCCAGGCAACTACCTCCTCCCGGATTTCAACTTTCTCCAGAGCGTTAGTAAGCTGTCCCGCTACTGCCCGGGCGTCTGCCCAGATCCCAAGACGGACCGGGAAATAACGTCCGATCGCTGTAGGCTCCAACTCGACCTGAATAATATCCGCGTCTGAATTGATATTGTCGTATGAATAGAAAGTCGAGTTGAACCCCAGTCTTGTTCCGAGCGCGAGGATCACATCAGCCTCTTTTGCAAGGCGTGATGCCACCACATTGCCGCGCGGACCCATCTGTCCCGAATTCAACGGATGGCCATGTGGGATTGCATCGCCGTGACCCGGAGCAAGGATGATCGGGGAATTAAGCTTTTCTGCAAGAGCTAAGACATCCTCGTGACCCCCATAGTTTTTAATCCCTCCACCGACCACAATCACGGGCTTTGCTGCTCCGTGGAGAATCTTTGCGGCTTCAATAATCAACTGATTATCAGCCTGAGGCAGATTCTGGGCACGATTCTCTTGCGGGCGCTGAAATCTGCCAAAGTCACACTGCTCGGACAGGACATCGCGTGGCAGATTAAGCTGTACCGGGCCCCGACGAGGTGTCAAAGCGGTTCGAAACGCCTCTCGAAACATTTCCGGAACCCTCGCGGCGTGGGTAACAGTCCAGGTTTTCTTGGTGATCGGTTTGAACAGCGCCTGCTGATCAACTTCCTGAAATGCATCTCGGTATACATGCTCTGAGGACAAAGCACCGGCAATCGACACTACTGGTGAAAATGCAGCGTAGGCCTGAGCTAATCCCGTCACGAGATTGGTTGCCCCGGGACCGTTTTGCCCGGCGAGAATGACTCCGGCATGGCCTGATGCACGGGCGAAACCATCAGCCATATGCGTACCCGTCCGCTCATCATGCACGCCGATGAAATTAATGTCGTCAGCATCGTAAAGCGCGTCAAACATTTCCATCGTTGCCGAACCGATCAGGCCAAAGACATGGTCAACATTCTCGGCCTTGAGAGATGCAACAGCCGCCTGCCCTCCTGACATGGTGCTCATTAACGACTCCAGAAATTGCTATTGATCACAGTGGTCGATTCTCAGTTATTCTATACAGAACGCGCTCGGACTTGGCGATATTTAAGTTGGGTATTAAGGTCGTCGACATCAGTTCGGTTCAAATGTCTGATCAACCCTCAGCGCTTGACGGGAAATTTCTTTTTGCACCGAATCGTCCTTGTTGGGTGACAAATAAAAGTTGGCCAAGAAGTATCGTATCGTATCCGCCGATGCCTTTTGGTTATTGGATCATGTCTTTATAACTCGCGAATGTCGGCATTAACCGTCTGTAAAAAATTTTCTAGAAGATAGGAATTCGCTTCTGCGTGCCACACTGCGTAAGTAGGAATCAGCGTATCAAGATCGTCTATCTCTCGCAGTACAAGCCCCTTGCGATAAAAGTTTTGAATACAGTCTGGATACAGGGTGATACCGCGCTTTGCCGAAACCATACCCAGTACACCCTCACCGCTAAACGCCCGATGCACTATGTTCGGTTTGGCATTTTTGGAAGTAAAGACGTCATCAACGTGCTGCAGGAAGTAATGCCACGCACTCGGCTCACCCAGCACAAGTTCCTCTTCAAGAAGATCTGCTAATTTAATCGACCTTTTATTCGCTAATGGATGTGAATCGTAGAACACCGCGATGAGTCGATGATTTGCAACAAGCTGGGTTTTCAAACCAGTGGTCACTACAGGGCCGGTTACAAATGCAATATCAATAAGTTTCCCTTGTAGCTGTCTAAGTAAACTGGTTGTATCTCCTTCAACAGAGTCTTGAATCACTCTTGGGAACTTAGAATTGAATCTTGAAAGAATATGAGGCAGGTCTGCACTTATGGCGAACTCGGTGTAGCCTATTCGAAGCCTTCCTGCAAATCCTTGATCGAGTAGCTCTGCATCGGCAAAAGCGTTTTCGAGCACGCTGATCGCCGCTTTACAACCTTTCAAAAACACTTCGCCCGCCGCCGTTAATTCAACACCCTGATTGTTACGCTGAACTACTGCAAATCCTAAAGCATTTTCCAAAGCTTTTATCTGACGACTGAGCGCGGGTTGCGTTATGTGTATTTTTTCTGCCGCCCGACCAAAATGCAGCGTCTCGGCCAGCGCAATAAAACATCTCACTTGCCGCAGGCTCCATTGTGTGGGCATTGTTCGTGTCGTAAGTATCTCTGATGGCATTATTAAATAACGAACGTATTAGGCACGGGTCCTATGATAAAGCGATCGATCGCACTAAGTTAGTAACTTCTTATTAGCAAAAATATAGTCAGACTGTTTGAAAATCTTTTAATGCTCCAGACCCTTACTTTCCAGATTGACACCCACCAATAACGCGGTACTTCCCTGACTTTACCGCGATATTGCATCCAGGTATGACGCAGCGACAAGAGTATCGTACGATGATAAAAAAACATTAGAAGTTACGCCGTAAGGTCGTTAGCATTAAATTGTCATTTCATACAGGGTGCGCTAAAAGTGGCGGATATCAAACATTACCAACTCCTGATTGATGGCGAATGGTCGGATGCGTCTGACGGTCGCGTCTTTGACAGTGTCGATCCTGCAACTGGTCAAATCTGGGCGCGGTTCGCTGAAGCTAATGAAGATGATGTCGACCGTGCGGTTAACGCAGCGACGCGGGCCTTCAACGATGGTCCGTGGGCCACGATGTCGCCGACCCAACGCGGACATTGTCTGCGCAGATTAGGTGACCTAGTTAAAGAGAACGGGGAAGAACTGGGCCGTACCGAATGTATAGATACCGGAAAACTTTATAAGGAGACTCGCTGGCAATCAAACTACATAGCTGAGTTTTACTATTTCTTTGCAGGATGTGCAGACAAAGTCCATGGTGACACACTTCCTATTGATAAATCCGACATGTTTGTTTTCACTAAGCGCGAGCCACTAGGTGTCGTTGCTGCGGTGGTTCCATGGAACTCCCAACTTTTTTTGAGCGCGATAAAGATCGGCCCAGCATTGGCAGCAGGCAATACTGTTGTCTTAAAGGCGTCAGAGCACGCGGCCGCGGCGATGTTGGAGTTCGGCAAATTGATTGATCAGGCCGGTATTCCGCCAGGGGTAGTCAATATTGTGACGGGATTCGGCGACCCCTGTGGTAGAGCACTGACCTCACATCCACTTATCTCGAAAATCGCGTTTACCGGGGGACCGATCGCAGCACAGCAAGTTATCCATAATTCCGCCAAAAATTTTGCCGGACTCACACTCGAACTCGGTGGTAAGTCTCCGGTAATCGTTTTCGATGACGTTGATATTGATAGCGCAGTCAACGGCGCACTTGGCGCCATCTTCGGCGCGACAGGACAGAGTTGCGTCGCCGGCTCTCGTCTCTACCTGCAGCAGACGATTGCGGATGCTTTTCTCGAAAAGATGGTGAAGAAAGCAAAGCAAATTGTTGTTGGCAGCCCCATGGCTGAAAAAACCCAAATGGGTCCGCTGTGTACGCAAGGACAACTCGATAATGTAATCCGCGAGGTCGCGTATGCTGAAACTGAAGGAGGGGTAATTCTTTGCGGTGGAAAGCAGCCGGAGGACTGCTACGGACAGTATTTCGAACCAACAATTATTGATTGCCCTAGCCAGGATATGCGTATCGTTGACACAGAGTTATTCGGCCCGGTCTTGAGCGTCTTGCGTTTTGATAACGAAGCGGAAGTCCTAAAGATGGCCAACGATACTAAGTATGGGCTGGCAGCAGGCGTGTTCACGCGGGACACCTCCCGCGCCCTGCGGATGATCAACCGGATCCGAGCCGGGATTATCTGGATAAATGGTTACCGCGTTGTTTCGCCCATTGCTGAAGCAGGTGGGATGAAATATTCAGGCTACGGTCGGGAAAGCGGTCTTCAGGCAATCTATGACTACACTCAAACCAAGACTGCCTGGCTCAATACCTCTGATGATCCTATTGGGGATCAATTCATCGCACGCTAAAGGGCGCGTCTTTATGAAGTTTCAACTGGTAATTAACATCGAAAGAAGTGATGACAGCGTACCTATGGATGAAGTCATGCGCCATACCCTGGAGATGGTTCAGATCGCCGACCGCGGGGGCTTCAGTATCGTCTGGGCGGCGGAGCATCACGGCCTTGAAATGAATGTAGCACCCAACCCTTTTCAGATCTTGACCTGGTGGGCGGGTAATACAAATGAGATTCGCCTCGGTACCGCGGTTGCAGTAGCTGCCTATTGGCATCCTATCCGACTCGCAGGAGAAGCTGCTTTTTTTGATCTTCTGAGTGGTGGCCGCCTTGAGTTTGGCATCGGCTCGGGCGCCTATCAGCGTGAATTTGATCGGATGAAACCTGGCCTGAAGCAATCAGATGCCTATAAATACATGCAGGAAATGTTACCCGCGTTAAAAGCGCTCTGGGCAGGTGATTACGAACACGATGGCGAAAACTGGTCCTTCCCGAGCACCACCTCGGTACCCAAACCGGTTCAGAAACCCCATCCTCCGCTCTGGATTGCCGCCCGCTCACCAATCACTTTTGACTACGCCATTGCCAACGGCTGCAACATTATCTCCTGGCCGTTGACTCGGTCATTTGACGAAGCGGAGCTTTACAAAACTCAGTTCGAGGAAGCTATTGCGAAATCGCCTGACTGCAAAAGACCGTTGTTCGCCATGATGCGTCACGCGGCACTCTATGAAAACGATGCCGGACGCGATTCCGCGATTAGTGCACTCCAATCAAGTATGGGCTGCTTTGAAAACCTGTTTCGAAATCTTGGAGACGTGGTTAACGGATTTCCAAAACAGATTCCGGTTGAGGAGTTAGTGGAACGTGATCAATATGACCCCAACATGCTCGAAGAGAATCTAATGTTCGGCTCACCTGATTCGGTTATTCATAAACTCAGGCGCTACGAAACGCTTGGCATTGATCATTTTGCCTATTTGGCAAGCATGAACTGGGGACTTAAAGAGCAAAAACGCTCTTTAGAATTGTTTTGCAATGAAGTTATTCCGGAGTTTCGTTGATGCCCACGACTAGCAGCGGAGCGGCATATTCTCTAAGAGGCTCAGAAAAAGACTCCGTAGTCACATTGATTCATGGTCTTGGCGTCAATCGTCTGATGTGGGAACCCTTTGAGACGGCTTTGGCAAACCATCATCGGGTACTGAGCTATGACATTTTGGGCCACGGTGAGAGCCGTCGACCTGACGAGCCTCTTTCATTGCAATTGTTCTCCGATCAACTTCACGACTTATTGAACGAACTTGGCATAGAACGTTGCTCAGTCGTCGGGTTTTCTTTGGGCGGAATGATCAATCGTAGATTTGCTTTAGACCACCCTGAAAGAACCAGTGCGCTGGTGATCCTGAACTCACCTCATGAACGTACCGCGGAGGCGCAGCAACTGGTCGAAGAACGTGTCAGGGATACAGCGATGGGTGGTCCCGGCGCAACCATCGATACCTCTATGAAAAGATGGTTTACCCCTCAGTTCCTTGCAACAGATGATCCAATAATTCATAAAGTACAAGCCTGGATTCTAGAGAATGATCCCAAAACCTATACCGAGGCTCGGCAGGTCCTCGCCAGTGGCGTGACTGAACTCATCCGCCCAGCACAGCCAATTGAAACACCGACATTAGTCATGACATGCGAGAACGACAGCGGCAGCAGTCCTGAGATGACGTATGCAATAAGTCGAGAGATCGCAGGATCTCGAGCCGTCGTCATCCCAGGCCTTCAACATATGGGGCTAAGCGAACAGCCAGGGCTGTTTATCTGCGAGATCCTAGATTTTCTCCAAACAGTCGAATCAAAGTCTGTTTAGTTTGTTATCTTGGCAACGACATCGCTATACATATCTTTGAAATAGCGATACCAGTCGCTTTGGAATACTTCCGAGGGGTCATATTTTTGCTTAAGCATCAGAAACTCGCGAAATTGTGGGTACGCTGCCTCAACTTGTTTCTTCGAAATCCACTTATGGTAGGTAAGATAAAAACATCCTCCAAACTCAATAACCCGGTCCAGCAAATTTCCGAAGTCCTTCTTGACTTTCTCAATACCCACTTCACTGTGCACAACATGCAGATTACAGACAATACACACCCATGACTCGCTTGCCCAAGCAAGAAAACTGTCCTGATCTTTTTCAATAAATCTAATCGTGCCATAAGTCACGTCAGCGTTATTAGCAATGAAGTCTGTCCTAACCGTTGCGAGAAAGGTGTTTAGGTCTTCCTTGCGAACATAGACTTCGGTAATCATTTCCGTACCGTCGTGCTCTTTTACGGCATCCATATAACCTTCAAACACACTGGAAAGCTGGTGAGAATCTGACCAGTAGATCTGACCGTTCGTCCCCATGTAGTACTTGGAGTACACCTCAAAGGCAGCCTTTTTATTCGCCCGGGCGAGCTCATAGAGGCCTTTCCATGAATCTTTCGACAGTGATTTCTGGCCAGCCGGTACCGGCTCATCATCGCCGACTGGCTGATAACAGGAAAACACACCTTGATGCTCCTCGGCCGGTCCATCGAGATCGATAGCGTACTGACAGTCCCCATACAGGTACCCTGCCTCTTTCCGCTTGGTCACAAGGTCGATGAGATCGATAACCTTGATCACCTCAACGTGTCGTTTCACCTTGGTACGTGGCACCAACCTCAGTTTGACATTGAGAATGATCCCAAAGAGTCCGTAGCCTCCAACAACAAGCGAAAACAATTCCGGGTTCTCTTCTCGGCTGCATTCCCATATCTTTGAAGCTGCATCCAGCAGACTGAATGACTCGACATCGTCAACAAATGGCGGAAAACTCAGTCCACGACCGTGTATGTTTGCGGAGAGACAGCCTGCTATAGAGACTTTATCGACACCAGTAGGCTTCTGCCTGATTGCCCAGGATCTTGCATCCCGGCATTGCTCCTCAATCGCCGCAATCAATTCGGGCCATTGAATCCCAGACTGAACGTCCGCAATACCTTTCTCAAGGTCAATACAATTAATTTGGTTAAACCCTGACATATCGAAATGAATAGTCCCGGCACCAAACTGCTGCCCACCCATCGCATGCCGACCACCTGCGACACTGACCGAGTACCCACCCTGTAAGGCCTGCTGCAGGCAATCCTGTATCTCTTTGACTGACTCAGGGCGAACAACCTGATTCACCCATGTACTATTGAGTTTCGACTGCGCGTCGTTGACCTCTATACCCACGTCTTCGTTCATACTTTGTTCTCTGCGTTCCGTCGTTAGCGACTATTGGCGCTTCGCTATCGCGATGTACTCCCCGGATGCAACTGGCAATCCATGCTTCACCTCGCCCTCGGCACGCCAGTCCCGAGTATCCAAGATCTCGACGAGTTGTAAACCGCAAGAAGACAGAAGCGAGCCTAAATCAGCTTTGGGACATCCCCACATGAATGGTTCCCCAGCCCACTGCAACCACATTCTCGCCGCCAGCGTCGCTTCCGCAAAATGCGAAGAGCCGTCATGGCCTTTATCCATAAAGGTAAATATGAGCGTTGTATCTGGAAATACCGTTGCCACTTGTTTCAAGAGTTTTCTTACCTTCTCCTCTGGCAGATACATCAATACACCCTCGCAGACAAATACTGCCGCCTCAATCGAGGACATATCTGAGGACTGCAATACTTCATGCAAACTGTCTTCTGATGCATCGAACTCAACCAAATGAAGTGCCGCAGCATCAGAAGAATATAGTTTCAATACAGATTTTTTCGTCTGCTGGGTCCACGGATGATCCAACTCGACGATTTTTTCCTGACTCCCAGAGGCAGATCGCTCCAACGCCAGACTATCAAGCCCGCCTCCAATAACCACCAAAGCATTGTTTGGGCCATCCAGATATTTCCTGACCTGAATTGCGATCAAATGCTTCCGGATACTCTGATGCAGTGCCAGTCCGGGGATGCCGCATCTTTCAACCAAACGGAAGAGTTGTCTCGCCGCAGCGTACTTAAACAGCCGGTGCCACTTTAGTAGACGCCCCTTTTCTAGTTGATCTAGAAAGCGGCAAGCCCACTTTGCGGTTTCCGATGATACAAGGCCAAAATCAGGATAAGCATGGTAGGTATAAACCAACCCCTTTGCGACAACCCCAGACGTACGGCTTGGTTTTCCTTCCCTCATATTTCAACGATTATGTTGCTATCGAGCAGGCTTCCTGTCTGTCACTTCCGACACAACGGAGGTGCTAAATCCATGGCCGGATTACGCTCAAAAAAGCCGAAAGGCTTTAACATGAATCCCGTGTACTCGACCGGCATCACGGGAAAATCCTCGGGCCTTGGCAGATGGAGCACCCCAACGGTGTGCCAAAGGACCACATCCGTATCAATGAGGTTGCGGTCCTTTTGAATCCACTCCGGCAGACCAGGCCCACCTTCGCTCTGACTAATGTACTGCCCGGGGGCATGCAGCTCGTCCGGTTCATAGGCAGTCACCCATAGATCATGGGCAACGAAACCCGCCCTTCTCATAAAAGCTGATTCCGGCTGATGCATCGGTGCGACGTTAGGGCCGGGCATTAATTTGTAGGCTGGATGCCAGCCGAGCCGGTTTGAACAGTCACGATTTTCTATCTTCCAGAAGCGACTATCCTTGGGGGCAGTATCCCGTGCTCCCTCCTGCTCTGATTTGATAACAGTCTGACTGACCCCGTGAGCGTTACCATGGGGATTATTTGGCCCCATAGGAATCCGATCAGCCTGCATCTCGACGACAGTATTGGAGTCACCATCCACACTCATATCCAAACGAACATTGAAATAATGCTCGTGAACCATCCCACTAACCCCCGGCGCCACCAGTGACCCATAGGAAGTCTCTTCTCCTTCCAAAATTGCTCTAAGATAAAGCGTTCCGGTCAGTTTCGCTTCAAATTCGATGGTGCCATCAAGATACAGATACCAGAAAATTCCGTAATCGTAGTTTCCAATCGTAAAGAAGGAAGACACCACCAAACGTCGGGATCTTCTGACCTCACTTCTTTGCGTGTATGAGTCGGTATGCTTCCAGAGAATGCCGTAGTCCTCTTCATGCATACAAACCACCTGGCTCAACTCCAGCGGGTTACCGAGTTCATCAACCTGATCGAAATCAAAGTAATAGATTTCACCAAGGCAATCGCATCCCAGTTTCAGCGAATTAACCTGCTTGCCAAAGATCGACTCACCCAAATCAAAAGAATGATTCATGTAATGATCACCCGCAGTATCGCCATAAGGCACTACCAGCTCACTCAAAGACGCCCGGTACATTATGGGTCGATGGGTATCGCCATCACGGAACGACAGGGTATGCAGAACTAACCCTTCTCTGGGCGTAAAGCCCACCCGAAAACGCCAGTTCTGCCACTCGACAGCGCAACCGTCTACTTTGAAGTCCGGGCCATCAGGCTGCGTAATATCTAGCGGTGCCAAAGGTTTCCGTGTTTGCAGTCGGTCCGACCGATAATCACCAAGATCAGGCGGCAAAGGCACAACGCCGTTGTCCTCAATCCGCAGGACTTTTTGATTGTTCAGATCAACCACAGGCACAAGGCCTTCGATGGGTCGGGCATAGGCGTTGTCCTGTGGATCTTCCCGAAAGAAGCAGTGTGCCCGGGTATGGCGGAGATGTTTTTCCTCGGGCTCGGCGAGGTTCGCCACGGCAAAACCCTCGATAAGAACCTGCTCGGGATCAGATATCCCCCGACGCTCAAGAGCTGCAAGAAAATCAGGATGCTCGCAGATCATTCTCCGAAACTCAGCACTCTCTTCACCTAGAAACGATATCCGTACGCCCGGAATGACATCAGTTGAAGTCATCGTGTCGGAGTCTAAAGAAACCACCACCTCGGAGACCGTATCCGCGGAACGATCGAGCACAACGGCGAACGCTTCTCTTGGTATCTCAGGAGCGCTTCCCGAGTTGAAAGCATGTACTAGAGCCTTTTGGGGCTCCTTAAGCCTGACCTGTTCAAAGAGCGCGTCAGACGACAGGTTCATTTGCTGTCGAATAATTTCAACAGCCCGGTCGAGTTCTTCTCGGTTGAGAGGATCTAGAGGATGCATGATTGTTCGTTATTATCAGAGACTCGGCATCAAATTATAGACTCGTACTTTTTTCTCGACACAACCAACCCGCGTGCCAAGTCTCGGATGAACCTGGGGACAGGTGAATCAGTGACTAGGGTTTTGAACCATACTCCTCAATTCATTATCCAGGGCAGACAGACCTGCCTGGTACCCCGCCTCGATAATAGCTTCAGCAGACTTAAAATCCAGACTACCAAACCGGGTTAAGTCGGGCTTTAGATATATATCGGCCGCTAATTTATTGGCGTTAGCGCGACTGCTACCGGCGAGCGTGGTAGAGCGCGAAAGCGTTTCCAGAATCGTTGGTACCTGCGGTGTTTTCCCTATAATCTTTCGCCAGAGGTATTCCGTAAAGGAAGGAATGTGGGGTTCATCCGCAAACAATGGCTCGTGATCGGAGACATCTATTGCGACGACCGGACCAGAATTAAGTGCCGCCATGTGATCTACAGGCAGGTTGTTGAGTAATGCGCCATCGATCAGAAAGCGGTTATTGTCGACGACAGGTGCTATGACACCTGGAATCGCGATACTGGCCCGGACCGCTTTCCAGAGCGTACCTCGTTGATGTAGCCGCTCTTCAGCAACGCTGAGGTCTGAAGAAATACAAAAGAACGGCAAAGGCATGTCCTCAATATCGCCCAAACCGATACCTTCCTTTAACAATCGATCCAGCCTTGCGCTTCTAGAGAGAGATATAACCGGTAGGGTGTAATCGCCCAATGGATTGATATCAACAAAGAACTTCCTGATCGCGGTCACGATTTCCGCAGGCGCCAAGCCCTGACCCAACCACGCTGCCATGACGGCACCAATGCTGGTCCCACCGAACCAGTCGAACCGCAGACCCGCAGCATCGAAGGCTTTCATCATGCCAATATGAGCAAACCCCCTCGCACCGCCACCGCCGAGGACAAGCCCTAAAGACTGACCGAGCAGATATCGTTTTAGCCGTGCCCGGTCATTACCTTCCGACACATGAATATGAAAATGCTGATGGGGCTTAAACATTTCAAGCCATTTCGCGGTTCCTGTTATGGTTCCAGTTCCCTGGTGGAGTATCACTAACACCTTCTTGACTGTTTCCCAGGCGCGGGAATCCACCAAGCTGGTGATTGACTGCCGGACCTGAGCTGGCTCTTTGCTGGAATCCAGGAACATCCATATTTCGTCGGCTCTAGGCAGCACCATCTCCATCCAGTCCTGACGCTCTTGGGAACAAACGTGGTGACATATATCTTTATCCTGCTCTAACCGATCCAGTAACTCATTCAGCCGGGCCGGTTTGATCGCCGTTACGTCCTGCGCAACAAAATGATTGAGCGCTCCCTGCTCGGTAATGACGGTACTTTCGGGACTAAGGTCATTTGCGAGATCATCAAGCAGGGTCCCGGTCTCCGGGCAAATTGCCAGCAGAAGACGATTGAGTGGTTTATGTCGTTTCCGCAGGCGTTCGTTCTGGCTTTTGATCCTCTGGACGAGGAGCCCATTCATAAACTGGTTCAATGCCGGGTAGTCTCGAAGGAGGGCAGTGAACCTGACCTTGCTCAACTTGACGAGCTCCGAATGGCGAATCGCGCTTATCGATGCAGAACGTGGTTCATCGCTCAATACGGCCATCTCTCCGAAAATCTCACCGCGGTCTACATGCCCTACTTCGGAAACGCCGTCGCCTTCACCCACAAATACTCGTAACCTCCCCTGCAGAAGAAAAAACACGCTGTCGGCGGGGTCCCCTTCCCGGAGAAGTACCTGAAAAGGGTCGAGGATCAGATACTCACTGGCGTCATAAAGGGTCTCAACGAACTCTGGCGAGAGGTCCTGGGTCAGATCCTTTAACCCGGCAAGAAGCATTGCGAACCGATGGAGCCGAAGGTGAAGCGGTCCTGCAATCGCCTCAACCAATGCTTCTTTATCTTGGGTTATATCGTGATACTCCAGGGACACAACCGGACCATTGAAAACAATCTGGGTGTGATAAGAAGTATTCCTGGCTGGCCCCGGAACAACAAATCCGTCATTTTGTTCGAGTCGGCAGACAGTGAATGTCTGATTCCCTGACCGCTGTCTCACCTCGATATGACCACTATTGACAAGGTAGAAGCCCGGGCGCGTTATCTCCTGGGATGTCTCAGCACGGACAATCTTCCCGGAAGATACCTGCCTTAGTCGTGTGAGTGATAAGTCAGTCATCGCCCCTCAATTTCGGACTATAAAGCGCCCGTCCCGGCGCTGGTTCGCCATCTACCGTAAAACCTGATCTTGATTTGCCGAGTTTGAGTATATCGATGCCTTGCAGTATCAGATACTCCCTCCACCCAACTTATTGCTAATTCTCACGCTCGATACAACACATTTCGAGAGTAGTTCGATACTCTGACGAGTCTGCCGGGACACGATAAAATGCCAAAAGAGCTTGCTTCCCCGCTTCTGGTCACCTTCACCTATTCCGTGCCGATCTTGCCATGAGCAGAATTGAAGACTACCGCTTCCCTACAGGACTCCATCTGCTAACCCAATGGCAATCTGGGGACGAAGGGGCGCGCAAGGAGATGACCGCATTTTTTGATGATGCCATCGCAGGTGATTTCGATGCTGACTTTTCTGTGCTCACCTCTCCCGATCGCGTCCACTCTACCGCCTCTGTTCATATGCTGGGCCTTGCCATACTGCACGACCTTTACCGCATAGAGTCATGGGCCTACTACAACACCGATCCCTATCGTTATGTCCGGACTAACCTTGCGGTAAGTCGGCTTTTAGGTATCCATAAGTTCTATACGACCTGGGCGCTTTATGCTTTTACCTGTGAGCCTCTTGGTCAGCAGATGATGTATCCGGATCGGTTTCCACCTGGGGCAGATCCGGATGCCTTCCTCATTAACAAAGACAACTGGCAAGAGTTAACAACCCCTGACTTCACGACAGGCGCTCCAAAAGCCATTGATGACATTCTGCGTGTGACGCAGGAACTGACCGGTGTGCCGCCATTGCTACAGATTTCAGCCCCCTACAGCCTTGCTGCAGATATTTACGGGCAGGAACCGCTGCTTGCTGATGTCGTCAGTGACCCCGACACCGTCAACGCCCTGCTTGACCATCTGGGCGACGAGATTCTCGCTCCCTGGATGGATCATCATTTTGAATCTTTTCCCGATGGCTGGGTGGAACTCTCAGACGCATCCGGGTCTCCATTTTTTATAGGGCCAGAGAACTGCATGCAGATGTCGATTCGCTCAATCCGGCATATGCTGCGTGGCAAAACGTATGCTGACAGGGTGTTTGACAATAACTTTCGCGGCGATTTCGTCGCAGGCGTCAAAAAGAAAGGGCGCGGCTCACGTCGGAATATTCAAACCGAAACTCAGTCTAGTCAAGCCAAACTTTTGGAACTCACGGATGCCAAAGTAAGCGTCAACCCGGTTTTCATTATGCGTCTCGAAGCAGACAAGGTAAATATTTCGTTTTACGAAGAAGAGGCAATCAAACGCAATCTGCCACTGACTTGTGGTATCGGCTCCCCGCAGATTGACCGCAACAGTATTGAAGACCTCGAAGCGACAAGAGTCAGCATCGGCGAGGATGCGCGGTCCTTCGTAGAATCAATAAAGCGGGTATGCGAGACTGTAGACTTGCCAGAAGACAACCATGTGGGGGCATCCTGGCCAAGTCATGTCTACTTTGAAGACATCAACGGCCAGTCACATTTCGAGTTGGTCAAGATCATCCTGGATGAGGTCTACCAGTCCGGCCTGATCCAACGACCCACTTAGGGGCTATGATTGAGGCTTAGATACAGGGATCTTTTCTCCCCTGAGCCTAACCTGACACTTAACCGATGCCCGACAACCCCATCGACGACAGTGACCTCAAGAAGCTGGAGCGGGTTTTCGGTAAGCTCTCCGGCCCTTTTACGCCTACGGAAGAC
>MDTB01105816.1_pt1 | contig 16145 bp, 14 predicted proteins | sample 811161 | NCBI WGS metagenome assembly MDTB01 (sample SAMN05326650, study PRJNA326480) | marine metagenome | isolation source: seawater | place: Mediterranean Sea | collected 2009 | reverse complement strand
CGGCGCAGAAAGGCTTGACTTCCGAGTTCGAAATGGGATCGGGTATTACACTTTCGCAATAATCACCAGGCAGGGTTTTTTACTTAAAAAAATTTAATTAGTAAAGAATAAAAAAAATTATTTACGATTTATTATAAATTCTTAATAGAGCGTCTACTCCAAATCAAAAATGGTATATTTATTATCATAATTATGTTCAACCAATTATTAAATATGCTTCCTGTCGGAACAAGTGGCCATAGGTAAATAGCAATACCCGAAAGAATACAAATTTCAAAGTCATTAAAATAATATATTTTTTGAAATTTTAGAATAAAGTGTTTGAAAATATATTTACTAAAGTAAAATAAAGCAAACAGCAAAAATGTAAAACCAATAATTCCTGTCTCACTTAATATTTGAATGTATGTATTATGAGGATGAGTTGAACATGCATTTTTTTCTTTAACAAAATATCTTGGATCATTACATACGATTCTAAAATTTTTAACTCCAACTCCTAAAACTTTGTTATCTAAAAATATTTTATAAGCTGCAGTGTAAATATTATTATGATGTTTAGAAAATATATGAACCTTTTCATTTTTTTGAAACAAATTCATATGTTCTACTGTTTTATCCCAAACCCTTTCTTTTGCTCTCGGATTTATAAAAGTAATAATAATTATAAGAAAAATACTTGATATCAGAGTAAGCAATCTTAATTTAACTAAGTTTTTTGAAAAGAGTAAAATAAAAAAAGCTGAAAAATTAATAAAAAAAAATGAACTTCTATCACCACTAATAAAAACTAAAACTTCAGATAAAATAAAAGTGATAATAAAAATTATAGATAGTTTTTTTTTTTCTTTTAAAAAAAATATAGATAAACCAAATAGAATTGGCCATAGTCTGCTTAAATAACTACCTAAAATCATTTCATCATTAAAAAAGCTAGTTACTCTGTTGGCATTAGGAGATTTAAAACCTAAAATATTTTCTCCAATAAAATATTGGTAAAATCCATCTAAAATTAATGCCACAAAGCAAATAAATAAAGAATAAAAAAAATATTTTATGAATTTGTCACTTGAATTCAAAAGAAAAACTACAGCAATTATAAATAATCCATATCTAATATAGAAAAAAGAGATTTTTAAACTATCCAAGTTAAAATTGTTAATGAAAGTATTTAGTAATAAGTATCCCCAAAATATCAGAAAAAAATAAAAATATTTATTCTTAAAATAAGAAAAATTCTTTTCCTTAAAACAATAGATTAAAAATAAGATACTAATTAGCGAAATAGATAGATCACTTAAGAAAGGTCCTGTAATTAAAAAAATTGGAATTAAAGAAAATAAAATAGATGGTAAATTAAAGAAAATAATTTTTTCTAATTTAGATTTAAAAAACATTTTAAAATAATATTATAATAAATATATTTAGATTTTGATAAATATTATTTATTAATTTTATAGATATACATCTATTGTCAAGCGTATCTCATCACCAATGCTTCTCTCGAAGACCCTGTTGCTTGTGGTAATCCTCTGTGAACTCCTGATTGATCTGAAATAATTAATGTGCCTTTTTTGCCAAGCACTGGTACAATATTTAATGGATCAGTTAAAGGTGTCTCTTTTTCACCAACCATATCGTTTAGTTTTCTTAATGGAGTATCAACATGTGTGCCTTTAACAAAACAATATGGTCCATCCTGAACAACATTAACATCAGTTAGGTAAATAAATACTTTTATAGATTTGTAATGACTATCAACATGAAATCCTCGTGTTTTTGTAATACTTTGATTAACATATAAATTCAAATTCTTAGGAGAAATTTTTTCTTTTTTATCATTTAATAAACTTATCAACCAATCACTATTAAAAAAATTATTCATACTATTACCTAAATCTCCCAGTAAGCGATCTGCATTAAATATTTCAATCATGCCTTGATCGCTACCTTGCCGCACAAGAATAGCTGATTTTGAATAATTCGATAAATCATAATAACTTTTTCCTATATTTTTTTTTCCTAACACAATGTAATCGTCATTTTCATAACCAGTGCCAAGTGGGTCTTTGATTTTTACATCTTGAATTATTCTACTAATTTGACGTCTTATTTCTTTTATTTTATCAAAATTAAAAACCTCAGGAATGACAACAATTCCATTTTTATCTAAAATAGTCCTCATATTTTCTATCGAATTAACACCTTGAGGTTTACTACAACTAACTGTCTCTACCCGTCTCTTTATCTCAGTTTTCGATAGTGACTCAATATAATTTAAGGTGCTAAAATTTATATTTTTTATATCTTCAAAATTTAAATATCTAATTTGTTTATTCGCAAAACGTACATCCAAACCACATTTTAATAGAATTTTTTTTATAATTGATTTTATTTTCATAACAAATGAATTAGAAATTTAATACATTAAATTCAAATATATCTTTTTTGGAAAATTAAAAAAGAATTAAATTCGTTTTTATAAAATTTTTTAACTTTAATTAATAGATAATTCTTCAACATAAATATGATCTACAATTTTTGAATTTGATTTATATGATTTTAAAATTTTACTTAACAATTTTTTAACTTCTAAAGATTTATTTAATTTTATTAACTTTTTTAAATGTTGCAAATCTGCGTCTAGCTGTTCATATGAAATAAAAGGCTCATTAATTTTTTGAATTTTTGAGTGACTTGTTTTTTGGGGGTTATTACCTAACAGTAATTCTTCATATAATTTTTCTCCTGGTCGTAATCCTATAATCTTAACTTCAATATCACCATTTTTATTTATATCATCTTTTACAGTTAATCCTGATAGATTGATCATCCTGTAAATTAATTCTTTAATTTTCACACTTTTGCCCATATCAAGAACAAATACTTCAGATTTTTTACCCATAGCACCTGCTTGAATTACTAATTGTGCTGCCTCAGTTGTGGTCATAAAATATCTTGTTACATCGCTATGTGTCAGTGTAACAGGTCCACCTTCTCTAATTTGGTGTTTAAATTTTGGAATTACAGAACCAGATGACTCGATTACATTGCCAAATCGTACTATTGAAAAATTGGTATTAATATCATTATTATGATTATAAATTCCTTGCATACAAAGTTCAGCAAGTCTTTTAGAGGCTCCCATAATATTAGTAGGTCTAACTGCTTTATCACTTGATATAAAGACAAGGTTGGAAACTTTTTGAATTACCGAAGCATTAGCTACTGCTAAAGCGCTAAATACATTATTTTTAACTCCCTCAGAAATATTTTCTTCAACTAGGGGTACATGCTTATAGGCAGCAGCATTATAGACAGTATCAACTTTAAATATTTCAAATATTTTTTCCAATTTCGATTGATCTTGGGCATTAACAATTAGTGGTATTATTTTAGTTTCAGTTTTATAATTTTTTAATTCTTCAAAAATTTTATAAAGTAGAAATTCATTTAATTCTATCAATAATAATTTTTTTGGTGTTAATTTTATAATTTGACGACTTAATTCACAGCCGATGGAACCCCCAGAGCCTATAACAACTACTGTTTTGGAATTTATATTTTTATTTAAAAGTTTTAAATCTGGCTCAACTTGTTCACGATTCAATAAGTCATCAATGCTTAAATCTTTGATGTCAGACAAAGTTATTCTACCGTCAACAATTTCAGTTATACTTGGTAAAGTTTTAACTGTTAATTTATATTTATTTAATTTCTTAATAATTTTATTTCGTTCGCTCCTTGCAACTGAGGGTAATGCAAGTAGGACTGTAGTTACACTGCTTTTTTGAATTAAACTCTCTAAGCTAGATAAAGAAAAAATTGTTTTGCCTAATAACACTCTACGATGTAATTCAATATTATCATCTAAAAACCCAATGACTTTATATACTTTACTATTTTCCAAAGAATTGGCTAATTGCCTTCCAGCTTCTCCAGCTCCATATATAAGTATATTCTCTTTTTTTGGGAGTTTATCATCAAAACTAAAATTATTAATTAGCAAATATTTAGCTAATATTCTTGAAGTAACAATGCCAAAAAATAATAATAATGGCTGAATAATACTAATTGATCTTGGAATGCCCTGAACACCATATACACCTAATACTAAAAAAAATACTAAACCATATGTGGATATTGAAATTAATATCTTAAGGATTATAGATAAGTTAGTATAGCGAATAATAGTTCGATATAATCCAAATATCCAAAATATAGGTATTGCAATACCAATAGATAATAATACTGGAAAAGGGTTAAAATCTTTTAACAAAATAAACTGATCAAGTCTTAAAACAAATGCAAACCAAGTACTTAAAATACATAGAGTTATATCAATAAAAATAGCTACAATTCTTTTAGAATATTTATTTAGTCTAGTTAAGTTAAGAGAAATATCTTTTATATTATTGTACATTATCAGCTCTTATATAGTTATAATTTAAATTTAAATAAATAATATAGCTAAGACTTAAGCTTTATTTTGAAAAAATAATCAATAAAGTTTTAAATATGTAATAAAAATAATTATATAAACTCATTTTTTTTATCATTATAAAATCAGTTTTTGCAAGAAGTGTTGGAGTTTTCATTGTGATTCCAGATATTTGAGATAATCCTGTAATTCCAGGTTTAACTTTAAACACTCCTCTTTTTTTTCTCTCCAAGATAAGTTTTTTTTGATTTAACAAGCAAGGTCGCGGTCCAACAAAACTCATATCTCCCATTAAAACATTCCATAACTGAGGAATTTCATCTAACTTGCTCCTTCGTAAAAACGATCCAAAAAAAGTTATCATTGATTTATTTACGAGATGTGTGGCAATTGAATTAGTTTCTTTTTTCATTGTTCTAAACTTAAACAAATTAAAATATTTTTGATTGCAACCAACACGTTTTTGAATAAATACTGGTGAACCATTTTCAACTAAACCAATAAGACATAACAAAATAAATATTGGAAATAAAATAATTATCCCTAAAAAAGCAAATATAAAATCAAATAAGCGAGTCATTATTTTGCACCATTCTTTTTATTTCCTCTGCTACTTTTACGGACGGTTTCCAGTTAAGAACTTTACGAGTATAATCAATGTCAACCTGTAAAGATCCCAACAAACGATCCATTTCATTTCCTTTATTTATAAATTTTCCAATAATTTTTAAAAAAATTTCGGGCATAGAGAATAATCTTGAAGATCGACCCATAGCATAAGCGATATAATTTATTAATTCAGGAGTTGATAAATCATCACCATCTGAAACTAAAAAAGTTTTTCCTGCAGCATTTGGATTTTCAATACAACGCCTTATAACATCAACCAAATTACTTATCCCGATTAAAGATCTTTGGTTCCTTATATTTCTAAATGGTAAAGGTATGCCAGAATTAACAAGTTTTATTAATCGCTCTAAATTACCAGTTGCTGATGGACCATATACAATGGGTGGTCTAATTATAACCACCTCTAATCCAGTTTCTTGAGAAATTTTTTTTAATTCTTCTTCAGCTTCTAATTTTGACAAACCATAGTCTGTAATCGGTTTTGGTTTGTCATTGTATAGAAAAGGTTTATTATCCTTTGTATTTGATCCCAATACGTAAATTGTGCTTATAAATATAAACCTTTTTACATTTGCTGCTGCACATTGTTTTGCTAAATAACTTGTTCCATCAGTATTAATTGATCTATAAGTATCTAAATTGTTTTTTTCATGATTGCTAGGTACCCTTCCTGCACAATGTACAATGCAATCAAATCCAAAAACTAAATCTTTCCAATTTGTTTTAAAAAAATCCTCAATTTTTACAAATTCAATATTATTTGAACTGATTGTTGAATTTTTATTTCTGGAAAAGGCTCTTACGTATTTATCTGATTCTTTTAGTGATTTACAAATTGATTTTCCTATAAAACCATTAGCACCAGTGATACAAATTTTCTTCATTTTAAGATTAAAATATTTAATAAATAATAATTATCATAGTAAATTTTGAATTAACTCCTCATAAATATCTAGGTGGTTTTGAACAATTTTTTCTAAAGGAAATTCTTTTACTGCAAAAACTCTACCAGCTTTACCCATCTCGACTCTTTTTTTTGGATTTTCAATTAACCATTGTATTGCATCTGCTAATTTTTGAGGATTTTTAACAGGAACAAGTAAGCCAGTTTTATTTGGAATTATAGCATCACGACAACCAGGCACATCTGTAGTGACAATCGCTCGACCTGCTGCAGCTGCTTCAATTAGTGACTTGGGTAAACCCTCTCGATAGGAGGGTAAGCAAATTATATGTGATTTAGAAAATAATGCTGGAATATCATTGCGGTAACCTAAAATTTCTACAAAACCTTCTTCTTCTATTTTCTTTCTGTCGTTTTTATTTAAACTTGAAGGATTATTAATATCAATATCACCAGCTATGCAAAATCTAGCCTTAATATTTCTTTTTCTAATTATTACTGCTGCTGATACAAAATCATAAATACCCTTGTCTTTTAATAATCTAGCAGCTAAACATACTACAGGAATTCCATCGTGCTCCTTAAACTCTGTAAAACTTTTCAATTTTACTCCTGAGCCTTTTATTATTTGAACTTTGTCTAAACCTAGCACCCCCCATTTGATCAAAAATTTTTCGTCATCACGATTTTGTAGAATAATTTTTTGATTACGATGATTAAATGCCATTCTATATAGGGGGAAAAGAAGTTTAAGTATGATTTTGTTCTTTAAATCATTTTTAAGAAATAATGATCCAAGTCCAGAAACTGCTGATACAATACACTCAATTCTAGTAAAACGTGAAATAATACCTCCATAAAGATATGGTTTTATAGTAACCAAATGAACGATATTGGGTTTTTCTCTTTTAAAAAAATTCCAAATATGAAAAAAGGTTTTTATATCTTTAAATAAATTAAATCCTCCACGTTTCATTGGAATATGAACAACTTTAAAACCTTTCTTCTCAAGTAAAAGTGGGTCAGCACCAGTAAGTTCTCCATAACCAATTACTACATCAAATCCTTTTTTTTTTGAGGCCTCTGCAATTGGTAATCTATGTGAACAAAAAAAATTTAGATCATTTATAAGTATTAAAAGTTTATTATTTTTAGTCATTTAGTAAAATTCTACATAAATAGCCGATAGAATATATTTTATTTTATGCTTTGTTTAGATGATTTTACAGCCTTAAATCAACTTGATCTCTAGAAAACAGATATTTCAAGTCATAAATAATATGATTTTTTTTACATAATTTTTTAATAGCTTTTATTCCAAAATCTTTAAACTTTTTATGTCCTACAGCTATTATTATTCCCTCATAAGTATTTTTTTTTAGTTTTCTTTGGGGAAAAGTATTATAAATTTTTTCTATTTCCTTCCTATCAACCCATGGATCATATAAATCCAATTTACAATTGTATTTTTTTAGTTTTTTTATTACACTTTCGATACCGGAATTACGTACGTCTGCACAATTTTCTTTAAATGTTAATCCCATTATTAAAATTTTTGAATTTTTAATAGAAATTTTTTTTTTTTTCATTTTTTTTAGAAATTCTGAAACAACTTGATTTCCCATATTGTCGTTTATTTGTCTTCCAGATAAAATGATTTTGGGATGATATCCAATTTTCTTTGATTTATATGTTAGATAATAGGGATCAACACCAATACAATGCCCACCTACTAATCCAGGTTTAAAGGGTATAAAATTCCATTTAGTTTTAGCTGCCTCTAAAACTTCTTCCATATCAATACCCATCTTCCCAAATATAATTGATAACTCATTTATTAAAGCTATATTTAAATCACGTTGAGTATTTTCTATTATTTTTGCAGCCTCAGCAACTCTGATGCTTGATGCCTTATGAGTACCAACTTTTATAATTTTTCTGTATAATTTATTTACTAAATTAGCAGTGTGTAATGTTGAACCTGACACAATTTTTTTTATATTTGAGATAGTATGTTTTTTGTCTCCAGGATTAATTCTTTCTGGGCTATAACCACAATAGAAATCTTTATTAAAAATTAAATCTGAAAATTTCTCCAATATAGGCACGCAATCTTCCTCTATACACCCTGGATAAACAGTTGACTCATAAATAATTAAATCACCTTTTTTGATAATTTTTCCAATCATTTTTGATGCCTTCAGTAAAGGTTTTAAATTAGGTCTCTTTTGTTTATCTACTGGGGTTGGGACTGTAACAATAAAACAGTTTGCAAATTTTAAATCTTCCTCATTATTAGTAAATTTTAAATTTTTAGTTTTTTTTAGCGTTGCTTTATTATGCTCTAAATTTATATCTTTATCTGAATTTAGCTCTAAAACTCTTTTTTTATTAATATCAAAACCAATAACAGATTTTTTTTTTGAAAATTCTATCGCTAAGGGCAAGCCCACATATCCTAAACCTATTATTGCTAACTTAAGATCTTTAACTTTATTTATCATATTTGATAATAATCTTTATACCAATTAACAAATTTTGAAACTCCATCAAAAACTGATGTTGATGGTTTGTAATTAAATTCCTTTTTTAAATTATCAACACTTGCATAAGTATCAGGTACATCTCCCAGTTGTAGAGGTAGAAAATTTATTTTCGCTTTTTTTTTTAAATTTTTTTCTAGCGCATCAATGTATTCCATTAATTGAACTGGTTTATTATTTCCAATATTATATATTCGCCATGGAGCATTACTAGTTGCGGGATCTGGCTGGTTGCTATCCCAGTTATTATTACTTACAGCAGGATTATCAAGAGTTTTAATAACTCCTTCAACAATGTCATCAATATAAGTAAAATCTCTAGTATGTTTTCCATAATTAAACACATCTATTGGTTTTTGATCTAAAATAGCTTTAGTGAATTTAAATAAAGCCATATCAGGTCTTCCCCAAGGTCCATAAACTGTAAAAAATCTTAAACCTGTTGTTGGAAGTTTAAAGAGATAACTATATGTGTGAGCCATCAATTCATTAGATTTTTTTGTTGCAGCATAAACAGATAATGGGTGATTAACGCTGTCTTGTTCTGAAAACGGCATTTTGGTATTTGCTCCGTACACGCTAGAAGTGCTGGCATAAACTAAATGTTGGATTTTATATTGTCTACAGTTTTCTAAAATATTCCCAAATCCTACTATGTTACTTTTAATATATGCGTTAGGATTTTCTATGGAGTATCTTACTCCAGCTTGAGCGGCTAAATTAACTACCTTAATAGGTTTATAACTCTTAAATAATTCACCCAAATCTTTTTTATTACTAATGTCAAATCTAGTATGATGATAATTTGGGTATTCCTCTAATCTGCTAAGTCTAGCTTCTTTGATTTTGGGATCATAATAATCATTATGATTATCGATACCTATTATATTATCTCCTCTTTCTAATAATTTTTTAGATAACGAAAAGCCAATAAAACCAGCTGATCCTGTTACGATAATTTTGTTCATATTTTTTATATCTTAGGAATTTGGTTTCAAAACATTTTATATTAAAAATTAATTTTTTTTTTATAAACCTTAAACCAAATTTTATTATAAAATTTAATCATTCTGCTTATATCAAAATTTTTCTCAACCCTTATTCTTGCCATTTCAGTTTTTTTCTCCCATTTTTTTGTACCATATTCGACAATTGCCTTCTCTATAGCTTTAGCTAATTTCATTGAATTGTTTGGTGGGACTATCCAACCAGTTTTGCCAACAATAAAAGCAGCATCACCAACATCTGTCACAATACAAGGTGTACCACAAGCCATGGACTCAGCGACAACATTTGGAAATCCCTCACCATAACTACTACTTAAAATATTTATATCTAGTCCATTCATAACCTCTGAAATGTTATCATGTTGTCCCATCAAATTTATACTGTTTGAAAGTTTTAGCTTTTTAATTTCTGAGGTCAAATTGTTATTTTTTTTATTCACATCTTTGCCAATCAGAATACAAAAAAAATTTAAATTTTTTAATTTAATTAATGAAAGAGCTCTAATTAAATTTAAATGATCTTTTTTTGGGTCATAACGTGCAACTTTGCCGATTAATATAGAATTTTTTTTTATTTTATTTTTTATTTTAAATTTTTTCTTTTTAAATTTGTTAGGTCTTAAAATAGAAAGATCATACCCATTAGGAATATAAGTAAGCTTCTCTTTACTATAACCCTCTTTTTTATAAAATGATTTAGCATTCCTAGATACTACTACTATTAATTTAGGAATATAAAATGATAGTTTTGATAATAATTTAGTTATTAAAATAGTAAATAATTTTGCTTTTCCAATTTCTAATTTTGAATAACGAATATTCCAAATTATATTTTTTATTCCAGCAAATCTAGCTGCTATACTTCCAATTAAGTCAGAGTGAACTAACCACGTTTGGACTAAATCAGGACTTAAAACTCTGAGTAATTTTATAAGATAAAAAAATTTATTAAATGAAAAAAAATTCATATTTAAGCAATAAACCTTAATACCTAATTTTGATAATAATAAAAAATATTTTTGTTTTCCTTTTAAACAAATAACAACATGATCGTTTAAATTATCATATTTACAAATTTTAAATAAAGTATGTTCTGCTCCTCCATCACCTAAACTATTAATAATATGTACAATTTTCATTCAATGTTAAATTTAGTAAATTTTTATTTTCATCATAGCTAATCTCAAAAGATCCGAAATACCCAAAACATATCCTATTATAAAAAGTGGAAGATCTCTAAATTTAATGAGTTTTATAGTCTTATCATGAAAGGAATATCTATAGTACAGGATTGCATACCTAAACCTATAAATTTTAGATGAATATCTTTTACTCATCATTGCCATTTTATACGTAAGTGCAATATACTTAGGATTGTTAATTTTTAGAGAAAACAAATTCTTACTCATCCCATCTTCTGAATACTCAATAATAATCACCGGTCTGCTTTTAACAGGCAGGCAATCAACTATTTTTGAAATTTTAAACCACAAATAACTTGTAGGAATACGTCTTATTTTTTTTGGCTTATTATACATGGCCGTTTTCATTATTTTGTGATCAACAACTTCCTTTAAATCACGCTTTATTTTAAAATCTGATCTAAGCTTAACGTAATTGGTTAATGGAATTCCTTTTAGATGCTCACTAGTTGAACCAATCTTATTCTGTATGGCGGTTGGAAAAACAAAAAATTTAATAGATTTATTTTTTTTTAATGTATTTAAGATTGTTTTTATACCATTTTTAGTAAAATAATCATCAGAACCCATTATCAACATAAATTGAGCGTTTACATTTAAAATTGCATTCCTTAAAGCTGAGGCTCTACCTGCATTTTTTTGATACGAATATTTAATTAAAAACCTAGACTTATGCCTGTTTACAATATCGAATGTATCATCGCTAGATCCGTCATCACATATTGAAACCACAATTTTTGTTGATTTGGGAATTGATTTTAAAAGTCGATCTAGTAATTTAGCACGATTAAACGTTGGTATGCATATCGCTAATTTTTTTATTGATTTATTATGTTTCATATTTTCAAAATATAAAATTAATTAATTTAAGTATTTTGTTTTTTGATATTTAAAAATTTATAATTAAGTTTAGAAATATCTATAAAAATAAGTAAATAAAAAGGATAAAATACCCAAGTTAAAGAAAGAAATCTGTTTATATAATAAAATTCCGAAAAGAATAAAAAAATAATACTAGAAAATAATAAATGAAATTTATAAATTTTTCTAAAGAAAATTTCTTTATTGATAAAATTTCTAAATTGTCTATTTTTGAAGAACAATAAAGGTAAAAAAGAAAAAAATACATTAAAATAGTTAACTTCATTATTAAAACGTAGCCATGTTTCTACATATAGAGATTTTTGCATTGTTTCAAAAATTTCTACTACTAGATAGAATAAAAAACCGTTTAGCTGAAAAATATATCCAATTACAGAGAATAAAAATAAAATAGTTAATGACTTTATTGAAAAAAATTTTGAGATATAAAACACAAAATAAAAAAGTATAAATCCATAATGACTCATTATTGATGGTATAATTAAACACCACGATTTAAATGAAAACATTTTTTTAACTAAAAAAATACTTGATAACATAAAAATTATTCCAAGTCCTTGTTTTAAACCAATTGATGAGTATCCGTCATAAATTGGAAAAAAAATGATTAAAAATAAAAAAAGGTTAAATTTTAAAAAAGATATTTTTTCAAACAATCTTAATCCAGAAAAAAATAATACTGCATAAAATACTAACTGAAATAATATAAGAAAATTTTTAAATTCTAACCATGAATGTGTTAAACTAAAAGTTAAGAAAAGTGCTAAACCATGAATACTATTAATTGAGTTGTTATAATGATTATCAACATATCTTTTAAGATCACCTCCAAATGGTTCTTGAACACAATTACCAAAAAAATCATAGCAAAATACTTGGTTTTTTAGATATATCAGTGACATAAATACAAAAAACACAAAGAGTAATTGTACTTTGATTTTGTTAAGAGACATTTAAATAAACCTTTTTATTATTTTCAAAGTCATCTTGCCCTAACATCCCAAGTATGTTTTTTTTTCATTATTTTAGCGTTGTAAATACGTTTTTTTTCTAAAGAATTATATAAGTTCAGAGCTTTATTCAATACATCATCAAAATTTGATAAATCATTTGAAAATTCAATATACGAAAACTGAGGTAATAATTTTTTTAATTCTTTGTTTTTTTCTGTAATAACCAGACAACCTGAAGCAACATTTTCAAAATACCTAGGACTAATAAGATTTAAAGGGGATTTACAATTAAGATATAATCGTGCATTTTTTTGAACTCTTGCATAAGATTTTATATTTAGAAATTTGTAAATATAAAAAATTTTAGATAATATATATCCTATAAAATTAGTTGGAACAGTATTCCAAAAAATCGAAATATTCTTATATTTTTTTCTTTTGATCAATGGTAGATCGAAAATAGTATAATATAACTTATTAAGTATCCTAATACGGATATCTGACTGTACTTTATTTCCCCGTGTATTTTGTAGAACCCCACTAAATGCTAAATCATATTTCTTTTTATTTTTTGAATAAGTAAAAAGCTTTTCATTATATGCAAAGGGTAAATATTTGAATTTTATTCTGATTTTGTTTTGCCATATCTTACAATTTTGATGGTGAGAAAATACACAATCAAATTTATTAATTTTTATCCAATTTAATTTTTTATTTAAATTTGCATATTCTTTATTAAGAAAAATAAATTTTTTATGTAAAATATTTGATAAACCTGAGTTAGGCCATGGGTCAATATTTTCTGTATTACCATCATCTAGCCAAAGATGGCCAACGAAAATAAAATTAAATGGACCATGTTGATTTATAATATCAATTATTTTTTTTTTGTTATCAAAATTAGAATAACCAGGGCCATAAACGTATATTGAAGTAATTAAAGATAAGGAATTTAAAAACTCTTTTTGATAATTTGCTGATTTATAACTATTAACATTTTTACTTAAATATAAAACACGCATTGAATTTTATAAAAGTTTTAATTTACACCACTTAAAAACTTTTTTTAACCCTTTGTCTAAATTTACTTTTGGTGTCCAATTCAATACTTTTTTAGCTCTTGTGTTATTCGCCATTCGATCAACATCACCTTCTGGTTTAGATTTATCAAACTTTATAGAAATTTTTTTTTTTGACATAAAAACTATTCTTTTTGCAATTTCTTCTATGGATGTAGAATAATTGGGTCCTAACTGAATAACGCCTGTATATTTAGAAGATTTTTTTATAGTTTTAACAAAACCTTCAACAATATCATCAACATGTACAAAAGCTCTTTTTTGTTTACCAGACCCCCAAACAACTAATTCGAAGTTTTTTTGCTCAATTGCTTTTCTACATAAAGCTGGGATTACTTGTGATACAGATGGATCAAGTTCAGAAGGAGATCCGTATACATTGTGTAACCTTAATATTTCTATATCTATTTTCCCTTCCTTGAAGGCTAATTCTGCTTCATATTCACCCATTAATTTACTCCATCCATAAGCTGACTCGGGTTCAGCGGGATAAACATCTTCTTCTTTAAATGGAGGAGGATTAATTTTTAATTGTTTTGACTTTGGATAAGAACAAGCTGTTCCAGCATAAATATACTTTCTTACTTTATTCACAATAGATGCATTTAGTATATTGCTGTTAATTAAAATATTTGATCTATAAAGATATCTCTCGTTTGAAAATACATAATTAATTCCTGCAACTACATCAGCTAAATGTATTACAATATCTATTTTTTTAGTAACTTTAAGACAACTTTGGTAATTTCGTAAATCAACCTTAAAAAAATTTTTTTCTGGTATAATCATTTTTTTATTTTCAGATAATAGATACTCTTTTTTTCCTCTCCAAAGATTATCCGCAACAAAGACTTCAAATCCCTGTTTAACAAGCTTCTTAACTAAGTTTGATCCAATCATTCCAGCTCCACCTGTAACTAAGATTTTTTTTTTTTAAATTCATCTGCCTCATTCTAATCAAAAAATTTCTTTATACCAACATTCTTGAATGTTTTAATATCATTATTATGTCTTTCATTATTATTCATCTTTTTTTGTATATCTGACAGAATTGTGTCGTGCAAAAAATAAACATTTTTTTTGTTAAAAATAGTTTTTGCATAAAACAATGCTGATGAAATAGATCCTATGACTATCTCTACGTTATCTAAGGAAAGATAATTCTCAACAATAATTGACGATGTTGGGTGAATATCAGCATAATTAGATAAACTTTTATTTAATTCTATTTGATAAGATAATTTTGTTCTCGGATGATTAAAAAATAATATCTGCTCTGAATTAAATGAATATTTTTTTTTAATTGATAATAAAGTTTCAACATATAAATTTTTAAGGTAATCAAAATTTTGTGATAAAGGATTAGTTCCAATCACTATACACTTTGTGCTACATTTTAAATTGCTTTCAAAATTACTCTTTATAAAATTTTTATAAAGATCTCTGTTATCAAAATAATTTTCTTTTTTTAAATATTGTGGATTTAGTATTCTAAAGTAATCCTCGCTAGATTTTGCTAATTGCAATATTTGAATTCTCTGATTATTTAATTTTAAATATTTATTTAATAAGAAAAAAAACAAGGGTTTTTTTTCGTTATTAGCATATGGAACATACTCTCCAATCCCATCTTCCATAAAAAAAATTTTAGATGATTTAAAGAAAAACATAAGCAAAAAAATTGGAATTTGCATTCTTCCACTGATTACAAGAATTGGCATTTCTAAAAATCTCTTAATTTTAAAAATTTTTTTAATAATTGAAGAATAATATAAAATAACTTTCAAAAATTTTATTTTTATATTGATTGAATTTCTTCTGAAATCAATTACTTCAACTTCTGTATATTTTTTTAAATATTTAATTAATTGAGTATTTAACTGTTCGGGTATTTGATCGGAAATTTGAACAAAATATATCTTTTTATTAGATAATAATTTTTTTTTATCAAAATAAGATAAAAAATTATAAAGCTGATTAAATGATGTTATAACTAAAACAATTTGATTTTGTTCTAAATTTTTTTTTAACATTTTTATTATCTAGAAAAATTAAAAGCTATGAGTAATCTTTATTAATATATATTTATCTCACATAAAAGGAAAATATTGAAATCTCAATAAGAACCTTTTTATCAAATATTAAAAGACAAATTTATATTTTTGATTTAAAGCACTCATTGGCAATTATAGTGAAACTTCATTTCTAAACTGAATTAAGTAAGTTTATAACAATTCTTTTACCGTATTTTTTTTTATAAGATCGGAAATTAGATCCGTAATAGCTTTGGCTTATTTCTAAGTTGAAATCACCCTTATTATTTACACTATTTGATAACAAACTCATAAGAAATTTATCTAATTTATAAATATCCTTTTGTCTATTTTTAGTTTTTAAATATTTGAATTTATTTTTTTCATAATTTAAAATTACATTATTTATAGGATTTAAATAAATAATATTTTTTGAAAGATTTAAAATTTTTTTATTAAAAATTATTGCTT
>MDTB01201603.1_pt1 | contig 16148 bp, 16 predicted proteins | sample 811161 | NCBI WGS metagenome assembly MDTB01 (sample SAMN05326650, study PRJNA326480) | marine metagenome | isolation source: seawater | place: Mediterranean Sea | collected 2009 | reverse complement strand
GTGTTTAAAAGAGCTTCTTCTATACCCTGTGCTGCCAGAACAATAGGAAACATGCAGAGCAAAAGAATCATAAATTGGTTCAGACGTTTATTTTGTAAAAAACTGATCATTTTGCAGCTGTTAATTTAAGTTTATTATTATTATTATTCGCAAAGACTTCTATTCCATTTGCCTCATCATAACCCGCAGAGCTTCCTGAAAGTCCATCTGGAGAGTACCATCTTGCTAATATGAATGCACATTTAAGAATAGTTGGGTCCTTTCTATCCGCTTCAAATTGAATGTTAGGAATCGCATAAAATCCATGCTTAAGGCTGCCGTCTTTTACATTTGAGTGATTGGCCGCTTGTATTAATGATACCAACTTCATAATTGACATCGCGGAACCTGATGCATTCACATTGAGAGCGACTTGATTATAATTAGCTGTAGAAATCATCTCCGTGGGCTTGATAATCAAGCTAGTTTCCGCGACTCCAGCAGATAAAGCGCAAGCTTTTAGATGAGCTTCGATTTCCACGGCGGCAGCTTCTTCACTGACAAAACCTGGTTGTGGACATTTCTCCAAAAGAAATTTCCTGCGATCCACCCAAATAGGTCTAATCGTATTTAATGCATTACATTCAGCTTCCTGAATCTCTAATTGGTATAAACGATCCCTTTGCTCCTGTTTCTTGTCCTCTAGGGCGGAGTAACCAACAAAATTAATAACCCCGAAGAGAGCAACCCCAAGAATCGCCATCAGATTTTTTTCACTTTGTTGTAAGGCCATCGATATACTTATTCGTTTATTATTATTTTAAGTTATCTTAATTCAGATTGAATTTGAAAGGTAGCAGTTCGATCTTTTTTTCTAGGATCAACTTGTGGTCTTTTTATCCATGCCCATTTGTAAGTTTCTTTGAGGCCCTGAGCTTCACTTAGAGACTTATAGAAAGCATATGCGGAGTTAGTGTCTTTACTTTGCCCCTCGATAACCATAGTTCCATTATTTACTCTAAAGCCAGTAAATCTGAGATCCTCCGCGGGCATTGCGCTAGTTGCAAGATGCAATAATTGCGCAGGAAAAACATTAGTATCAAGAGTTGGTTTCAACGCATCCCATTTAGATTTAAAGGATGGAATCCAATCAACAGTATCCTGTATTTTGGATACCTTTTCATCTACCTCATTAGCCTTGGCTTTAGCATCAAAAAGCGTCCATGAAAGAAAAGCGACAGCAATAATGTAAACCGCCGCACAAGATAGAATTATATATTTTAAAGTTTCTAGTTTCTTTTGTTTTTGTCTCAACAAGGCAACCTCAACTGGGATGAGTTTAGAAGTTTCAACAGGCAAAGCTGGATCAGGTCTAGAACCTACGGACACCTCTAAATCTAGAACCTCTTTAAATTCTTGAACTACCTGATCACTAACATCGTCAAGCCAAATAACAGCACCTGATAATTCATCAGAGATGCCTTTCACAAATTCTCCACTTAAAGGTCCAGCTCCGTCCAAACCTAATATAATGCAATGAATTTCATTAACTGCTGAAGAATTAAACTCTTTACTCGTTAGCCCTTCAAAATATTCAATTTTACCTTCATGCGTAACAGCCATAACCAAACGGCCTAATTCTCTCCAAACAATAATATGATCTTTAGGTAGATTGAGAAATCTTCCACTAACATCAAATTCCTTGGAACCACTCTTGGGAAGAGGATGTTTATATTCGGGATTAAGAACTGTTGCTAGAACTAAACTTTTCTTTGAAACTTCATCTTCATCACTCTCATCAACTTCAACCACAGAAGCAATGCTGTAGTCAAGAAGCTGACCATCACCCTCAGTAGGTTTTAAGCCGGTTCTTTCAAGATGTAACTCAACTAAGCTTTGAATATCATCCTCATTATCAGTACTAACCCAAACAGGAACGGCAAAAACTGAATTAATCGGAAAGGCATAATGCGTTGCCTGTTTAAAGGGCTCGCAAGCCCCAGATTCATCTAAAGCTTTTACATCAGATAACTCATAATCGGAACCACCAAATCGATCTTCTTTTGAAGCCCAAAGCTCCCAAGTGTTTTCACCAGGGAAACAAATCGAGTTTTCTGTGTTCTTTTTAGCCATTGAATATTAATAATCCTCTATAATTTTCTATTTTACGAATATTTCTTCTCTCGAAATAATTGTGGGTCTTGTTCCGCGATTTCGCAAAACCACGGCTATTTGTCGACGATAGTCGCCTTTTATTCCAGTACTTATAATTCTTAGTGTATTACCATTAGAAGTAAATCTGGATGATAATTGTTCAGGAGAAGGTGGATCAAGCCTTATCAATTCCTGTATTAAAAGTCCGGTATCAATATTTACATCATCCTCTGTATCTTTAATTCCATCTTCGCCATTTCGACCACTAGGACCTTCTAGAAACTCTTGAATTTCAAGTACCTTCTCAGAATAATCAGAGCCCCCAATATCGTCCATTTCTAGGATGCCAGCTGCAACTGCTATGACATTAGCCGGAGCATCGTTAATGTCGAGAGCGCCTTGGCTTTTGACGGTAAAATAATCACGCCAATTAGGCTTATATTGTGCAACTAAGTCCATGCCTTTTACAAATTGCATTTCATCGACATCGTAAAAAGCTCTGTTAAACGGATAGTTTCCCCCTCCCAGCCCTTCCTTCTCATACCACTCAAGTTCAGCCCCTTCGGGTGCAGCAGTGGTGACTTCATCTGCGTCAACCCAATCCAACAAGCAATGAACAACTTCTTGAGCCTCTGAAAGTTCCATTCCCCATGACTGAAAAACATCAGCCATTGCCTTTAAATTCTCGGGACTAGGCCGAAGTAAATAATAGTTTGGATTTATGAGACTTGCTTCTTTTCTGATTTCCACTTCAAAGCCCTCGTCAAACTCAAACTCAAAAAAATCTGATAATGCGGGATCCTTTTCAGTACCAGGAGGCTGGCTTAAAATGTTATCATATTTTTCGATGCCCTCATGAGCTGCAACGGCGATACCCATTTCAGCAAGTTGCAAGGCTCTGAAAGAAGCTTTTTCTGTTCCAACAACTTCCAGATCAGATTTAAGAACAACCATTGCACCAAATATTGTAATACCCATTGCAACCATTAACCAAAAAACAGCAATGAGTACAGATGCGGACTCAGAGGTTCGTTGGAAGTTATTAGATAATTGGGATCTCATTTTCTTTTAGCAGCGCCTCCAGGTATACCTACAGATGAAGAGGCTCTCCCATTTGATGATGTTGGAGGCCTAGCCGGTCCTCTACCGCCTGAGGACCTTCCTCTAGACTCACTTCTACCTTGATCACCTCGACTTCGAGATCCATCGGGACGAACGACCCCCCTCCTATCATTAGAACCTCTCCCAGAAGAGGAACTATTCCCACGAGTATTACCTGATTGTGTAGCACGAGCAACAGTAGCTGGATCTTCTACAGTTGGAATCCAATAATAACTTTGAATAGGTTCAGACTCATCTAAAAAACTAATTTCCATGTAGACCATTGAAGGTCTTTGGTTGGGATAATCTTCAGCACTCCATTGATCAACCCATTCTTTATTGTTCTGATCATAAAATTTCCAAGTCACATTTTTTAGTTCATTCATCAAAACAATTCCCATACCAAGATCATCTGGTAATGATTGCCTTTCTTCATATATCTCCGCCTCTTCCTGATTAAGATATCTAATTTCAATTTGTGAAGCACCTTCAAGACTTTTATCAGGACCAGATACGATAAATACAATTTTGGATCCTGCCGAAACACCTGCCCAGGAAAAGGCAAGAGGGTAATCAACAAGGGCAATTTCCGATCTAGCAACTCCAGACTGGAGTTCAGCTGGCTCCATGTTGATTTTAGCGTTACCAGGAATATCTTCGATATTTCTTTTTAGAAGCCCCATAAAACTATGCATATGCAAATTGTCATGCTGACGAACAAGCACATTTTCGCTAAGCTCAATAGATTTGGAAGCGACTTTATAAACACCAGTAAGAACAATACCAATTAAGCCGATACCCACTATCAACTCAAGAAGGGTAAATCCACCGTTAAGTGAGACGCGCATTTTAGCGATTCTGATAGAGTGATGCATAGCGTATAGTTTCGGCGACTCTTTCCATTGGGTTATCGCGATCACCCCAAATTGCTTCAATACGTACTCGATACATATTGTTGAGTTTTATTTCTGCCTGCTGATCTTCTGTATCTCTTACAGTGTACATTTCTTCGAGCTCCTCAACGATGGCATAATAATTGACACCCATTTCATCAGCTTCAGGAACTTCCCCAAAAATCTCACCAGCAACTTCCTCTATAGGAAGAGCATCCCTGAATTCCTGATCATTAAAATCCGCTTTACTGTATCGAGTCATCCAACTCTCAAGCTTACGTTGAACTCTAAGCTCCTCACCAGAAGTGAATGCCGATTCCCCGATTTGTTTTAGTGCTCCAGTAATACCAACAGAAATCATCGAGAAGAGGGCAAGCGCAAGAATCACTTCAAGCAAAATAAAACCTCTTGGTTTAGAATTAGTTTTATGATTCGTATTCATTCTAACTCATCAATATTTTCAGCTCCTAACACCGTTGTTTTAGTCAAGGTCTCCTGAGTCTGTGCCGTTAGTGGATTAAAATCCATTGTGATCATTCCCTCATAACCCTCAACCTCGCTTATTAACTTAACACCGATAGGCTCACAAATGCCGCTTGATTCAAAGACCCAGAAATAAGTTTCCTCGCCATCATCTCGAACTTCCCCTGGAATACGAAAATATTTATCTTCCCATCCTCTAACCATAAAACGCATCCCTTCAGGCAATTCAAAACTTTGAATTTTACCTGAACCCTCATCTATATCATCATTAAATGAAAAAGAACCAAACGAATTAGACTTACGACTAAAATTCTGCAGTGATACTGAATTTTCGTTGATTGCCAAAACAAAGGGTCGACGGTTGGTGATTGCCATCTGCATACCTTGTCGAGCAAGACTAGTTAATTCTAATGCAGGTTCAGTGATTTTCTTTTTTGAGGATTGCGAACTTAATGAAAGAGCTCCTATCCCGATAATTAGAATCAGAATACAGAAGGTCAGCATTATCTCAATAAGAGTAAAGCCCCTTTGCCTGCTCTGTAATGCTCTATTCATTAAGTTTATTTATTATTAATAGTGGATCCTAAATTTTATTCTTCTTTCCAGTTTCCAACATCGTCAGCTGTATTTTCTTGACCATCAGCTCCCTTAGAAAAAATATCAGGTCCTCTCTGCCCCTTTTGAGAAGGAAAGCGATAACCATATTCATTTCCCCAAGGATCGGTAATTTCATCGTCAAAGTATGGACCATTCCATCCCCGAGCATCGGCAGGTTTTGTCAACAATGCCTGCAATCCCTGATCTGTGGTAGGGTAACCATTAGCAGCTATTTTGTAATTTAGCAGTGCTATTTCTATTGCTTTAATATCTTCTTTTATCCGCGTCTGCTCACCGGTCTTCAAGACTCCACCCAGTTTAAAAATAGCAGTTCCTGCAAGCAAAGCAATAATGGCAAGTACGAGCATGATTTCAATCAAGGTAAAACCGGCTATAGGTCTTTTAATTTTTGAATTAATGTTAGTTTTCATGTTTTTATTTTTAAGAGATTATTTTTCCAAGATTATATTAAAGTTAAGCATTCAAACCTGAAATTGTTTCAAATATTACCGAAATCATCATGTAGGCCATAACACCTACAAGCAATGCCATCGTAACCACGATCACTGGTTGGATAAGCGCACTAATCCTAGCAATATCTTTTTCTAACTCTTTATCATACCTAGCAGCAGCTCTTTCCAAACTTTCTCCAATTTGACCTGTCTGCTCACCAACAGCCACCATATCTAAAAGCAATGGAGGAAAAAATCCTACGCGCTTCATAGTTTTTGAAAGGGAGGCTCCATCACCAACGTAATTAATAATTTTAGATATTATCTTTTTTAGGAAAAGATTAGGGGTCGCTTCCCTCCCGAGCTCCAGTGCCCTAAGAAGCGGCAACCCGTTACCAACCAAGTTTGCTAAAGTCTCAAGAAATTGGACAAAAAATCGTGTTTTTAAAACCTTTCCAAACAAAGGGATTTTGAGTTTTGTTTCATCCCACCATTCATGATTGTTGGGATTTTTTATGTATGAGACAGATCCAACTACGGCGATTATAATCAATAATAATATGATCCACCATGTAGATGTAATGAAATTACTAACATCGATCATTAACTGACCAATCCATGGCATTTCAGAATTAGTGTTATCCAAAAGGCCCATTAACTGAGGAATCAGAAAAGTAATAAAAAGAACTACAACAGCAATACCGGAAGCAATTAGAAAGGATGGATAAATTAACGCCATCTTCACCTTACCTTGAAGATCTTGAATCGCTATCAGATAAGAAGCCTGCCTTTTCAAAATGGTTGATAGAGCTCCACTGACTTCACCAGCCTTGGCCAAACTGCAATAAAGGTCTCCAAAACTCGGGGATGTTTTTCTCAAAGCGTCCGAAAAAGACATTCCATCTCGGACTTCAATTCTAATCCTCGTTGTAAGGCTTTTAAGTTTTCCTAACTCCTCCCTATTCTCCATAACCCGCAACGCAGGCTCCAGTTGCAGCCCTGCTCCAAGTAACTCAGAAAGCTCTTCAGTAAAAAGAACAATATCATTCTTCTTAAGTTTAATTGGTCCAGTAGATAAAGGCTCATCATTTTTTGCCTTAGACTTAGCTACTTCGGATGCACTTTTACCAGACTCAGATTTGAGGTCCAGTTTCATGGGCTGCAAGCCCCCACGATCTAAAAGATCCATAGCTGCGCCACGGTCACCCGCATCTAATTCTCCAGTGACTCTTTTTCCATCCCCCTTAAGGGCAATATAAGCAAAAGTAGGCAAACCTTATCTCAAATTAATGTTAATATTTTTAAATGTCCGCCTTAAGTTCCACTGTTGTCGCGGCTAAAACTTCTTCGATGGTAGTGTCACCACTCATTACCTTATGCCACCCATAATCACGCATTGGAATAAAGCCTTCTTCGATGGCTTTTACTTTAATCTCTGCAGAAGATGCTCCTCCAACTATTAGCTCCTCTATTGCAGGAGTCACCAAACAAACTTCGTAGATAGCTAGTCTACCAAGATATCCGCTATTTCGGCAACGATCACAGCCTTCATCTTTGGCAACGTAAATTTCTCCAATTAGATCAGCGGGAGCTCCAACACTATCCAAGTATTCTCTTGAATATTCTGTGGGCACTTTACATGAAGGGCATAATCTACGAACTAATCGCTGAGCAAGAAATGCACGTACTGAGGCAGATACGAGAAACGGTTCCACTCCCATATCAGTTAGCCTTGAAATCCCACCAATTGCATCATTGGTATGTAATGTACTAAACACAAGGTGACCAGTAAGAGATGCCCTGACAGCTATCTCTGCGGTCTCCAAATCTCGCATCTCACCAATCATTACAATATTAGGATCTCCTCGAAGTATACTTCGTAAACCACGAGCAAAAGTTAAATCAATTTCAGGCTTAACAGCAATCTGCATCACCCCGTCGAGTTTATTTTCAACAGGATCTTCGATGGTAACAATTCTCGTTTCAGATTTATTCAATTCTGAAAGAAAAGTGTAAAGCGTTGTCGACTTACCAGATCCAGTAGGACCAGTAATGAGAATAATGCCATTAGACATTGACAGTAGTTGATCAATCCTTGAGCGAGTATGGGCAATAAGACCTAATCTATTCAGGTTGAATTTTTCCTGGTTCAACAATCTCAAACTAACACTCTCACCCTCTACGGTTGGTATCGTGGCAACACGAACATCAATCTGTTGATCCTCGAGGGATAAATTAATTCTTCCGTCCTGCGGCAGCCGCCTTTCAGCGATGTCCAGTTTGGACATAATTTTTAAACGTGCAATAACCGATGACGCCAGAGCGTTGATATTTTCTGGCACCGCAACATCGTGCAACAATCCGTCAATACGATATCTAATTCTTAGATCTGAATGCAACGGTTCAACATGAATGTCTGTAGCACGCTGTTCCAAAGCTTCACGAATGATTTGATTGACAAACTTAACAACTGAAGCCTCTTCGTCCTCATCTTCGTCTAAAACATTTGCTTCATCTGTATCAACTTCTAAAGAATCCATGTCAAGATCTCGGCCTGCAAGGATTTGCTCAAAAGTATCTGCTCCTACACCATAAAGTTCTTGAATCCCTTGAAGAACCTTAGTGCGGGAAGACATCGACCACTCAATCGGATAATCAATAGCCTGACTTGCTGCTTGCCTGGCAAGGTAATTAAAAGGATCATAGGTAGCAATCCTTAGTCGCATCTGACCTTTAGATTCGGAAACCTCATCGGCATGATCTTCTCCACCAGGCTGTTCTGGGAGAGCACTACTCGCATCATCGGGATCATCCTCCTCAATTAATTCTGACCCGTCTCCAAAAGACAATGGTAACAATCTATGTTTAAGCGCTATCTTAGCTGAACAAACTTCTTTCAGTTTCCTCTTGTTGATAGGATCAAGATTATCCTCCCATCCCAAATGAAGTTCTTCTGCAAGGCCCTTCAGAAAATCTTCTTCTGGAACTAATTCGCGATTCAATAATTCTTCAATAACAGGACGCTGACCCGATAAAGCTTCTTCTATAGCTTGCTGAAGCTCATCATCATCACCGCTTTGAAATTTCTTCGCAGTATTTAAAAAAATCTTATTCATTTGTTTATTACCCACAATGAATTTCAAACATAAACCTGTAACTCATCGATACATCGAAGAGCTGTAGGTTGTGTTAAGAAGTCAAAAGGGGAGTAAAATGTGCCACAATTTGTTGAAAATCGCATCCACAAAAGAATAGAATAGTTCTATTTTCCAAACCATTAAATAATCTTTGCGTAATCTTAGATTATAAAAGGCTCACTGATAATCCTCGAAAAATATAGCAATTAAGAAAGAAACCTTAATATTTCTTTAAGGTCTGTTTTATTCCTTAATAATGAACATGTTAGAATGCCAAGACTACAACTTGATGATCAATTAATCTTCAACTGGCGGCAATTTGAATAAATTTCCAGAAAACGGGCACCTTAGCACCGAGCCAGACACTTTACCCTGAACGTCAATAAGCTGCCCACCATAAGGACTAATAACGTAACCCACTCTTTTTGACCACCTTGCAAAAGGAACAATAGACTTATCATTATCAACAGATGCCTGCATTTCATCTTCATTTTTCGATTCTATGACTTTGAATTCAACATTGTCAGAAATGGAGGCTATAGCAGTATCTACAATTTTTTTCTCTTTAGTTTCAATAGAATTGGAATCATCACCAATATTTGGAATTGTAAAAATTCTACCTGTATATGGACATCTTGCTCTTTCTCCGGGCATTAATCCGGTAATATCCACTACATAACTTCCCTTTGTATAAGGGCTATATACTAAATTTTCTTTTCCCAAGACTCTTTTAGCTGTTTGACCCTCAAGTATCCCCTTTTCGCTATTTCTATTTGATTCTTTATCCTCAATTGAGACTATATTTCCAAATTTGTCTGCATTAACCGCGGCAACTGCAAACATTTGATCATCAAGATTAATGATAGGCTCAACATTATCAGGAACTATGAATTTGAGACCAGAATGAGGACATATAACCGAGTCACCAGAATTAAATTTTTTAACATCAACTAACATTCCCTCAGCATATGGAGAATAGACTAAACCAGGTGCTCCTAAAACCGCTTCTGCGACTGATCTATTACCAAAGGAATCTAACTTAAAGTCTGGGTCTAAGTCCGTTTCCTTAATTGACCATAAAAATCCCGTTAAATATTCGGTAGGTCGTGCTTGTGCTAATTCACCGTCTTTTATTGAAAATAGACCAAAAGGAAGACTTAGAAGTTGCTTAATTAAGCCCATTTCGCCTCTTTGGTCAGAAGATGCTTGCTCAGTTGATTTACATGAAACAAACATAAAAGTAACTAATAAAGCTACTGATATAACCAAATGACTTTTAAAAAATGCGATCAATTTATTCATTTCCTAATAATTAGACTTAATCTATTAAATTATATCGATCAATCAAAGCAAATCATATGCCATAGATAACTTAGAATTTAAGATATATATAATATTTAAGGAATTGCTAGAAATTATTTTATTATTAATAAAATTACCTAAGGCCAATCCTATTGAAACGTCTTTCTAATTTTTTCAAAATTACTTCTTCGAGTTTTTCATTCTCAAGACGGTCAACGGCATCCTTAACAAATCCAAAAGTAACTAACTGTCTCGAAACTGGCTCCTCAATGCCACGCGACATAAGGTAGAAAAGTTCATTTTCGGCAACAGGGTTGGAAGTCGATCCATGACTACACTTAACTTGATCTGCATTAATTTCCAAACCAGGCATAGAATTAGCCTCACATTTATCACTCATCAGCAAATTACGACATGTTTGGTACGCATCCGTTTGATGGGCTCCTTCTTCAACTTTAATCATTCCAGCAAAAGTTGTTTTTGATTCATCATAAAGAGCATTCTTATATAACAAATCACTTGATGTACTAGGCTTCTCATGTAGTTGCAACGTCCGCATGTCAAACTCCTGAGAACTTTCAGGAACGCTAACAGAAATCATTTCACTGTTAGCCCCTTTGCCCAATAATCGACTAACAGATTCGTGACGAAGCCATTCACAACCAAGGTTCAAAGAGAAATTTTTAACTTTAGAATTATTATGGGATAATACATTGGACAATTGAATGGAATGAGCTTTTTCACTTAAATTCTGCGTCCTTACATAAGTCAATTTTGAATCATCCTCTGCGATAAGATCAGAAACTCCACAGACCAATCCAAATTGATCATCAGCGGATGCAACATATTCGGCAACACTCGCCTCTGATCCTTTACCGGAAACAATAAGATTATACGGAAAAATCGCAGAATCTTTTCCGGAAATCCAATTAAAAACCTCAAGAGGTTTAGGGATTGAAAGACCTTCAGGTATGTAAACGAAGTAGCCCTCTTTTTGGCGTGCCTGATTTAGTCTATAAAACTTATCAGACCCAAGCTTGGGCTCCTCTTTCATAAAGTAAGCCTGTATTAAGTCACCGTGTTCTATTAGCGCCTGTGAAAGAGGTTTAAATATGAAACCTTTAGCCAAGAGATCATTATCAATAGGAGATTGAAATGAGAGAGAGTCATTATTAAAAATAATTTTATCACTATCTCCGTTTAGGGAGACTGAATGAGATATATGCTGCTCATAATCAAATTGATCATTTTTTTCCGCATCCGTGATATTCTCATAGGAAATTTTCTTTAAATTAGCAAACCTCCAATTTTCATTTTTTCTTTGAGGAAAAGGAGTATCTAAAAAATTATCCCATGCTGATTTTCTGGATTTTAAGTACCACTCAGGCAAGCCTGAGCTCAATGGATTAGGGCTATCTGAGAAAGAGAGAGGCAATTTTTTTAATTCTAAATATTTAATTTCTTACAAACGAACTACCCAACGGATCCTTCCATTTCAAGATCAATCAAACGTTTTAGCTCAACGGAATACTCCATGGGAAACTCGCGAACTAAATCGTTAACAAACCCATTAACACTCAAGCTCATGGCCTCAGCTTCGCTAAGACCTCTCTGCTTCATATAAAAAATTTGCTCTTCACTAACCTGACTAACACTAGCTTCGTGTTGAGTTGCATGCTGGTTGCCTCTAACTGTAATGGCTGGATATGTATCAGTTTGACTTCTAGAGTTTATCAATAAAGCATCACATTCTGTATTGTTTTTACATCCTTTAAGATGCTTAGGTATATGAACGTGTCCACGATAAGTAGACCTGCCTTCTCCAACACTGATAGATTTGGAGACAACATTTGAAGATGTATTATTTGCAGCGTGAATCATTTTGGCACCAGTATCTTGATGCTGTCCATCATTTGCCAAAGCAATAGAAATAACTTCGCCTCTTGCCCCCTCGCCTTTCATAACCACTCCAGGATACTTCATTGTTAGACGACTCCCGATATTACAGTCAATCCACCTAACTTCTGCACCTTCGTGAGCCATACCACGTTTTGTTACTAAATTAAAAACATTAGCGCTCCAATTCTGCACAGTAATGTATTGAATCTTCGCATCTTTCATTGCAACTAATTCAACCACAGCACTGTGAAGTGTACTCGTTTCGAATTTTGGCGCGGTGCAACCTTCCATGTATGTTAATTCTGCACCTTCATCAACAATTATTAGAGTTCTTTCAAATTGACCAAATTGCTCAGCATTAATTCTGAAGTAAGCTTGTAAAGGATGTTTAACTTTCACTCCAGGAGGCACATAAATAAAACTCCCGCCTGAGAAAACGGCCGAATTGAGGGCAGAAAATTTATTATCTCCAGTTGGAATGACCTTTCCAAACCACTTACGAAATATTTCAGGATGTTCTGCAAGACCTTCAGAACTATTGACAAAGATAACACCCTGCTCAGAAACTGCATCCTTTACGTTGGAATATGCCGCTTCGCTATCAAATTGAGCCTCGACTCCAGCCAAGAAATTACGTTCTTTTTCCGGAATACCAAGGCGCTCAAAAGTTTCTTTCATTTCATCCGGCACATCATCCCAACTTCTCTTGGGAGCCTCTCCAGCCGAAAGATAATAACGAATCTCATCGAAGTTAATTGAATCAAGATCCTGACTCGCCCAATGAGTTGGCATTTCTTTTTGATTAAAAACTTTTAATGCCTTTTTCCTAAATTCTCTTACCCAATCATCCTCACCTTTTACATTTGAAATGTAATCAATTGTATCTTCAGTTAGTCCCCGGCCAGCGTCGTGCTTATAGTCGACATCATAGTGAAAATTTGCCTCTTCCCTATCGATTTCGATACTTTTTTCTGTATCAGTTTCTGTTTTCATTTTTTAAATCAATTTTGAATCAAATCCTTTTCTGTCAGCCAGTCATAACCTTTTTCCTCAAGTTCCAAAGCGAGTTCTTTCGATCCACTTCGAATAATTTGACCGTCGCTTAAAACATGGACGTGATCAGGCACAATATAATCTAACAGTCTTTGGTAATGAGTTATTACCAAAAACCCTCGATCTGGAGATCTCATAGCATTAACTCCCTCAGCGACAATTTTTAAAGCATCAATATCTAATCCACTATCAGTTTCATCTAAAACAGCATAACTCGGCTCAAGAATCATCATTTGAAGAACCTCATTCCTCTTCTTCTCACCGCCGGAAAAACCTTCATTTACAGCTCTTCCTGTAAAATTACGATCCATACCAAGTTGATCCATTTTTGAGTATAATTCTTTATAAAAACCAACAGCATCAATTTCCTCACCCTCAGGTAATCGAGCTTGTCTTGCCGCCCTCAGAAAATTAGCGTTACTCACCCCCGGAATCTCAGCTGGGTATTGAAAGGCCAAAAATAAGCCTTTTCTGGAGCGTTCATCAACTTCCATATCGAGCAAACTCGTTCCATTTAGTAGCACATCTCCAGAAGTCACATCATAATCTTCGTGGCCTGCCATTACCTTGGCTAGAGTACTTTTACCTGAACCATTTGGGCCCATTATGGCGTGAACCTCACCTTTAGGAACACTAAGTGTAAGTCCTTTGAGGATTTCTGTACCGTTAATACTAGCGGATAGATTATTTATTTCTAAACTAGACATTATTTTTTGTTAAGAATGATGATGAGTAAATGATTTTATTTTTTATGGCGCGCGCATTTAGGACAAATTCCTCTAACCGCAATTTCGGATCTTTCAGCTTTCGCTCCACGTGGAAGCTTTACAAATTTTGATACCTGGGCATCCTCTTTAAGCTCAATATCAAGTACTGATGCACACGATTCACAATGAAAGTGTGCATGAGGATTAAGATTACCACAATATCTTGAGGGCTCTCTATCCAAGTTAACTTGTTTAATTGCACCTACGCCTACGAGCGTATCTAGGCAATTATAAACGGTGGCTAGGGAAATGGAGTCCATACTGTTTTTGACTCTTATGAAAACCTCAGCGGCCGTAGGATGATCATTGCTTTTCATGAGCACTTCATAAACTAATCGTCTTTGTGGGGTCATTCTGTGACCACCACCAAGGTTAATGCTTTCAATATCTTTGAGACGATTTTTAGACATGCTCAGAGGACAAGTACCGTGTTGCTTATTTTTATCAAGAATTATTCTAAATAATAATACGCCATTATTTACGCCTTAGGTTCGACACTGGACCTAAATACCTTATATTACAGCTATGAATCTAGGTATCATTGGATGCGGTAAAATGGGATCTGCGCTTGTTAAAGGTGCAATCAGAGAAAATGCAATTAATGGGCAACAAGTCATGGCAATCGATTTAATCCCAGAGTTGGCTCAGCAACTCTCTAAAGACATCGGAGCTACTATTGCCAAAACAAACGACGAGTTGATCGAAAATTCGGATGCTATCCTTTTGTGTGTTAAACCCCAGGACATGATCTCTCTCACTAATTCATTTACTAAAGAAAGAAGTTCGAAGCTATTCATCTCAATAGCTGCAGGGATTAAAATTGATGATCTTGAAAAGTCTTTCAAGAATGACGACAGAATAATTCGCGTAATGCCAAATACTCCAGCAATGATTGGTCAGGGTGCTTCAGCTCAATCAAGGGGCAAAAATGCAACTGAATCTGATGCACAATTTGTTAGTAATATATTAAATGCTGTGGGAATTGCGATTGAAGTACCTGAAAAGCAACTTGATGCCGTGACTGGCCTAAGCGGCAGTGGGCCAGCTTATATTTACACAGTCATAGAGGCGTTAGCCGATGGTGGAGTTTTGGTTGGCCTACCAAAAGAAAAAGCACTCATGTTAGCTGCTAAAACCGTCATTGGTGCTGCAGAGATGGTAATGAAGTCAGATGAGCATCCAGCAAAATTAAGAGATCAAGTTGCCAGTCCTGGAGGTACTACTATCGCGGGTTTAGCTGCACTTGAATCAGGAAAATTAAGATCAACTCTTATCGAAGCTGTAAAAGCTGCTACCAAGAGATCAGAAGAACTTGGATCATAAAGCAATTAACCTTCGGTGATTAAGGGTACAGATATTTTAGATTGCTCTAGTTGAAAACCATAAAGGCGTGCGGCATTTTTACCTAAAAATGCCTCTTTGTTGTTATCATTTATAGAGTCGTCATCCCTTATAAAATCAAGACTTTGGCGGTAAGTAAAATCAACCATCGTTCTTGGCCAATCTGAGCCCCACATTAATTTTTCATAGCCGACTTCATTTGCTGCTTTCTTTATTGCCTCTTGAGCCTGGGTAAAAGGATACCCATCCGAACGATACAACCAAATAATACCTCCACATTCCATATAAACATTTTCATAATGACATAATTTGAGTTGACCTGGCCAACCTCCTCTATTCGGCATGCCGAAATGTCCAATCGCCACTTTTAATGAGGGGAAATTTGACATAATTACATCAAATTGTGGTACTTGTATTTCACCCTCAGAAAAGTCGACCGCCAGAACATGCCCATCATTTTCCATTATTTCCCATATTGGAAAAAAAGCTTCGTCATTCAAATCTATTTTCCCCATAAGATGACCACCGCAAAGTTTTAAACCCTGAAAACCTTGTTCAAATAATTCTTTAACCTCGGAAACCACGCCATTGACGTTGAAAAAGTCTGGTAACGCATGCAGAAAAAACCTGTCCGGATAATTATTCTTAACGGACAATAAATAATTGTTTTGAGGACCATCCAAATACTCTTGAACAACCACTCCTGCCTGAACCCCTGAAGCATCAAATTCTCCAATAACATATTCTGCTAAAGCTTGACACCCATTCAAAGTTGCAGGCATTCCTAGCATCTTTTCTTCTCCAATACTGATCATCCCGGACCCTAGCGGACGAACTGGTAACTCCCCTTTTACCAGTCCATGAATCCGGTCCCATATGTGCATATGTGCGTCAATAATCATAAATCAAATACTGGAACACTTTAATATTCTTGTATAACATTAATATATTAAGAATGAAATCTCGAATCCTTATGACAATTACATTTAC
>MDTB01119047.1_pt1 | contig 16148 bp, 17 predicted proteins | sample 811161 | NCBI WGS metagenome assembly MDTB01 (sample SAMN05326650, study PRJNA326480) | marine metagenome | isolation source: seawater | place: Mediterranean Sea | collected 2009 | reverse complement strand
TTCAGCCGGACATATTGTGCTAATGAGTTTAGTAGCTCTAATATTCATTTTTAAAAATTGGATTGGATCTAGCCTTTCGTTTGTGTTGGCTTTTTCAATTTCAATCATAGAAATTTTAGTGGCTTTGTTACAAGCCTATATATTTACAGTTTTGTCAGCATTGTATTTTGGCTTTGCTGTAGAAGAACATGATCATGAAGGTCATTAGAATGAATGTTTAATTTTAACTAAATACAAATATGGAAATTCCAGTAATTATAGGAGCAGGTTTAGTAGTAATTGGTGTTGGTATCGGTATCGGAAATATCGGTAGAGGTGCTATGGAAGCGATTGGTCGTCAACCTGATGCCTATGGAAAAATTCAAACAGCGATGTTAATTGCTGCTGCACTTGTTGAGGGAATTGGATTTGCTGCTCTGTTTGCAGTATCATAATCCTTTTCTTATTCTCCTAAATAAGAATAAATTAACTTTTTAAGACGCATTAAGCATGGAAAAATTAATTAGTGAGTTTTCATTTGGGTTGTTTTTTTGGCAGCTACTCATTTTTGTGGGGCTGATATTTCTCCTCAAAAAGTATGCGTGGAAACCCATCTTAGACACAGTAAATGAAAGGGAAACATCAATTAAAGACGCTTTGCATGCTGCAGATGCAGCACGAATAGAAATCGAAAAACTCAAACAGGACAATCAAAAAGTACTCAAAGAAGCACGTAATGAGCGAGAAGCTTTGCTAAAAGATGCTCGCAATGCCAGCACAAAAATGATTGACCAAGCTAAAAAAGAAGCTAAAGTTGAGGCAGAAAAGATTCTAACACAAGCTCAAGAAGCTATTGAAAACGAGAAACGTGCAGCTATTAATGTGCTTAAGAATCAAGTAGCCAGTGTAGCAATAGGTATTGCTGAGAAAGTAATTGAGAAAGAATTGGATGATAAAGACCAACAATTGAAATTAGTTGGCCAACTTCTGAAAGAGGCCAACTTAAAATAACCTTATGAAAATGAGTCGTGCTGCTTATCGATACGCTAAGGCTGCCCTGAAATTTGCCACAAACATATCAGAGGCTCTGGGTGATGATATGGATCAAGCACTTGCTTTTTTGGAAGCTCATGATAATGTAGCGTCATTTCTTGAAAATCCACTCCTCCCTGCAAAAGCAAAAAAAGAAATGCTCATTAAACTGATTCCTCAACACACCAAGGCGTTTGCGCAATTGTTGGAGGTTTTAGCAATGAATAATAGGCTTTCCATTCTAAAGTCAGTTGCAAGGCAATATAGAAAGCTTAACGAATTACAACAAGGACACCTTTCAGCAGCGGTTGTTACCGCTATACCGTTGACACCTGTTTTAAAATCGAAAGTGTTAGAAAAAGTAAAAAGCATTACTTCAAAGAAAATCCTATTGCAAAACCAAGTGGAACCTTCCATAATGGGAGGTTTTATTTTAACACTTGGAGACATGCAATATGATGCAAGTGTAGCTCATAAATTAAAAGGTATCAAAACCGTCTTAATGGAAAAACAATAGAGATAAACAAGATAGAATCATGGCAGATGTAAATCCAGCTGAAGTTTCAGCAATATTAAAACAACAATTAGAAGGATATTCCAGCGCCACTGCAATAGACGAAGTGGGAACGGTTTTAGAAGTGGGAGATGGCATAGCACGAGTTTATGGACTAACTAATGTTCAATATGGAGAATTAGTCGTCCTTGATGGAGGCTTAGAAGGCATGGTGCTAAATCTAGAAGAAGATCATGTTGGGGTAGTGCTCTTAGGACCTTCTAAAGGCATAAAAGAAGGAGATACCGTAAAAAGAACCCAACGCATTGCTTCAGTCAATGTTGGAGAGGGTATCATTGGCCGTGTAGTGAACACCTTAGGAACGCCAATTGATGGCAAGGGGCCATTGGAAGGAGAAAAATTCGAGATGCCCTTAGAGCGAAAGGCCCCAGGAGTAATTTTCAGGCAGCCTGTCAATGAACCTCTCCAAACAGGAATTAAATCGGTTGACGCAATGATTCCAATTGGGAGAGGGCAGAGAGAACTTGTGATTGGCGATCGCCAAACTGGAAAAACAACAGTATGTATTGACACTATATTGAATCAAAAAGAATTTTTTGATGCAGGTGAACCTGTATATTGTGTTTATGTTGCCATTGGTCAAAAAGCCTCAACAGTAGCAGCCATTGCAAAAACATTAGAAGATAAAGGAGCCTTGGCTTATACTACTATTGTTGCTGCAAATGCAGCAGATCCCGCTCCAATGCAAGTCTATGCTCCCTTCGCAGGAGCAGCTATTGGAGAATACTTTAGAGACACAGGAAGGCCTGCACTTATAATCTATGACGATTTATCAAAACAAGCTGTGGCTTATCGTGAAGTTTCTTTGTTATTGAGAAGACCACCAGGAAGAGAAGCCTATCCAGGAGATGTTTTTTACCTGCATTCCAGATTATTAGAGCGAGCATCCAAAGTAATCTCCGATGACACTATTGCGAAAGATATGAATGACCTGCCTTCCTCTCTTAAAAGTAAGGTAAAAGGAGGGGGATCTCTTACAGCTCTTCCAATAATTGAGACTCAAGCTGGAGATGTCTCAGCTTATATCCCAACGAATGTAATTTCTATTACCGATGGGCAGATATTTTTGGAGGCAGACCTTTTCAACTCAGGAGTCCGACCTGCTATTAATGTGGGTATATCCGTCTCTCGTGTGGGAGGATCTGCTCAAATAAAATCAATGAAAAAGGTTGCAGGAACCTTGAAATTAGATCAAGCTCAATTTAGGGAATTAGAAGCTTTTGCCAAATTCGGTTCTGATTTAGACGCAGCTACCCTCAATGTGATAGAGAAAGGAAGGCGAAATGTAGAAATTTTAAAGCAATCCCAAAATGATCCGTTCACAGTGGAAAATCAAGTGGCTATTATTTATGCAGGTTCAAAAAACCTGTTGCGCGCAGTGCCTGTAAATGAAATCAAAAATTTTGAAAGACAGTATTTACAGACGTTGCAAAAAAGGTATCCTGAAATATTGCAAGGGTTGAAAGCAGGTAAACTAACGGACGACATAATTGATGTGCTTAACACTGTGGCACAAGAAACGGCAGAACAGTTTAAATAAAAATGGCAAACCTAAAAGAAATACGCAATAGAATTGTGTCTGTATCTTCAACGATGCAGATCACAAGTGCTATGAAAATGGTGTCAGCAGCTAAATTGAAAAAGGCTCAAGGCGCAATTATTGCCCTGCGACCTTATGCAGAAAAGCTTGGGGGTGTTATTCAAAACCTTAATAGTGTAGACCTAAAGAATCCTTTTACTCAGACTCGGCCAATTCGGAAAGTACTTCTAATTGCTATTACCTCCAATCGAGGCTTATGCGGGGCGTTTAATACGAACATTATTAAAAACACTTTAAGTCAAGCTCAAAACGAGTATGCCGACGCAACCGTTGAGGTAATTACTATAGGAAAAAAGGGAGGAGATATATTAACAAAAAGTCTAGATGTAAAAGCACAGCATAATGAACTTTTGGACAGTTCGGTCTATAAAGAAACCTCAGTTTTAGCACAACAAATCATGGAAGATTTTGCTAATGGTCAATATGATAAAGTTGTTTTACTCTATAATCAATTTAAAAATGCAGCAACCCAATTAGTTAATATAGAAAATTATTTGCCCATTGTTTATCAAGAAATAGCTGAGGCTCAAACAGGGGATTATATTTATGAGCCCAATCAACAAGAAATATTATCAGAACTGCTCCCAAAATCACTGAAAATACAACTTTTCAAGGCAATAAAAGATTCTTTGGCAGGGGAACACGGCGCTCGAATGACAGCGATGCATAAAGCAACAGACAACGCAACTGAATTAAGAGATCAACTTAAACTTACTTACAACAAAGCAAGGCAAGCCGCCATTACAAACGAAATCCTTGAGATTGTTGGTGGTGCTGAGGCACTTAAAAGTTAGTAATTCCTAATTTTTTCCAAATCTTCTACTTTTTCGTTAATAATTGCAGGATAACTCTTTACTATTTTTTCTTTAAGGGCATTTCATTTTGTATTTTTAAAATTAAAATCTATTCAGAAAATGATTCGGGTAGCTATAAAGAACAGCAGTATCAACGAAATCCCTACCTATGGCACCGCCCAAGCCGCAGGAATGGACTTACGGGCTAATCTCTCTAAGGAAACTATTATAGCTCCATTTGAAAGAAAAATTATACCTACTGGATTATCAATAGCCCTACCTGAAGGATATGAGGCTCAAGTTAGGCCTCGAAGTGGCCTAGCGGCTAAGCACGGAATTACAGTGTTAAATGCCCCCGGTACAGTAGATGCTGATTATAGAGGAGATATAGGAGTGATTCTCGTAAACCTCTCAAAAACTAACTTTTCCATTGAACCAGGTATGCGAATAGCACAGCTTGTGATAGCTCATTACGTTACAATTTCTTGGGAGGAAGTAGAGGTTCTTTCAGATTCAGACAGAGGCCTAAGAGGCTTTGGGAGTACAGGATTAAAATGATAAGACAATGAAGTTAAAAAAAAGTATCTGTTACGGATTTTTGCTGTTACTCTTTCTTCTTTTAGAGTCTTGCAAGTCTGGTAAATTATTTCCTGCTGACACACCCAAAAAAAATGTTGATTTTGCTACTCTGGCAGCCCAGTTACAACGCGTACAACCAAGCATATCAAATCTAACAGCGAGGGTAAAGGCACAATACAACGACGGGAAAAGAAAGCAACAAATCATTGTTCAACTTCGAATTGCTTCTCAAAAAAAGATTTGGATGAGTGGTACAATGCTCGTCCCCGTTGCCAAGCTACTGATAGAAGAGAATCAAGTTTCGTTTTATGAAAAATTTCAAAAGACCTATTTTCAAGGAGATTTTAATTTGATTAATGATCCGCTAGGGACGCGATTAAATCTCGAACAAATAGAACAACTTTTTCTTGCTAAACCTCTACTGCAGTTATCGAAAGGAGATTGGAAATTAATTTCCCATCCAGATGACTATGTACTTGTTTCAAAAGTTAAAAGAAGCTCGATTTTCATTACCTTATTTTTTGACAGCAATACCTTTCTGCTAAAAGAGCAACGTGTCCTTATTCCTGGAACAGTAAAAACATTAAGTATAGAATATGAAAATCACACGCGCGTTAACAATCAATATTTCCCTCAAAAAATAGCAATCTCCTTTTTTGACGGCAAACAACTTCAACAACTCGATTTAGAATTCTCAAGAATCACATTGCCTAAAGAGTTAACCTTTCCCTTTGCGATTCCAAAAGGCTACAAAGAATTACATTTATGAGAATTTGGCTGCCTACATTGTGGCTTTTTGTTTTACTTTCTTTTTCTGCCTCAGCCCAAAGACCAAATAATGAACAACAGCAAAAGCTAGAGGCTCAAAAACTTCGCCTACAGAAAGAGATTAAACAAATTAATCAATTGCTCTTTAAAAACAGAAAGCAAAAAAAGTCTGTTTTGAGTGAAGTAGAAGATATTGATGTAAAATTGCAACTCCGTGAAGAACTAATTAAAATTAATAACCAACAAGCTAATGTAATTAACGGAAGAGTAATTATCAACGAAAAGGAAATAGAAGATCAAAGAAATGAATTAGAAAATCTGAAAAAAGATTATGAGCGAATGATTTTAGAATCATATGAAAGTAAATCACTTCAAAGCAGGCTCCTTTTTTTATTTTCATCGGAGAGCTTTTTACAAGCCTTCAAGCGGATTCAATATCTGAAGCAGTATACTATATTTAGAAGAAAACAAGGGCTTTCTATTGCAAAAAAGACGAAGCTATTACAGGAACTAAATAAAACTTTATTGATACAAAAAGATAAATTAGAGGCTATAGTTCTGGAGAATAAAAGGGAACAAGAAATACTCTTAGATGATCAACAAAATCAACAACGCCTGATAAAATCTTTACGGCGAACAGAGCTAAATCTAGCGGCCCAAATCAATAAAAAAGAGGGTCAAGCAAAAGTCATTGATAAAGAAATCGATCGGCTAATTAGAGAAGCAATAGCAGCGGCGAACAAAACAGTCGGAAGCAAAAACAGAAGTAGTTTTAAGCTGACCCCTGAGGCCAAATTGATTGCCGCTAATTTTGAATCAAACAGAGGACGTCTACCTTGGCCATTAGAAGAAGGTGTAGTTGTACAGGGTTTTGGAAGACATCCACACCCTATTGTCAAAACGACAATTGTTCAGAGCAACGGTGTCACTATTGCTACAAAGCCAAATGCTCCCGTACGTTCAGTTTTTGAGGGCGAAGTGATGTCAATTGTCACTTTTAAAGGAAGTAACCCTTTTGTTTTAATACGACATGGAAACTACATAACTGCTTATAAAGATTTAGGCAAAGTGTACGTGAAAAAAGGGGATAAGGTTTTAGCCAAAGAAGATATAGGAGCTGTTTTTACGAATCCCCAAACGGGAAAATCTCAACTTCAATTTAGTATTTTCAAAAACAATGTACCACAAAATCCCAAAAGTTGGGTTTATAGGATGTGATGTATTATTCTTCCAAATACCAAACTTCTTCTTCCTGAGCATTTTTAACAAAGGAAAGCAAATTGTATGCTTTTCGCTTTGAAGTATAACGACCAAAAGCGACTCTATATAGCCCATCAGGGCTTTCTTTGGCGAGTTCTGCATCATATCCTTCCGCTTTCAATTGAGAAATCAAATTATTTGCATTCTCGATAGACCGAAAAGAACCCGCAATGACACTGTAGTATTTTTCATATGAATATGCAATGTCGTCATTCGAAAGGGGAGCACTTCCAGCAGTTTCTGCGGCAACAGATACAGCCCCCAAAATGCCTAAATCAAAAGTTGCTTCTTGAACATTTTTTTTGATTTTTTCCTGTGCCAATTCTTGTTGCTTTATCATTTCACCGGTTACATAATTTTGCCCGAAATAATAAGTGAAAGAGATCAAAACGGCGGCTACAACACCTATCAAGACATAACGCATTTTGGAGTTTTTGTTTTCATTTGTTAAATTTTCATCGTTTCCGTCTGGCTCGAACATTAAATCATCATTGTTTGAATTTTCCATAATTGAAATAATTTTAGGGGTTTCTGATTGAATAGAAGTGAATAAAGGGTTTCTTTGAAAGTTTGGTAATCCAAATGCCCGAGTGTTGAAATTTATTTTACCCAAAGGTAAAAAGTGCCATTTTTTATCGGGACTAAGTTGCATTTCACCCACACCAGGAAAACGCAAAACTTGTGTTTGTATTCTTTTTTTCAACAGACTTACCTCTTTATCAATTTTACGAAGCGCCTGTTCATAACTAATAGCCTCTCTTTGTGCATAATAATGAGCTAAAATACCATCATTGGTAGACAACAAACGATTGAATAGAATTTCTTTTCTAGGAGGGGAAAAAGCTCCTTCATTTGTAACTGTAGCTCCGTTAATCCGTGTCAAAAAAGCCCCAAAATTGGGTACAGTAACACATTCGTGCTGATATAAAAGTTCTTTGATATACTGATAAAGAAGCATACACCAAAAATACTAAATTTATGCCAACATAATTTTTTTTGAAAAAAGACTACTAGTATTTTAGTATTTTAATTTAAAATTTTCCTCTTTGAATGCTTTAGAATCCTTTTTGTTTCTAAGATATCTTACTTCAACAGGACCATTAAAAGAATAAAAATTGCCGACCCATTTTAAGACTCTGTTGGCTATATTTTTGGCTTTAGAAAGTGATTTTTTGAAGGTTGAGCGACTAGGAAGTACTTACACAAAAACTATTTAAAATTGGTGAAAGTAGAAATTTTTGATACAACAACAAATAGCCTTCTTTGCAAAGCAGCAAGTTAAACTCCTGTTTTGGAGTGCTGAAAACAATCCAGAGACATTAGCATTTTGTCTTGATTCACTAGGAATACTATTTTATAGGGGTAATCTAGATTTATCTGGAAAAAGAAAAATAATAAGTGCGGCTGTTACTCGATCATATAGGAGCTATGGTGAAGAGTTCAGTAAAATGATTACACAAAATTTGGCTTCATACGACTCTAAATCATATATTCTGGTTTTGCATATGTTATTAATATTGAGGCTCACAAAGCAGCTTTACCCAACGGCTTAAATACAATATTTTGTTTAGCACACGTTTTTAATTCACTATATCCCAAAGAACACAGAATATATCAAAATCAAATTGAATAGCTAGGAGTCTTTTTTAGACCGTTTGTTTGGAGAAACGATAGAAAAAGGAAGTTTTCCTCTTAGGAATAAAATCATAGCCCGGCTAGAACATTTAACTTTAGTTATTGAATCAGCCCCTAAGAGAGGTAGTATGAACACGGCAGATTTGTAAAATTAATATGCAAGGGAAATATTTATATTTCCAGGGAAGGTTTTTGATGCTAAAAGCAGGGATTGTAATTTACTTACAAAAAACAACAACTTTATACTTTTATATTTCACAACTTTCAGAGAGCCTTCAATTTCATAAAAGACCAAAACAGGGAAAACAACTCAAAGAAGGTTTTTTATTAAGTTGACTGAAGAAGAGGGGAAAATCTTTGCTGTATTTCAAGAAGGCTAATGAAAGCCTTATGATTTGCTTGCTGCGGATTTAGAATGGAAAATTGGCAGAGTGGTAGGGTAGTAATTTTGTTAATGATTCTCGAGATGAAAGGTATAATTTTAGTTCACTAAGAGGAAACATCTTAAATTGATTTAATACCCAATTTTGCTTCTGACTCTTAGTAAGACCTCTTGGGCAACTGCTCTTGCTTTATTGGCACCTTTGACCAGTGCTATTTTTACCTCTTCAGGGTTTTGGATATAATAATCGAAGGCATTTCTTTCTTTCCTGAAATGGGTCAGTAAAAGTTCAAAAAGGGCTATTTTCGCATCCCCATAGCCCATGCCACCATTTTGATATCTTGCACTTAATTCTTTTGATATATTCTCAGAGGCAATGAGTTGAAAGAGTTGAAAAATCGTACATGAATTGGGGTCTTTAGGATAGTCTAATGGGGTGCTATCTGTTTGAATTTGCATAATTTGTTTACGTAATTGCTTTTCTGGCAAAAAAATGTTGATAGTATTGTTTTTGGATTTACTCATTTTTTGACCGTCCGTTCCAGGAATATATTGTTTATTTTCCTGAATTTCAGCCTTAGGTAATACAAAAGTGTCTCCCATTTGATGATTGAATCGAGCAGCTACATCACGAGTAATTTCTAGATGTTGTAATTGGTCTTTACCTACAGGGACAACTTCAGCATCATAAAGTAAAATATCTGCAGCCATGAGCATCGGATAAGAAAATAACCCGGTATTGATGTCAGACAATGACTCAGACTTATCTTTGAAAGAATGTGCTAGTGTGAGACGTTGATAGGGGAAAAAGCAATTCAAATACCAAGCAAGTTCAGTGACTTCACTCACGTCACTTTGTCGATAGAAATGTGTTTTTTCAATGTCTAAACCACAGGCTAACCAGGCTGCTGCAGTGGAAAAAGTATTTTCTCTAAGATCGTTTCCATTTTTGATTTGAGTTAAAGAATGCAAATCTGCTATAAATAAGAAAGAATCGTTTTCTTCAGCTCTCGAAAGGGCAATGGCAGGTAAAACAGCCCCTAGTAAATTTCCCAAATGAGGAGTTCCCGTTGATTGCACACCAGTTAAAATTCTTGCCATTTGAACAAATTTTGATAAAGGTAAGATTACTGAATTGGGAGTACAACTATTTCTTCACCTAAAGATTATAATATGCTATACAGGAATGCTTCTATTTAGTTTTCTACCTTTGTCAAAATGGGTATTCAAATATTATTGAAGAGCACTAACTAATGAAAAAAACACTTCTTGTTTTATGGCGTATCTGGTTCTTCTTTTTAATTACCATTCCTGTTATACTTTTATTCCCAATATTAGCAATAGCACTATTTTTCCCTAATGGCTATAGGTTTTTATTTTGGATTGCCCGTAATATTTGGTCTCCTTTTGTGCTCTTTGGAACAGGTTTTTGTATTAAACGCACAAATAGCATTCCCAAGTTGAAATCTACCTCTATAATTATTGCCAATCACACAAGCTATATTGATATTTTTATCATGTTTAGACTTTTTAAAAAACCTTTTCTCTATGTTGGAAAAGAGGAACTAGTCAAAATTCCAATTTTTGGCTATTTGTATAAACGTGCGGCTATAATGGTTAACAGATCTGATAAGAAAAGCCGTTTTGCGGTTTATGGATTTGCAGACAAAGTAATCGCCAAAGGATATAGTATTTCTATTTTCCCTGAACAAGACTATTTAGATGAGTCAATTTTATTAAATCATTTTAAAAGAGGGGCTTTCAAGATGGCGATTACAAATCAATTAACCATACTTCCACTAGTCTTTTATGATTGCAAGCGAAAATTTCCTTGGCACACTAGTTATGGTTATCCAGGATCACTTCGTGTTAAAGCACTACCTAAAATAGAAGCAGCAACCCTAAAAGAGGAAGACCTAGAAGAACTTACAAAGGGGACTTATCAGAAAATAAAAAAAGTTTTATTAGAAGATGAAAAAAAGACAGCTCTTCAAGCAATTGATTTGTGGCATAAAATCAGCTCATCGGCCTAATATTTGCGACACTGTAGCAAGAATCTGTCTCAAAATCGCGTAGTGCATTAATCATTTTAAAGACTTCAAATTCCCTATAGTTTTCTAAATTCATGGAGGTAGGACTAATCTTTCCATGAGCAAGTAATCGGGCACGAGCGGTGCCCTCAAGAAGCGGTTCATCTGGTGTAAACCAGCGCCCTTTTTTTCCTAAAAGTAATATTCCCATAGGAGGTGTCTGTTAACAACCCATTTCTAACAATTAAGATATCATCAGCATTACCTCGCTTCTGATATAATTCGCTTAGAAGGGCTCTGTCTTCCAACTTTAATTCATAATTAATAGCATTATGTTCAACCAACTGAAGGTGGACGATAGGACAAAAAGTGTAGTTACTAAAACGCCATTCTCTTTCATTCTCATTATATGAAATGCGCAATTTAACCTTCCCTTTTTGGTAAGCATTAGGAATGTCAATGCCTTCAAAAAGGGGTTTTACTGGACGCCTTTTAAAATAGGTCATGAAAGATTTAACATATCTCTTCTCATGCCAAGAGGCGTGTTGCACTTCGCCATCTATGACGCCTATTGACTCAAACAGTGGGAATGTAGATTTTTTTAAATAGTTCTTCATATTCATCTTCTAAGGTGCTAAGGTGCGTGATGCCACCTCCACTTCTGTAATAATAAAATTTGTTCTGCTTTTCGATAAAACGGATATTCACAGCACTCTCTAGTTTACACCCGTCAAAAAGTCCAAACACACCTGTATAATATCCGCGAGGCTTCTGCTCAACTTCCTTAATCAGTGCTGTGGTTTTTAATTTTGGAGCCCCTGTAATAGATCCTGCAGGCAATAGTTTTATCAAAAGGTCACCTCCGTTTTCTTTCCAATTGGGGGGCAAAGTTCCTCTAATTTCTGAACTAGTTTGCAATAGTTTTCCTTGGGTTGTTGAAATTGTATCAACATATCTAAACTGTTTTACCTGCACGTTTTTTGCAATTTGTGAAAGATCATTTCGAATTAAGTCAACAATAGTATTGTGCTCTAACTGCTCTTTTTGATTTTCTCTCAGGCGTTCACTGGCGTTTGGAATAGAGGCGTCTATGGTTCCTTTCATGGGGAAGGATGCAATTTCGCCCCCTTCAATTTTGATAAAGCACTCTGGTGAAAACAAAACAAATTGGTTTTTAAAGTAAAGCTTATAAGGAGCATTAACACCATAAAAGATATCTTCAAGACTGTTTTTTAATGTTATTTCTGTTGGGAAGGTAAGATTAACCAAAAAAGAATCTCCACGATAAATGCCTTTATATACTCTTTCAAAAGCAGATTTATAGTTTTCAAAAGGCAGTCTTTTTTTTTTCAAGACTACTTAAGCCTACTTCCGTGGGCCTTGAAACATTAGTCTTACCCTTAACATTGAAAAACAAACCATTATTTGCCGCTTCATCAACTGTGTAGAGTAAAGGCTTCTCAAGTTCAAAGTCAATGAGAAAGATAAAAGGAACCTTTTGTGTTAACCAGTTTGAAAATTGCTGACGAAATGCTTGCAACGGAGCAGCTCTTTATTATGAAGAGAGAGACTTTAATGTTTCTCTAATTTTTACTTCTAATTCCTCCATGAGTTCTGGGTTATCAGCTAAGAGTTGTTTCACAGCATCTCTACCTTGACCTAGCTTGGTGTCGTTATAACTAAACCAAGAACCACTTTTTTTGATGATTTCATAATTTACACCCAAGTCAATTATTTCTCCTATCCTAGAAATGCCCTCACCAAACATAATGTCAAATTCAGTTGTTTTAAAAGGGGGAGCAACTTTATTTTTAACCACCTTAACCCTAGTTTTGTTACCAAGCACTTCTGCATCTGCACCTTTAATTTGAGTAGAGCGTCGGATATCTAAACGAACTGAGGCATAAAACTTCAAGGCATTTCCTCCAGTGGTAGTTTCAGGATTTCCAAACAAAACCCCAATTTTCTCTCTCAATTGATTGATAAAAAAGACAGTGCACTGTGTTTTGCTAATAGAACCTGTCAATTTCCGAAGGGCTTGTGACATCAATCGCGCGTGAAGACCCATTTTGGAATCACCCATCTCGCCCTCAATTTCACTCTTTGGGGTTAGTGCGGCAACAGAATCTATCACCACTAAATCAATGGCCCCTGAGCGTATTAAGTTGTCAGCTATTTCAAGTGCTTGCTCACCATTGTCAGGTTGTGAGATGATTAGTTCAGCCACATCAATACCTAATTTTTCAGCATAAAAACGATCAAAAGCATGCTCAGCATCAATAAAAGCGGCAATACCCCCTTGCTTTTGACATTGGGCAATTCCATGTAGCGTAAGTGTGGTTTTTCCTGAGGATTCTGGACCATAAATCTCAATTATACGACCACGAGGATACCCACCAACGCCCAATGCAATGTCTAGACCGAGCGAACCCGAGGGGATGGCCTCAATTTCATCAACAATTGCTTCATCGCCTAGCTTCATTACGGCTCCTTTTCCATACGTTTTGTCTAGCTTATCAAGGGTTAGTTGTAATGCTTTTAATTTTCCTTTCTTTTCGTCTGCCATGATATTATATATTCAATGCTACTAAAATACCAAATTCTTGCTATTCAAAGGGGGTCCATAGAGGGGTTTATTAACAAGTTTAAGAAGTTAAATTAAGCTTCATCATGAAAATAAGTACATTAAGTTTTATTCAAAAAAACCTTAGCATGGGGAATAAAGGAAAGGTATTAACTCAGAGAAATATTAGGTTTATAGAACAGCAAAAACTGATACTATTAATCTTTCTCTGAAGGGGTTAGATTCGCTTCGAATTCTTAATCCAAATACTATTGTATGGTTAAACTTGACAGGGAGTGGTAATGAAACAGCAGCTCAACTAATGCAAACTTCGAGGATCACACTAATGATGTGTGTTTTGAAGGTGCACCTCAAATATTGCAAATCTATGGAATTGGTCCAATATACAACTCTTCCCATTCACAATTCCAAGAATATTATTCTTTATTTCCTCCCAATGTTAGGGCGAGACAAATTATCGATATTAAAGTGAAGATAGTTCAAACCTCTTGCGGTTTGGGGGTTTCAATGATGGACTTTAAAAACGAGCGAACAGCTTTAAACAATTGGTCAAATAAACTTGGAGCGTCTGAAATTGAGGCATATCAAAAAAAGAAAAATGTGAAAAGCTTAGATGGCTTTAAAACAGACATCTTCAAGACCTTCTAATAAAACTTAGTGCGGGAAAAGGCTATTTTCCTTTAAATACAGTATTTTTAGTCTCTTCTTTTTAACTTAAACTATATAGCATGCAACTGTATAATAAATTAAGTGCAAAAGAGCGTGAGAACCTCATAGAACAAGCTGGTGAAGAACGTCTCACCCTCTCCTTTTATCAATACGCAAAAATAAGAAACCCAACATTCTTTCGGGATTTTCTATTTATTCATTGGGATGAACTCAATGTCTTAGGAAGAATCTACATAGCCAAAGAGGGCATCAATGCTCAATTATCTCTACCAGCGCTAAATTTTGATGCATTTAAAACTCATCTTGATAACATAGAATTCTTAAATGAAGTAAGATTAAATATTGCCATTAGACAAAACAATAAATCATTTTTAAAACTTAAAATCAAAGTGCGCAACAAAATAGTTGCCGATGGACTATGCGACAACAGTTTTGACGTCATGCAGAAGGGACAACATCTTGACGCTGAAAAGTTCAATGCTCTTTTGGACGATCCAAATACAGTTTGTGTTGATATGCGGAATCATTATGAAAGTGAAATTGGCCATTTTGAAGGGGCTATTACTCCCGATGTGGACACATTTCGAGATTCTTTACCCAAAATAGAAAAAGATTTATCAAAATATAAAGAAGATAAAAACGTACTGATGTATTGCACTGGAGGCATAAGATGTGAAAAGGCCAGTGCTTATTTTAAGCACAAAGGATTTAAAAAAGTTTTTCAATTGGAAGGGGGCATAATAGAATATACAAGGCAGGTACGAGAAAAGGAATTGAAAAATAAATTCCTTGGGAAAAATTTTGTTTTTGATGAACGAAGAGCAGAAAAAATAACAGAGGACATCATTGCCAAATGCCATCAATGTGGGGCATCTTGTGACACTCATGTTAACTGTGCTAATGAGGCGTGCCATCTTTTATTTATTCAATGCGAAAGCTGCCAAAAAAAGAAGGAGCAATGTTGCTCAGAGATGTGTCAGGAGACGATTCATCTTCCTCTAGAAAAACAAAAGCGCTTGCGAAAAGGGACGCATAACAGTAATATAATTTTTAAAAAAGGGCGCTCTGATACACTTAAATTTAAACACTAATTTAAGAACAGACGACACAGTGATTGTTCTAATTCCGCGTATATTTACTGTTATTTTATGTTATGAGCTGTAGTCAGTGCACATCATCAAATGGAACGCCTAGAGGCTGCAAGAGTAATGGGACTTGCGGTACAGATTCATGTAATAAACTTACTGTTTTTGATTGGTTAGCTAATATGCAACTGCCTTCGGGACAAAAACCACATCCTTATGTAGAAGTAAGATTTAAAAACAGCCGAAAGCAGTTTTGCCGATATGAAGAGGGCTTAAGTCCCAGTGTGGGGGACATGGTAATTATTGAAGAAAACCATGGTTATGACGTGGGCATGGTAACCTTAGCTGGGCCTTTAGTTGACTTGCAGATGAAAAGAAAAAAAAAATTAGCAAAGCCTGATTTAGTTGGAACTATTTTGAGACTGGCAAGCGGTGAAGAATTAGAGATATGGGAAAAAGCCAGAGAAAGAGAAGCAGCTGTACAAAGACAAGCACGTGAAATAGCAAACCGATTAGGATTGGAAATGAAGCTCTCAGATGTTGAATTTCAGGGAGATGGTAAAAAAGCGACCTTTTATTATACAGCAGAAAAAAGAGTAGATTTTAGGCAACTTATAAAAGATTTTGCACAAGCTTTTTCCATTCGTATAGAAATGCGACAAGTAGGATTACGTGAGGAGGCGTCAAGATTGGGTGGAATAGGTTCTTGTGGAAGAGAACTCTGTTGTTCAACATGGTTGACAGACTTTAGATCAGTTTCAACCGGGGCAGCACGTTATCAGCAACTTTCACTCAATCCAACTAAACTTGCGGGGCAATGTGGTAAATTAAAATGCTGCCTTAATTATGAATTAGATGTTTATAGGAAGTCACTTAAAAAATTTCCTAGAACCGAAACTAAATTACACACTCAAAAAGGAGTTGCTGTTTTTCAAAAAATGGATATTTTTAAAGAACTACTGTGGTATAGCTATAAAGACCACTGGACGACCTGGCATAAACTAGCGTTAGAGGATGTCCTTGAAATTATAGAAAAAAACAAGAAACAAATTACTGTAACAAGTCTAGAAGACTTTCAGAGAGAAAGCTACACGGAAACTGACAAAGCTCTTTTTGAAAATACAGCAGGACAAGATAGTTTGACCCGTTTTGACTCTTCAAAAAAACAGAATAAAAG
>MDTB01184037.1_pt1 | contig 16149 bp, 18 predicted proteins | sample 811161 | NCBI WGS metagenome assembly MDTB01 (sample SAMN05326650, study PRJNA326480) | marine metagenome | isolation source: seawater | place: Mediterranean Sea | collected 2009 | reverse complement strand
TTGCTGCAAGAACAAGAACTGCATGCTTCATTGTAAAAGGTTTTAATGAATGCTACAAAAATGAACCGCTGTTCGCTGTCGAATATTGGCTACTGACGAAGTTTTCAACAAACGCTATGGAATGTAGACTGAAGTGATGGGCAAATGCTCAAGCGTGGAGGTGATGCCGGTCCACCGTGCACACCATGGTCCGGTAGGCCTCGCACCACATGGCGTGTCCGAGTCGCTTGGCCTCTTGGTGCAAGGGGTGTTGGGCCCATTGGGCCACGGCCTCGTCGTTTTCCCAATAACTCATGAAGACCGTGCCTTCGTCGTTCGAGGCGAACTCGTGGCCCAGGTGGCCGGGAATGGCGCGGGCGACCTCGAGGGTGGCCTCGTCCATGCACCGGTACTTGTCGAGTACTTCGGCATCCAGGCCAGGGACGAGGTGGTGCACAAAGACAACCACCTTGTTGCCCGGCTGAAGCTCCAAGCTGTGGTCCGGCAGCCTCATTCGTCGCCGGTGGTCGATGGCTCACGGAGGATGCGGTAGGCCGAGGCCAGGTCGCTGAACACCTGGGTGAACACAATTTCCCCGTCGTCGTTGAAGTCGAAGGATTCGTAGATCCAAAGCTGCACGGCCTTGCGTGAGCCGTCCTCGGCCGTCTTGGACACTTCCCACAGGAACATGCCGTTCACCGATCCATTGGGCTGCTGGGTCTCGGGGTTGACGCCTGGCAAGAAATGGGGAGGTTCCATCAATTCGTAATTGAATTCAGCCCAAAACGCGTCGTACACCGACCGCATCTTCTTCCTTGACAAGGTGGTCGGGGCGTTCACCCCGGTGCCGCGCCACACCGCAGTTTCGGCAAACCCGCCCCAAAACGCTTCGGCGTCTTCCGCTTCAAACGCCCGGAACACGGTTTCCACGGTTTGGGCGTTGCGCACGAACGCAAGGGAGGCAGGGTCGGTCGAACTGCACCCCAAGGTGCTTGCCATGGCAGCGGCCATCAACCAAGTCAACACAGAGGAATTCTTCATGGCACCAAACTACAAATGGTCGCATCTTTGCGCTCGCTCAATTTGTGCGCGGGGCCCCGTAGTTCAAGGGATAGAATATGCGTTTCCTAAACGCTTGATCCAGGTTCGAGTCCTGGCGGGGCTGCATGATTTTCTCCTTGGTTCGGATGATGGCCGGCGTCCTTGCCCTTGCCTTCGCCTTTGTTCTTCCCTTTCGGCTGGGAAGTTCGAAGCCTCCAGAGCACGTGGAACTGGTGGTGCTGGGCAACGTTCAAGACGGGGGAGCTCCGCACATTGGCTGTGGACGACCTTGTTGTCGCAATCTGTTTTTGCGGCCGCGCTCTGAGCGACGGGTGGTGTCTTTGGGCCTCATCAGTCGGACTCGGGAGGAAACCGTGTTGTTTGAGGCCACCCCAGATTTGCCCAGCCAATGGGCCACCCTCGCAGAACGGTCAGGCGTGCCGCAGCCCTCCGCGATCTTCCTCACCCATGCTCATATGGGGCATTACACAGGCCTGATGCACCTCGGGAGAGAGGCGTTGGGTGCGGAAGGGGTTCGTGTCGGGGCCATGCCGCGCATGGCGGAATTCTTGGCGACCAATGGGCCCTGGAGTCAACTCGTGGAGTTGGGCAACATCGATGTTTTTCCGCTGCAAGACGACCGAGCGGTGTCGGTGCTTCATGACGAGGTCACCGTGACGCCACTGCGCGTGCCGCACCGCGATGAATTCAGTGAAACCGTGGGATACCGCATCGTGGGTCCAAAAAGGAGCGCATTGTTCATTCCGGACATTGACAAATGGTCGATGTGGGACCACTCCCTGACCCAAGAACTTGCAAGCGTCGACTTCGCGTTTGTGGACGCGACCTTCTACGACGCAGCTGAGGTCAACCATCGGGACATGGCAGAAATTCCCCACCCGTTTGCGGTGGAAACCATGGCGACACTAGGACATTTGCCCTTGACCGAGCGAAGCAAAGTTCATTTCATTCACCTCAACCACACCAACCCTCTCTTGGACCCTGACAGCGAGTCGAGTCGAGAAGTTGAAAGCAGGGGGTTTCGCGTGGCGCGAGAGGGAATGTCTTTTGAACTCTGAGGTCAATCGGCAATGCAGCGCACACTGCATCCAATCACGTCCCAATACTCGGCGCGGTTGAGTTGGTTTGATCCTGAACTGAGGGTGCGCTGCATCACGTCACCGCTGCTGGTGAAGGTGGAACTCCAATAGGTGCCGTAATAATTCAAGCTGTAGTTGCTGCCATCGGGCCAAGCGTGGCCTCCACCCGAACCGTTGAAGCCATACACGTCACTTCCGTTGCCATTTTGTGCCCAGCCCGTTTGAGATTTCAAAGCCTCTCCCATGCGCTTGCCGTACCCCGCCACAACCAAGTAGGATTCCAATTCCACCCAATCGAGCTCCGTTGGCACGTGCCAACCTGAGGGGCACAACCCGCCGTTTTGCGATGACGTTGCTGCGATGCCATTGTAGAGGTAACCCTGGGCATTGAAGACCGAAGTCGAGTTGTTGTAGGTTGACCTCGCAGGGGTGGTCAAACTTGGAAAATTGGCAGCTGTTTCTTCAGGAATTGTGGTGCCATCTTGGAAGACCGTAGAGCGGAGATTCTCCCCAAACCAACACTGATCTCCGATGGCAACAACGGGGTAAGAATAGTCGTCAAAATCGACACTGGAGACACATTCGGCTGTGGTGGCCGAGGGGTCATACTCGCAGCTTCCATCGTCCATGGTGGCGGACGCGTCGTAATTCAAGGCATCCGGGTCGGTGCACCCGGCGCACGTCGCAAAGTCGCATGAGCCGTCATCAACCACAGCTTCTTCGTTGAAGTTGCAAGCTGCAGGATATGTGCAACCTTCCTCCTTGCTGCAACTGAAGAGCGCCAGGGCGGCGAACGAGAACGCAATGATATTCAAGTGTTTCATGGGGCCAAAATACGACATGATTTCATCACCAATGATTCGGGTTAAGTCTCCACGGTTGTTACAATAAAATACTCTGCCCAGCCAAGAATCCGGTTGTCCATGCGGCCTGGAAGTTGAAGCCGCCGGTGACGCCGTCGACGTCGAGGACTTCGCCCGCGAAGTGCAGTCCGGGGACGATGCGGCTCTCCATGGTGCGGAAGTCGACTTCGCCCAGGGTGACGCCGCCGCATGTCACGAATTCCTCCTTGAACGTGGTTTTGCCGCGTACGGCGTAGACGTCGTTGAGGAGTGTGTTGAGCAGCTTGTTGCGCGCCTTTTTGCCGACGTCGTGCCATGGCATGTCGGGGTCCAGGCCGGCTTTGTCGAGGAGGTGAGCCCAAAACTTCTTGGGCAGTTCAAACGGACACGCGTTCGCCACCTTCTTCTTCCGGATGGCTGGCAGGGCGTCGTCCAGCAGGGCGTCGACTTCGGATTCGTTGGGGAGACCGAGCCAGTTGATTTGAGCTTGGAAGGTGTAATCGCGGTCGGCCAATTCGCGGGCGCCCCAAGCGGAGAGCTTGAGGATGCCTGGGCCGCTCATGCCCCAATGCGTGACCAGCACCGGCCCTTGGTGCGACAATTTCGTGCCTTGGATGCGGACCAAAGCGTAGGGGACCACCACGCCCATGAGGTCCGTCACCGACTCGTCGGGCATGTTGAAGGTGAACAGGGACGGCACAGGTGCGCTCACGGTGTGTCCGAGGTCGACGAGCCATTGCAAGCCCTCCAGCTTGGGGCTGCCCCCAGTGGCCACCGCGACGCGGTCGAAGCGCTCGCCGTTCAGGGCCAAGCCCCCTTCGGGAAGCGGATCAACCGACCACACGGGCGATTGAAGCCGAATATCGACGCCCAGCCTTTGGGCTTCCCGGGTGAGGCAGTCGACGACGGTTTGGGAGTCGTCGGTGGTGGGGAACATGCGTCCGTCCTCCTCCGTCTTGAGCTGGACGCCTCGCGACTCAAACCACGCGACGGTGTCGGCGGCTTGGAAGGCGGAGAAAGCTTTTTTCAGGTGCTTGCCGCCTCGCGGGTAGTGCTTGGCGAGCGTGGCGGGGGAGAAGCACGCGTGGGTGACGTTGCAGCGTCCGCCGCCGGAGATTTTGACCTTGGAGAGGAGCTTGGCGGTCTTCTCAAACAGGACCACCTTCGCCGAAGGATGGTGCTCGGCCGCCGAGAGCGCCGCGAAGAATCCCGCCGCGCCACCGCCGACCACCGCCACCTTCAGTTGCCCGTCCATCCCCGCAAATTAGCCCACAAGGCCGGGGTGCGTGTATCTTGACGGACATGGAAGCGTTCCCCGATTTTTTTGAAGCGATGCCCTCGTGGCAAAAGCTGTTGTGGATTGTCGCATGCATGTCGGTGAACCTCCTTGTGGAGGGCATTCGTCCGATGTTCCAGGGAGGTTATCGTTCCTGGAGGCACACCCGCACCAACCTCACATTCCTGGCCACGACCATGGCCATCAACACGGCGTTTGGGGCGGCGTCGGTTGGGGGGTTCGCTTGGGCGGCGACCCACGAAACCGGGTTGCTCCACCTATTCACGGCCCCGACCTGGATGGAGCTGGTGGTGGCCATTGTCGTCTTTGACCTCATCGCCCAATATGGTGTCCACTGGTGCCTGCACAACGTCAAGCCCTTGTGGCGCTTGCACATGGTCCACCACAGCGACACGCACGTCGACGTGACCACCGGCACAAGGCACCACCCCTTGGATTTCGTGGTGCGCGAGTGCTTCGCCTTGGCGGCCGTGCTCGTGACGGGCGCGCCCCTGGCGTTCTACCTGTTCTACCGCATTTTGACCGTTTTCTTCACCTACCTCACGCACGCCAACGTCGAACTGCCCGAGCGCGTGGACCGGGCGATCAGTTGGGTGTTCGTCTCGCCCAACATGCACAAGTTCCATCACCACTTCGAGGTGCCCTGGACGGACCGCAACTACGGGAACATGCTGTCGATTTGGGACCGAATCTTTGGCACCTTCACCTACGGCAACGCCGCTGACATTCAATACGGCCTCGACGTGGCGGACGACGGCCGCGGCGACGACCTGGCCTACCAGATGGGCTTGCCGTTCCGACGGGACGTCAAGTCGTCTGCGTGAGCGACCTTTGCACCATGCAATTGCTTGGAACCAAAGTGTGCAAGAAGCACGACCTCGGGGTGCACAACAACTTGTTTGGCGGCACCATGCTCAGCTGGATCGATGAATCGGCGGTGGCGTTTGTCAACGAGGTGTGCCACTGCCCCACGATGGTCACCCTCAAGATGGAGGAGGTCTTGTTCAAGTCGCCTGTGAAGGAGAACAACCTAATCAAGATCTACGGCCAAATCGACCGCATCGGCGGCAAGAGCATCACCATCTCGGTCGAAGCCCGCAAATTCAACGTCTACAGCCAAGAGGAAGACGTGGTCTGCAGCACGAGCCTGGTGTTCGTGCGCCTTGACGATGACGGCAAGAGCATCCCCATCGCTCAGCACGTCCGCGAGAAGCATCCGGACAAGTGCGCGTGACCCCGGCGCAACCTCGCGGATGAAAAAGCCCCGGCTCGAAGGCCAGGGCTTTTTTTTGTGTTCAGGGTTGTGTTTCGTGTTGCCTCGTGGCTGCTCAGCAGGGCTGCCCAAACGCCGCAAGCACCCCTAAGATGTCCGCCACGGTGACGGCGTCGTCGCCGTCCACGTCGCCTTCGCAGTCCATTTCACAACCGAAGTCTGAGAGGATGAGCAGGACGTCGGCCACAGTGATTTGGCCGTCGTTGTTGACGTCGGCGGGACAAGGGGTGAGCTCGTCTCCCGCAATCTCACCGTCGCAGTTGTTGTCCACACCCTCGCCAGTGCCCGGTGCGCCGGGATAGATGCTGGCGTCGGTGTCGTCGCAATCTCCAGTTTCCAATGAAATGCCTGGGCCCAGTTCACAGACGTCGGCGATGCCGAGGCTGCCGCCAATGCCGTCCCCATCGAAGTCCTCGTACACGATGTTGTAAGGGTAGATGCACGACCCGTCATCGACGGTTGCTACGGGATCAAAGTTGCACGCAAAGACCTCGGTGCAGCCTGGCAATTCCTCACTCAAGGCACACACGTCGTTCAAAGTGAACGACAAATCGTACGTCACCTCGCCACCTGAATTCCAGCCGTTGTATGCCGTCACCGACCATGTCCCTGCTCCCGTCAGGCCCGCCGACGAGAGGTCCACGGAGGCGGTGTAGGTTCCGTTGGCCGTGCCGGTCCAGTCTCCAGGCCAAACCGCGTTGTAATCCCCCAAGTTCACGTCGCACGCTGGGGCGTCGTTGTACCCGCCAAACACGACACATTGGCCTTCAGGTGAGGTCACAGTCATGGCCATGTCGCCAGGCCAGGCCCCTCCGTTGCCCGTGAAATTCAAGGTGATGTCAATCACACCTGCCACAGGGTTTCCAGTTCCTTCGAAGGTGAAGGGTTCGCTTTGTTGGGAGCCGCTGAGGACTGCCACGAACGCGCCGTCTGAGCTGCAGTCGCAGCCGAATGCGGGGTCAGGCAAGAAGCACGATCCGTCGTCCAACGTGGCGGTCGCGTCGTAGTTGCACGCCGCGCTGTTGGTGCAACCGTAGCAGCTGAAGTCGCAAGAGTTGTCGTCGTTCAACGCCGTCTCGTCGTAGTTGCACGCCGTCTCGTCCGTGCACCCACATGCTTCGGTGCATGGCTCAGGCAAGTTGGGTTGAACCAAAAACAGGCCTTCTTCAATGTGGCTCACCGCCACCACGCCAGAAGCGAAGTAGGGGTAGTTGGACCACGTGCCGTTGAAGGCCGCGGAGTTGCTGGATGGATAGATGTCGATAAAGCCCACTTCTTGGGGGTTCGTCGGGTTGTTGACGTCCAACAAACGCAAGCCCGCGCGGTAGTTGCTTTGGTACGCGATGCCGTCTTTGATGTAGAGGTTGTGGTCGATCGCCGCGTTGCTTCCCACGTAGGTGTATTCCAAGAACGGGTTGTTCAAGTCTTCCACGTTGAAGAAGTAAGTGCGAGTGTTGGTGCCGCTCGATGTTTCGTCCAATTCGTCGCCGACCACAAAGTAGCGGTGGTCTTCCGTCAACCAACCTTGGTGGGTGTACGCGGAGGTGCTGTATCCTTCGGCCGCAATCATGGTGGCGTCCGTGGGGTCGGTGACGTCCACGATGGTCACGGTGTTTTCGTTGCATGCAAACGCAATCTCCTTGCCCGCGTATTGCCCGTCAGGGCCGATGTAGTTCACGACTTGCGCGTCGTGGGTGTACCCGTCTTCAGAGAAGAACCCGAGCAACGTGGGGTTGAGTGGGTTGGAGATGTCCATGATGTGCAACCCGCCGGATGCCGTGTTGGTGCCCACGCCATAGGCTCGTCCGCTTTCCTCGTTGATCACGATGTTGTGCGCGTTGCCAAACCCGCTGTACCACGCGTCGCGCAACAACGTCACCGGAGGGTTCGTGATGTCGCGCAGGCGGGTCAAATCGAACACCTGCATGCCGTGTCCTCCAGCCTCTGAAACGATGAAGGCGTGGTTGTTGTAGACCTTGATGTCGCGCCAAAGTGACGACGAGGTTTCTGTGTTGACGTTGGCCAAATACACAGGGTTCAGCGGGTCGGAGATGTCGATGAAGGCGGTGCCGTTGGTTCGACCCAAGATCACGTATTCTTTCCCGTCAAGCGGGTCGGTCCAACCCCAGATGTCGTTCATGTCGCCGCTGCCCACTTGGTTTACGCCCATGGCAGAAAGCAGGTCGACATTGCTGCACGGGTAGTTGATCCCGTTGTAGTTGGCCGAGCCGTTCACGCAAGGCGATTGCGCCAAACTGGGGCTGGCGAGACCCAGGATGAGCCAGGCTGAGACGAGGCTGCTGAGGAGGGTGTTGAATTTGGTCATGGCAGATTGTTTTTCAGGTTAAAGGCACGACTCTCCAAACGAGGAAAGCAGCGCAAGCACGTCGCTCACCGAAGTGGCGCCGTCGCCGTCCAGGTCTACGGTGCAGTTGTCAGCACATCCGAATTCGCCGAGCGCCAAGAGCACGTCGCTCACGCCCACAAATCCGTCGCCGTCGAGGTCCTCGGGACAGCCCTGAGGAGCCTCGCCGATGGAAATGGTCTGGGTGGCCGAAGCCGAGTTGCCGCAAGCGTCTGTGGCGGTGAACACACGCACGATTTGGTACGGTTCCGGGCAAGGGCCCCCGACAGGATTGACATCAATGAGCACGGTGACTTCGCTGCAGGCGTCCTCTGCAATCGCTTCGTCCAGGGGGATGTCCCCGTCGTCGCATCCGATGGTCAAATCCTCGGGCACGAACACAAACTCAGGCGCATCCACGTCCATGTAAAGGAGTTCTTGCACGAATGTGCTTGTGTTCCCGCACCCGTCCACCGCCGTGTACGTCCTCAGTATGCCGCTGCTTCCTGTGCAGCCTCCGCTTCCGCTGAAGGTGTCTTCGTACGTCAAGGAGGCCACCCCGCAGTCGTCCGTGGGGTCGGCCAACGCTCCGGGGACACTGCCACAAGCGATGTTCACCGTGGCCGAGGTGCCTTCGAAGCTGGGGCCTTCCGTGTCGACAGGCGTGCCGTCGTACACCCATGCGAGGTACACCAACTCGGGATGCGCCACGTACGGATTCTTGTTGCCTTGCACTTGGTTGACCTTCGTGTTGCGGCTGATTTCTGCTGCGTCGGGGGGGTCGTTTTCGTGCCATTCAAAGAGCGTGCTCAGGTCTCCACATGCGGAGATGGCCGTGCCCTCGTCGGGGTACATCGTGTAGTAGTAGAACACCGCACGGGCCACGTCGCCTTTCTTGGATTCCCGAGGCTCCCACAAGCTGCCTGTCCCTTCTGACCAGTTGGCGCTGTTGCCGGGCTGGTTGCCTTGGCTCGAGTAGCTGTTGCCATTCACACCGTACCACTGGGCTTGGCTGTCGTTGACCTCCCCATAGGGATCGTTGCTTCTGGAACTGTTGGCGCTCCCGTGGCACGGGCGCAGGATGTAGATATCACTTATCATCGGCTCGCTGCTCCCGAAAAAGCTCTGCGGCACGATGTGCTCTGCGTTGATGGGGTTGGGGTAAGTGACGTACCCCCCTGCTTGTTGGAAACCCGTATAAATGCACTCCACGTTGCCGTTGCTCAGGATGTCGGTGTACCCATACATCTGGCGTCGGCCTTCGTTGTATCCCAAAGCGTCGTGCTGTCCGTCGTACCAATTGCTCTTGAGCCATCCCCGCAGCTCTTCCAAGTACAAATCTCCAGGAGGGGTCGGTTGGCCCCAGGCCGCAAACGAGCCCAGCATCAACGCCCACAAGGCGGTCCACCGGGAAACGAAAGGAGTTATGGAAAATTCAATTTGGCGGCGCATGTCAGAGAGTCAGGTTTCAAAAGATACGGCAGGCGTCATGTTCTCGCACCATGTCAACCCTTGAAAGTCAGACGCATTTGCGTCACACAAGTTGCTTCCTAGGAGACATCAGCGGCGCTTGAGCAGCGCGTCAAGGCTCCACTTGCCGGCCCCCAACGCGCCCACAGCCGCAAAGCACACCAGGTAGAGCAGCGCGAGTTCCTTGTCTCCGAGGGGGTCGCTTCCGTGCACCACAAACGCCGCCACCCCCATTGTGAACGCCGCAGGAATGGCCGCCAAACGGGTCTTGAACCCCAGGATCATCATGGCTGGGGCCACGAGCTCGGCCAGAACGGTCAAGGTCAACGAAACCTCGGGTCCCAGTCCCATGAAATCGAAAAACTTGACGCCCGCCTCGGTGCCGATTTGTTCGACGAGGCGCAGGAATTTGGGCCAGCCGTGCGTCATCATGATGGCAGAGGGCAGCGTCCGGAGCAGCAACAGACCGGCGTGGTGAAGTGTTGGGGTCACGGGCGTCATCTATCTTGGCAAAACTCACCCCAAATGCTCCGCCATGAGACGCGTCCTTCCATTTGCCGCCACCGTCCTGATGTTCACAACCCTTGCAGGTTGCGAATTCGCTGAAACCCGCGGCACCTTCACCTTCGACAACACGCGACTGTGGTGCAATTGCGACGAGTACGTGGTCTTTGCAGGCGAGGCCCAGACCTACGACCTCAATTACTGAGAAGGATGGGTCATCGAGTCTTGTGTACGGCGCTGGTGTTCTTCTCGCTTTCGCTTGGCGGCGCAGCCCAAAATTTGCCCGGATACATGTCCGTGAAGAAAGGCTGGTTTGCCGACGGGGCCAAAGTCGTCCTTGACGGTCAAACCTACCGCCCCTCGCGCGCAGCGGATCTCTGCGAAGAATGCTGGGAAGCCCGCGACCACTTCGAACAAGCCAGGCGTCTTCGCGTCCGGAGTTTTGTGTTGGCCAACCTTGGCCTCGGTCAATCGGTTGTCGGCGCGCTCAGTTTCGAAGACGCTCGGGCTGTGGGCACCGCCTATGCTGCGGTGGGTGGCGTGTTCATGACCTGGGCTGCCGAGCGCGAGTCCAAAGTCCGCGGCGAAGTCGCCGCCGCCGTGGAGGCTTACAACCGCTGCAAGCTCCACCTGACGTTTTGATCCCAGCTGTTTTCAGCGCGGCGCAGCGATTTCTTCCAAATGCGCCCGCACCAGGGAATCGACCAAAGTGCACTTTTTTTGGTAGCTCTTTACCTGCTGCCCGTGCATTTGGATGCGGTTTCGAAGTGAGATGTTCGCCTTGTAGAATGACGTGTTGGAATACTCAGATTTCATGTCGTCGTGGAGCAAGAAGCGGGTGGCCTTTGTCCTTAAATCTGGCGAGCTTAGGTTTTCGATGGCATGGCACAGGGGGTGATGCTGGCTGTAATAATCCCAGGCGGCATCGTCCACCAAACGGTTGTTGTCTGTGACGCGCTTGGACACAAATTCGTAGTAATCCTTGATCTCCTTTTCCACGGCCAGAGGGAATCGCTGAATTCGTCCGTTGTTGATGAGTGATTTGTACGTGCCGTTGTTCATGAAGAATGTGGCATAACTGTACACGTAGCCGATCTCCACGATGCTGTCGGCAAGGGAGGAATAAGGCAAAACCCCTTCTCGGAAATTTTCGACATTGTCAAGGAGCCGTGATGTGTTGGATTCTGCCCGCGCAATGGTCTGAGACACCAACTCAAGCCGCGTCGCATCCACGGCAAGGTCTTCCAACATGGCCTTCGCGTCGGCCACATGGTACCTGTCCAGCTTCCGCTGTTCGTTCCATTCGTCCACCCAAAAGGACACCGTGATGCCGAGCACAACCACGAAAAACTCAAAGACATACTTGATGGTGAAGAACCGGTAATCAATGGGTGTTTTCATGACAGGGTGATTTGAACGGGTTGAGCCGACGTCAAGATATCACTCGGTGCCTTCGAGCGAAAGACGCATCCTCACATTCGCGCGGTCGTAAACACAGTCTTCCGGGAGGGCCACATCGGTGAAGCCAAACTTCCGATAGATGTGAAGGGCGCTCTCAAGTTTGGAATGCGAGTACAGCTCAATGACGTTCACACCCGTGCGCCTGCACTCCGCCATCATGAAGTGCATCAGGCGTTGCCCGATGCCATGCGATTGAACGTCTTCCCGAACCGCCATCTTGTTCAACTCCACCACGCCCGGCCCTTGCGGCGTCAGTGCGAAGGTCGACACAGCCTCTCCGTCCAGGAGCCCGAAGTAAATCGCCCCTCCTTGGTCCAAGATCATCTCCTCAGGCTGCTTGAGGACCTTCAAGTCATAGGGCTCAATCAAGAACGACGCCTCCAGCCACGCCCGGTTCAGCTCAAAGAACGCCTCACGGTGTTCCGGAGAGAAGGGCACAATGCTCAAGGTCGGAGGGAGGGGGGGCATGTTCCAGATGGATTCGTTTCGACGTGGTTCAGGTCATACTTTGCGGGACCCGACCCTTCAAAGATGAAACAGATTCTTGCATTGTCTTTTCTGACGTGCCTCCCCTTGTGGGGGATGACCCAAGCCGTGGACACCCTCGACTACTCCACCTATCCACAGATGGCCCAAATTGAAATCGCCCAGATTCAGGCGCCATTCCAAGACGCCCCCAACCCGATGGTCGTGACCTACCTGGGTTCGCAGATGAACGACTACGCCTACTTCCCCTTTGAGGCGGACAACGGTGCGGTCTACGACTTTGCCTACCGCAACAACAACTTGGGCGACCTCCCTTTCGGCGAAAACGACGGACTCGAGCCGCGCGACTCAGGCCGACAGTTGGTCGGAAAACGCTTCACCCTCGAATGGGAGTACGAGCTCTCCTACATCGTTTGCTGCGAAGGCCAAAACAACACCTACCCCGCCATGCTCCCGCGCATCAAAGAGATCCAACCTGAGGTCCAGCGCTGAACTTTCGCCTCTTTTCATTGGTCAGACATCTGAAGTTTCCGATCCTCGGAAACCCTTGACAAGACTGCAAAAGAAAGCCCCGACCGTAAGGGCGGGGCTTGGTGGGCAATACTGGACTCGAACCAGTGACCTCTACCATGTCAAGGTAGCGCTCTAACCAGCTGAGCTAAATGCCCAGAGCGGTCGCAAATGTACAGCGGACTTCGCGAAGCGCAAGGCTGAATGAGACTGGAATGAGCCAGCCCACAATTTGCCAAAGTACCTCAGCCAAACACAGCGATCTCACCTTTACGCTCGAGCGTCTGCGATGGCTGTCGTTTTCACGTAGTCGTAAACCTCTTTCAATTCAATCTCTCTCGGCAAATCAACGGGCATGTTGCTGAACAGATATCCTGTTCCGTGATGTTTGCCATTCTTGATGGCCACGAAGGCTAGTTTTTGACGAAGTGAGCCTATGGAGATGTTGTTTGGGCCATTGAGTGCCATTCCTTCGACCAGGTCCTCGTCATATACAATCTCCACAAACAACGACGACCCTCGGTTGTCGACGTTGAAAACGGGTTTGTTTCTGACGGAATCTGTGAATTGATTCAGGTGATGTTCAATGCGTGCTGCTGTTGAGGTGGCGTCTACTTCGATCAAGAAATCTCGAGACATACGGGGTGTGACTTCAAATGGCTCTTGGATACCAGCTTCTTCTAAGAACACTTTGTGAGCCACAGGGCGCCAATAAAACGTCTGCTCCTCATGTGGGATTTGGTGAAGGCCGGTGGCCCCGACAATGCGTTCGCCAGACTCAAGCAAGTCACCAACAATGGTGTCATAGGCCTCCAGCATCATCAAAATGGGGTCCCAATCTGAAGGACAGTACCACTCTGGGTTTTTGAACTCTCCATCGTACTGCGATGAATTGAACATGTAGTGGTGTTGCACGTGAGCGCCCCCATTGAAAAAGAGGTGAGAGTAATCGGGTTTGTGCTTCTTTTGAAGAGTCACGAAAACCTCAAGCAGAATCATGTCCAAGATGGCCGCTTTAACTCCAGGCTTTTTGCGAAGAGAGACAAGTTTGAAAAACTTCGGCCAACGCTTCAACCGGACATAAACGACGAATCCAATCATCAACCACAACAAGTCGCTCACGCCCACTTTTCCGGAGGCATTGCTGTTCACAAAACGAGAAACGGTGCGGCTCAGCTTTCCTATAATGAACCCGCCGCTGGAAGAGGTTTGGGTCCATGGGTCTGGAATGAAAAATTTGGCCTTTTTCAGCCTGTTGTCTGCATTGAAGGGGCTGATTGCACCGACAGACAAACCAGAGCCTTCCAAATCCTCGAAAATCTGTTTCAATTCTGGCCGATCAACCATGTCACCAAGACGAAAAACCTTGTGCTCGTCGAATGTTTTGGCAGTTTGAACGGTAGCCCATTGTATCCACGGTTCCAAGAGCTCGTACCTGGATTCGCTGGAAGTTTGGACCACTTCATACTGGAGCAGACGATCGAAATTGGGAAGCTTGCCTTCTTTAATGTAACCCCGAATGAAGTCAAGGTTCAGCTCGTTAAGTGCGAGTAGGATCATCTTCGTGTTGTTTTAAACCATTGGACCATGTCTCGGAGTTCTTGCTCTGATTCATATTTCTGTGCACCAAGGGTGGACCAGAGCTTTTCACTCGTGTAGTTCGTTGAACTCGAGAATTTTTGGAGCCGCTCACGTGTAAAGCCAATGTCTCGGCCTACGATTTTACCCAAAAAACCGAAAAGGGCGAACGGAATTGCAACAAACCAGACGGGGAGGGAAATTGTGGGCTGCTTGACTCCAAGCTCATCGCAGATGATTTGAATCATTTGACCAAGGTTCATATATGGTTTTTCGGTAAGATTGAATATTTGAATAAGGTCCTGTTGGTTTTGTGACTCCAGAAACCGGCATACAACATCGACAACATTCCTAACGCTCACGTGTGACTTGACAATTGATTTCGGATTAATCTGGAATGGAAGTGCTCGATTGAGTTGGCGAATGAGATTGTACATATTCGCAAAGTTCTCGCGACCATAAATTACAGAAGGCCGAAGAATGGTTGTATCGATCGCCTTCTTTGCTGCAAAAGCCCGGATTAATTTTTCGCTATCCAGCTTGGTTTTTCCATAAACAGAATCTGGGGTTAAGGGGGTCGTTTCATCACCAGAACCTACCTCCCTGCTGTAGATGGCGACCGTGCTAAAGTGTATAATTTGACCAATATGGCAGTCTTCTAAGTACTTGACCAAGTTCTTTGTCGCAATGACATTGTCTCTTTGGAAATCCTCATCGGAGAGGTTCCAATCTCCCTTAGCAGCCGCACAGTGAATGACAACATCAAATGCTTGTCTGGGAACAGTGATTTTGTAGGATAAGTCACACTCATAGAACTCGATTCCACCTCGCTGAGAGGCCATGCGATCAATCCCGACGACATCATGGCTTTTTTGGAGCAGTTGTTCTACCAGTAAGGTGCCTACAAAACCATTGCAACCTGTGACTAAGATTTTCATTTGGCAAGTTTAGCGATCGCATTGAGATATTTGTCAGCTAACAGGTCTTGAGCAAAATCGACTTGTGCGCGCCTCTTTGCACGTTCCATCATGGGTTGAATATCAATTTGTCCATCCACGATGCGGATTAATAGCTGCGCCAGCGCTGGCGCATCATCTGAATCCAGGGTGAATCCAATCTGGTGCTTGGTGACGTAATCGCTAATCCAACCTGTGGTGTTTTGAATAACGGGAACACCAGCGGCTAGCGATTCGAAAAGTTTGTTAGGTGAGCTAGTATTTAGTACTGGTGTTCCTTTAAGCGGAACCAAGGAAACTAGTGCTCCTTGTATGTGCCGTACCAGTTCTTGTTTTGGGATGAGAGGAACGTGAACAAATGAACTTAAGTTCTCTGACTTGGCGATTGAGCATATTTCCTCACGCTGTTGTCCATCTCCGATTAAGACTATTTTTATGTCTTCCCGTTTGAGTTTTTTCAATTCTCTGCATGCTTCGAGGAGCCACATGGAATTGTTGACTTCCCCGATGTTTCCTGTGTAAATGGCGTAGGTCGGAGCAATCCGTGCTTTTTCTTGGCTATTGGGCACTGAGGAGAATAGCTCAAGGTTGGCGGAATTTGTAACGCTAATAACATTTTTATGATTAAAACCTTGTTTTACGTAGTCACGCATACCAGGCGACAATCCCACCACGAGTTCACTCTCTCGGTACATCAAGCGCTCAAATGCCCGAGTCCATTTAATTAGAGCGGTGTTCGAAATGATTCCTAGTTCGATTGCACCTTGAGGCCAGATGTCACGGATTTCGAAAACAAGTTTACTCTTGGATACATATTTGGAAATTAATCCAGGGAGGCCGACTGTAATTGGGCCGGATGACGCAATTGTAAAATCTGGTCGTCTGACAGCAGCGAAGTAGCAGGCTACTGTTGAATAAGCTAGAAAACTCCAGAGTCGTCGAATTTTCGGGTGCTTATTGTCAATTTTTACATTGACAATTGTCACTTTTATTCCGTCGGTTTGTACAGTGGAAACAAGTCTTTTCCCGCAAATGTCAGATTTTGAATAAACACTTGTAACCACCTCTACATCATAGCCTTTTTCAACCCAAAGGCGCGCGAATTCATAAATCCTAGTGCCCCAACTTCCCTTGGGTGTCGCGAAGTATTGATAAAAAATTAGAATCTTCCTGGCCGATCTCATAATTTTTTGATGATGTTGACGATTCTCGAAGAAGTTTGGCCATCCCACAACTCCGGAACGCCTCCTTTTTTCCATTCTCCGGCGAATAATGTCTTCATGGCAGGCGCGATGTTTTTGGGATTAG
>MDTB01147185.1_pt1 | contig 16150 bp, 13 predicted proteins | sample 811161 | NCBI WGS metagenome assembly MDTB01 (sample SAMN05326650, study PRJNA326480) | marine metagenome | isolation source: seawater | place: Mediterranean Sea | collected 2009 | reverse complement strand
TTACAATTAATCTTCTAATCAATGACTGAATTATTATAATTGATTTTTTCTTTTTTTTAGATAAATACTTTCTTACAAAAAACTGTATTTTTTTAATATTTTTTACTTTAAGTTCATTCTCCAAATAATCAATAATTTTTTTATAAGTCATTTTTACTTCAAATTTCCTATAAAAATTTAAAAATAACTTTTCTATCTTTCTTTTTATATCTAAACCTTCAGCTAATCTGTAAATTTTACTTACCAAATAATATGCATTTTTTCTTAAATTATCATAATTTAAATTATTTTTTTTATAATTTAAATTATCTAAAGTTTTTCTAAAGTATATTTTATACTGTTGTTTTTTATATAAATTCATTTTATCATGAACTAAATTTTCAAAAAATATTAATTTTTTATTATCTTCTACCAAACTATTATTGTGAAATATTATATTACTATTAAGTGTTTCTAATTGTTCGTTAATATTATAATCATCATCTATATTGTAGTTATTAAACAATTTATCTAATTCTAATAAATAATATCTTACAAATTTTTTATTTTCATTCAAGTGAAATCTATGATATGAAATACTTTCATGAACTTGATTTATTTCTGTTTCGGTTGATAAAATTTCTTGATATAATAATTCTGCATAAGATTCTATACAATTTAATTTTTTATATTTTGTCATATAATACTTATTAATAATATTAAATTAAAATTTCATTTTTTTTTATTTATTTGATTTTTTAATAGTCCCGTTAACATTTGCAATGTAATCTAGAACTTTCTCTAAAGTTAGTTCTTCTGGATTTATATCATCTGGTAAAGATAAATTCTTATTTTTCTTTTTCCCCTTTCCTTTTATTTGTAAATAATATCCATATTGCCCTTTTTTGAGATTTACCTTTTTATTTTTAATTAAAAATGTTTTTAAAGCATATGGATCACCACTATCAAATAAATCTTTAGCATAACTCAAATTTATTTCTTCTTCTTTTTTATCTTTTATAGACATTGTATCTTTTCCTTTCTTAACATAAAATCCATATTGACCCTTGTGTAAAAATACACTCGATCCAGAAATCTTTCCTAATAATTTTGGATATTTTAATAACTCTATAGCATCATTTAAATTTATTTCATCTATTTTTTTATCTTTTACTGATGAAAATTTCCATTTTGTATCATCTTTATCCTCTAAAATTTTTACATATGGACCATATTTACCTGTTCCTGCAAAAATTTCTAGATTTAATTCTGGATGAACTCCTAATAACTTATCAGTACTATTTAAATTTGTAATATGTTTTGATTCCTCTGTTAACTTAACAACAATCGGATTAAACATTTTATAATAAGTATCTAAGATATTATACCAGGTAGCCTTTCCTGCAGCTATCTTATCTAAATATTTTTCAAATTTAGCTGTAAAATCTATTTCCATTACATCTTTAAAATTTTTTAGTAAGAATTCTGTTACCTTAAAACCCATTTCAGTTGGAACAATTTTATTATTTTCTTTACCGATAATAATTTTTTTTTCAGACTTTTTCAATTTAAATTTAGAATCTAATTTCAAAATTTTAGAATCTTTTTCTACACCCTTAACAGACTTTTCTTCAACATACTTTCTGTCCATAATTTTTGATATTATACTACTATATGTTGATGGTCTTCCAATACCCTTCTTTTCTAAATACTTTATTAATCCTGCTTCATTGTATCTTAATGGTGGCTTTGTATATTCTTCTGATACAATTATAGATTTCATATTAACTTCTGAATCTTTAGTTAACTTAATATTTCCTGATTCATTTTCAGTTGTATGAGTATTATATAACTTTAAGAAACCATCAAAATCAATTGTTTCTAGTTTTGATACAAATAATGATTTCTTTGGTAAAACAGATTTTTTATCTTTTTGACAATCTATTTTTATAGTTTGGATATTTAATATTGCATCTGACATTTGACTTGCTAAAGTTCTTTTCCAAATTAATCCATACAACCTTTGAGCATCTGTATCTAATTTACCAGTGATATCTGATAAATGTATTTTTGTAGGTCTAATAGCTTCATGAGCTTCTTGCGCACCCTTACTTTTTTTTGTATGTTTCTTTGGATTTGAATACTTATCGCCATAATTCTTTTTTATATAATCTTCACAATTATCCATTGCATCCTTTGATAGATTTGTACTATCTGTTCTCATATATGTAATTAATCCTGCTTCATATAATTTTTGTGCTACCATCATTGTTCTTTTCACTGCAAACTTCAATTTAGTTGAAGCATCTTGTTGTAATGTAGAAGTTATGAAAGGTGCTGATGCTTTTTTACTAACTTTTTTCTCACTAGTATCTATTACTTTAAATTTGCAATTTTTGTCTATCTTGTTCAAATATTTTTCTGCTTTTTCATATGATGAGAATCTATAATGATCTTTTCCCTTCATCAAAGAACCTTTTAACTTAGACTTTTTAAAATTAAACTCACCTAAGGTTTTGAAGTAAGGGGAACTAATACTGTTTTTAATTTCATTTTCTTTATCAATTATTATTCTTACAACAACAGATTGTACTCTACCAGCTGAAGATCCTCCAGCTAAATTTTTCCATAAAATTGGACTAATTTTATAACCAACTAATCTATCTAACAATCTTCTAGCTTGTTGAGCATAAACCATATCATAATTTATAGTTGTTGGTTTTTTTACTGCATCATTTAAAGCTTTCTTTGTAATCTCATGAAAAACTATCCTTTTCGGATTTTTTAACTTTAATATATCAGCTAAACTTGATGCAATCATTTCACCTTCACGATCTTCATCTGCAGCTAATATAACTTCTTTACAATCTGCTGCAACACTTTGCAGCTCTCTTACAGTCTGTCTCTTATTTGGTACTATTATATAGTGTGGTTTAAAATTATTTTCAACATCAATTGATAGTGTTTTTGGATCTAAATCCCTACAATGACCATATGATGCCTTTATAATATAATCTGATCCTAAATATTCTCCAATCTTTTTAATTTTACCAGGTGATTCGACAATTACAAGAGTTTTATTCATTATATCTATCTATTATAATTAATAATTCTATAAATCAAATTTTATTAAAAAAATATATAAGTTTATATATATGAAAGATCAATCTATGATATTGATTCTAGTTATAGCATTCTTTGTATTAGGATGTAGTTTCTCCTGTAGTAAAAAGAAAGAAAATTTCGCATTACAAGATTGTATGAATTGTTTGGATATTAACAACACAAATATGGGTCAAGGTAAACATTGGATATGTTCTCAAAGATTTGCTATGGATGGAAATTCTGATGAAAAAAAAGCAGAGATATTAGGTAATTATTGTACTGGCTGTAGTAAAACTTTGATAAATAATAATTATGCTGCTTTAGAAGCAGCAGCTGTAACTGCATCTAATTGGGGGACCCAACAAAATTGTGACAATGCAAGGAAACAAATGATGAGATAATTTTATCTTATATATTATATTAATAAAATATATAAGTTAATATATATTGAAGATCAATCTATGATATTGATTCTCGTTGTAGCATTCTTCTTACTTGGATGCAGTTTCTCATGTAATGGTATGAAAGAATATTTTACAATTAGTTCTGGTTGTAGTGCAGTATTAACTGATGATAATTTATGTGCTCTTTATAAAGAAAAATCATTTCCTGATGAAGGTTCTTTCCCTTCACAAGGAGGTTTTATTCAGGATTTTAAAAGCAAATATAGCGCATGTGCAAACGATGATATTAACGGCAAAATTAGAGCATTATGGCCTCAAAGAGCTGTCTGTTAAAAATAATCTTTAACAATTCTAAAACCTATATACTGAATTCTGCAATCCATTGGTTGTGCATTTCTATAAGATTTTGTAACTAGATAATCAGGAACACACCATGAACCACCTCTACAAATTCTTTTAAAACCAAAATAAGGATAACTTTTTTCTCTATAAACAGGATCAATAACAAAACCATCATATGGATAAAATGGTTCTAAACACCATTCCCATACATTTCCATATAATCCTACTATACCCAAAGTATTTTCATTTTTATCTTCTAAAACTGAAATTACTCCATTTTTATAATTAAAATTTGCATCGCATTTATAATCTTCATAAAAAAATGTAGTTAAATATTCCCACTCTGATTCCTTTGGCAATCTACATCCAGCCCATTTACAATAAGCACTTGCTTCATAATAACTAATATGTTTAACTGGATCATTTAATCTTAATGGATAATATTTACCAAATATATTTTCTAACCAAATATTTTTTTTATTATCAAGTTTCCAATATACAGGTGAATTTATTTTATTTTTTTTTTTCCATAAAATAGCTTCTCTGAGCCAATAACTATCATTCTTATATCCTTCTTCATCTACAAATTTTAAATATTCATAATTTGTTATACAATATTTTGATATAGAAAAATTAGAAACCCTATTTACAAAAGATGGATATTCATTATCAAAATAAAAACCACTATTACACCCCTGTAAAAAATTACCCTCAGGAACATCAATCATCTCATTTTTAAAAGGTGTAAATTTATAATTTTTCAAATTTATATTTAATGTATTTAAATTTAATGAATTTATAATTGATAAAAAATTTTCGTTTTGTATGGAATGATTTATTAATCCTAATTTTATCAAATATGAATCTATATAAGGTAGAACATCATAATGAACTATATGATTTGTTATTTTACTAAGTATTAAATCAAAATTATTTATTAAAGTAAAACAATCAATTAATTGACATTTAAATATACTATCATATTTTGTTTTAAATGGATCATATACATCACTAAGTCTTAAAAAATTGTACCCTAAATTATTCAAAATTAAATTATTCCAAAAATATATTAAATTACCAAATGCCCATTTTAATGGACTATTTTGCCCTACTTTTAAATTAACATACATTTCTAAATTTTGATTCTTAATTATTTCTCTTAGAAACATTTTACTTAAATTAAATGAATTATTTAAATTATTTATTAAATTATTCATATTTAAATTGTATTTTCTACTATTTAATTTATCATTTAATTCTTTTGAATCTAATTCTAGATTCATTTAAATTATAAAAGATTTTAAATTTTTAAATATATTATATTAAAGTTTAAATTAAAAAAGTGTATTAAGCAGGTATATTACTATCATTCAAACATTTTATTTCTCTTATGAATGATTTTGTCATTGATATAGCTCCATCTATAGAAATTCTTTTATTCGGATTAAAATGCATTAATTTCTTAACTAGTAATTTTATATTTTCACTAAAACTATCAGGGAAGAATTGATTTCCATCCTTAATTCTTTTATATTGCCAATCACTCTTAATATCACGACAACTGTAAGGAAACATCATTGTGTGCATAGAGAATAATAGACTTCCTAAAGACCACATATCATTTTTAAAAGGATTAATTTTTTTCAAAGAATAAGCTTCTGGTGAAGTAACTTGTACTGATCCCAAATTAATATTAACTAATTCATCTTTACTTTTTGTTATCCCAGATGCTCCAAAATCAATTAACTTAACTTTTCTATGTGAATTAATCATAATATTTTCCATTTTTAAGTCACCATGATAAATATTATTAAAATGTAAAAATTTAACAGCAATTAAAATGTTTAGAAAAACTCTTAATGAATTGATTTCATTGAATCCATTCATTTTATCTACAATTTCTAATAATTCCATATAATCATACTTTTTAGCTAAATTTTCTATAATAATTAAATTTTTCAACCTAATATACTTGTGAACCCCATAATATTCAACAATAAAGTTTTTACCTTTATTAACATCTTTATCATTGAATTCATTTTGTTTTAACTCTTTTATTTTTTTCAAAACGATGCTTTCACGATAAAAATCTTCATTATTCATAAAACATTTTAGTAAAAACTTTTCATATTTTGGATCTCTAAATCTTAAAATTTTTCCTTGACCGCCATTTTCTATTGTTATACTTGCATCATCTGGTTTTATTTCATTATATTTCCTTTCTTTAACAAGTTTTTCTATTTCTTGCTTCTTATATTGATAACAGTGATGATTATTAATATTATCTTTTTGGGCTAATATTTCCATTATTTTAGTATTTATAAATTTAAATATAAAATTTTCAATTTTTATATTATATGTCTTATTATAATGATAATAAATAAAATTATTAATTTTATAAAAAATTTTCATTTAGTGGTAATTGCATTCTCTATATACTCTTATTTTTTCTGTAAATTAGGTAATACATGTTGGAGAAAGGATTATAATGGTATTGAAATATTTAATTTAAAGTCTTTATTTAATGAAGGATTTATTGGACCAATTAGAACTATTTTAATATTTTTATCAAATGGACAAATATGGACAACATACAAATATTTAAAAAATGAAGGAATTAATTTAGCAAATCCTTACACTGCATATGGTATAGTAAGATTTATCAATAATTTGTTAATATTTAATAAAATTATTTAGATTTAAATTTGAATTTAATATCACAAGTATATTAATGTATTGGAAAATTGAAAATAATGAAATTATTTTGACAGAAGATAAAACAGAATATCCATCAAATATTTATTCTGATTCAGCATCAGAAATAAATGATCTTATTAGTCTTATTCACTTACATCAACCTGAAATTTTAAATGTATTGCACAAAAGATATTTAAATAATATAATTTATACAAATATTAATCATATATTATTAGCTGTAAATCCATTTAAAAAAATTTCATATAATCAAAATCAACCCTGCCCAGAAAATATAACAAAAACTTGTATTAAAATTAAAAGAAATCATACAATATTAATTAATGGAGAAAGTGGCGCAGGCAAAACAGAAACAAGTAAGATAATACTAAATTATTTAACAACAAAAGATAATAATAATGATTTATCAAAAAAAATATTAGCTACTAATATAATTCTAGAAAGTTTTGGAAATTCTAAAACTATAAGAAATCATAATTCTAGTCGATTTGGAAAATTTATACAAATTTTTTATAAAAATGATTTAATTGTAGGATCACAAATTAAAACATATTTATTAGAAACAATTAGAATAACACATCATTCGAAAAATGAAAGAAATTTTCATATATTTTACTACCTATTTGAAAATTTTAATGATTATTCTTATCTTTCCCATGATGCTGAAAAAGATAAATACCTGAATGATAAAAAATGTTTTGAATTACTTAAAATTGGTTTTAATAATATAGGTATTGATAATGAAACTGTTGAAAAAATTTTTAATACAATTAGAATAATAGTTTTTTTAGGAGATTATGATAAATATAATAAAGAAATATCAGAATATTTTAATTGTTCAATAAATGAATTAAATAATATTTTTAAAAAACAAAAATTAAAAATTGATGGTGAAATAATATTAAAAAATTTGAGTGAAATTGATAGTAAGGTTAAAATTGATTCTTTTGCAAGAACATTATATCAAAAATTGTTTGATTATATTGTTGATAATATAAATTATTATTTAATTAATAATGATTATGATAAAAGTATAAATATATTAGATATATTTGGATTTGAGGTTTTTGAAAATAATAGTTTAGAACAATTATGTATAAATTATACAAATGAAACATTACAAAATCTTTTTAACGAATATATTTTTGAAAAAGAACAAAAATTATATATTGAAGAAGGTTTAAATTGTGATAATATAAAGTTTAAAAATAATTATGAAATTTTAGAACTTATTCAAGGAAAAAATGGAATATTTAATTATATAAATCAAATTAGTGAAGTTATAAGAGGTAATGATTCACAGATTACTTCCAAAATTTATAATCATAAATCAAAATACGTTTCTTGTTCTAATTTACAAAAAGCTAAAAATAATTTTTCAATAAATCATTATGCAGGAAATGTAGAATATAAAGCAGATGATTTTATTTCAAAAAACAAAAATTTATTATCAGATGATATTATTGAATTTATAAATTTAAAAAAATTATTCTTCTTGAATAATTTAAAAAAAAATAAGAAAAAAATTGTCCAAAATTTTCAAAAAGAATTAATGGAATTAAAAAAATATATTGAAAAAACCGATCTTCATTTTATTAGATGCATAAAACCTAATGATTTAAATATACCCAATAACTTTTATCAAAAAAGAGTATTAGAACAATTAAGATATAATGGTGTCGTAGAAGCAGTTAGAGTAGCTAGAAGCGGTTATCCTATAAGATTTAATCATTTGGAATTTAAAAACTTCTATAAATATGTAAAATATGATGATCTTATAGTAACAGGATTAACGAAATACTTTTTAACAAAGAAAAATTTTGATATATTAGAAAATAGAAAACTAAAATTACTTTCTAAATTTGCTACAAAAATACAATCATCATTTAGATGTTTTAAATTAAGAAAAAAATATAAACAGATTAAGCTAAGAATTATAAAAATACAATGTTTTTTTAGAATTATTTTATCCAAAAATATATTATTGGAATTAAAAAAAAATAAATCACAAATTAAAATAAAATATTGGTATAAAATGATGAAAATTAAAAATAAATATATAAAATTAAAAAAATCTGTGATTACTATCCAATTTTACTTTAGACTTTCAAAAAAAATTAAAAAAGCTAAAGAATTTATAATATTAATATTTTATAGATGGAAATTAAAAAAATTTACAAGAATTAGAACTAAAGCTAAAAATACAATTTATAATTTTTTTAAAATAATTAATGCTAAAAGACAACTTAAAAAATTAAAAAGAGAAAAAAATGACATAAATATATTAAAAGAAAAAAATAAAAAATTATTATTTGAAAAAGAAAAAAATAGATTAGAAAAAGAAAAACTTTTAGAAGAAAAAAGAATCATTGAAGAAAAAGAAAGATTAATTGAGATTGAAAAACAACGATTAAATCAAGAAAAAGAACTAATTAGAATTGAAAATGAAAAAAGAATTAAAAAAATACTTTTAGAAAAACAAAAAGAAGAAGAAAAACAAAAAGAAGAAACAAAAATTATGTTAGAAAAATTAAATAAACAACAAGAAATTTTAAAGAAAAAAGAAGAAGAATTAAATAAAATTGCTAAGAATAAAAAGGAACAAGATTCAGCTAAAATTGAAGTATTAGCTAATCTGTCAAAACAAATGGAAAAATTAGCTGCTGAAAATTCAAGATTAAGAAGAAGATATTTAGATTCACAAAATTCTCAATGTTCTATTATGTAAATATTTAAAAGAATGTATATTTTAAATTTAATGTACAATATATCCAATTCTTATAATTTTTATAAAAAATATCATAAAAATGATATTAATATATTAATTCATATTTTTTGCATACCTTTAATTGCATGGAGTTTGTCTGTTTTTCTATCTCAAATTAATTTATTTAGAATTTTTAATCTAAAAGTGAAAGCAAATTTTTTACTTGTTAACATTTACCTATTAATTTATACTTCATTAAATAATGATTATTTCTTACCAATGTCAATTTATCTTTTTTTGATTTATTTTACATCAGAATTATTTGTAAATTATGTAAAAAATTATTATTATTATGCATTCTTAGTTCACGTGTTTAGTTGGATTTTACAATTTATAGGACACGGAGTATTTGAAGGAAATAGACCAGCTTTGACAGATAGTATAACACAAGCATTCATAGCTGCACCATTATTTAGTTATTTAGATATGAAAAATTATTTTAATTCATTTTATAATTAAATATTTAAAAAATATTATTTATATTATCTAATTTATATTATATGAAAACTAGAAACTCAGTTTTAATGAAAGTCTTTATAGGATTTTTATTAATAATTTTATGGTTACCGGCAATAATATATTTTGAATATATTAATAAAAAGAATAATGATAAAACATATAAACTTAGTAAAGAAATGGAAAATTATTATATAAAAACCGGAAGAGTAAAAAAAATTGGAAAAAATAGTCATAGTTTTAATACAATTTTAGGACCAATTACTGTTAATAATTCTATTTTATCAAAAGTTGATTATTTTAGAAAAGTTAGAAAAGGTAGATATGGAGAAGAAAATTATGACAATTATCAGAGACCAAGATACGGAAGACCTGCATACGGAAGACCTGCATACGGAAGACCTAAATATAGAGGACCTAAATATGGAAAACCTAGATATGTAAAACCTTCATATAATAGACAAGCATATGCAAGACCTAGATATGGAAGACAAAACTATAGTAGACCTACTTACGGAAGATCTAGATATGGAGGTAAATGGGTCAAATCAAATTCATTTGTAAAAAGAGATAGAAACTTTATTTTTGTTTATGATAATAATAAAGAGAGAAAGATTAATTTAGATAATTTTAAAAGTTCTGATTTTAATTTTGTATATGATTATACTAATAATCAAAAATCAAATTTTAATACATTAGTTAGAGCTGCAAAAGTATCAAACGGAAAATTAATCACAATTTTTGCAAAAAATCAATATTTAGATAGAATTCCTCATAGTAAAGTAAAAATGTTTTATCCTGGTATGAAAACTAAACAAGATATTGTAAATAGTATTTACTTATCAGATAGTTTTTCAAGATGGGCACTTAGAATAGTTACTTTTTTAATGTTATTTTGCGGTTTACAACTAATTACTTTCCCTCTTAGATGGGTTATTGAAAAATCACCTCAAATACTCGATTGGCCCATTCTAAGATGGTTTAAATGGATATTAGTTTGGGTTAGTCAAACCTTATTATTTTTATGGGATGCATTTAGTATTTTTGGTGCATTAATATTAACTATTATAATGACATTAGTTGTATATCTTTTAATAAATTATCCAATAACAATTGGTTTATCAGCTGCAACATATTTTATTATATTTTATGTTGTTAAAATAAAAAAATAAAAATAATTTTTTTTTATAATTTTTATAAAAAAATATTATATATTTAATTCAATATATTTTTTATCTTCTTTTTCATAACAATTTAATATACGAGCAGATGGATCTACATATCCATCTGAATTACACCATTTAGGTTGCCAATATTTTTTAATTACATTTTTACTACCAAAATATTTTTTATATAACTTCATATATAAAAATGCTTCTTTCGTTGGTGTAGAAATTCCATAATCTTCTGATCTGTTATTAAATTCATCATCAGGTATTAATATATCTACTCTTTTATTTATTATTTTATGCCATGAATTTTCTTTACTACTAACACCATCTGAAAATGCTTCTTTCTTTCTCCATAATACCTCTTTTGGTAAAATATTTAAATTATCAAATGCTTTTCTGAGCCACCACTTTTCAATTCCCTTGTATCTTGGATGTCTCCATTCTGCTGGGATACTCCAATAAGCTCTTATTACCTCTGGATCAAGTAATGGGACTCTTCCTTCAAGACCAAAATATGATATACATCTATCTGCTCTTTTACAATCATAATAATGTATATCTTTGACAAGCTCTTTTGATGCATCATCTAAACTTTTACCATCAGGTGCATTCCAATTAAACATGTATGATGAACAAACCTCATCTGGACCTTCACCTACTAACACAACACGACAATCTGTTTTTTCTCCAATATGTTTTGAAACAATAAATTGTCCTACAGATGCCCTGACTGTTGTTGTATCCCATGTCTCTACTGCATAAACTACCTTATCTATAGTATCCAAACCTTCATCTGGAGTAAATAATACCTCTTTATGATTACTCCTTATAAATTTAGATACCATTCTTGCATACTCTAAATCTGTTCCTTCACCCATTCCACAGCAAAATGTATTTATAGGTTCGTTTAAAATCTTAGATGCTATTGCACAAACTAAACTACTATCTATACCTCCGCTTAATAAAAATGCTAAAGGCCTATCAGCATCAAGTCTTCTTCTTACAGAATCAATTACTGCCTTTCGCAAATTTGATAATAATTTTCTTTCAATATCTTCCAAATCTATATTTTCAAATAATGATAAATCTGATTTAACATTATAAACCCATTTAAAATCATATTTAAAAATATTATTATTTGAAAATTCATCAAAATTTATTGTTAAAATTGTACCAGGCTCAAATTCTTTCACATTCCCAACATAATTTTTCATTGCCTTAATTTCTGACGAAAAAATAAAATCTTTATTTTCTTTAAAAATATTCATATATAAGGGTCTAATACCAATTTGATCTCTTCCAACTATTACTTTTCTTATATTTTTAAAATTATCAAATTCATAAAGTACAAAAGAAAATTCTCCTTTTATTTCTTCTGAAAATAAACTGTACCAATCTTTTATTTTTTCATTGTTTGAAAATTTAATATACAAAAGTGGAATAGTCATACAATCACTATTTGAATTAATTTCTAAATCATATTTTTTAATCAGTTTTTTAAAATTATAAATCTCTCCATTACAAATAAAAACAATCGTCCTATTTTTATCTTGAAAAATAAATGGTTGATTACTCTTAAATGATTTATCCATTATTGATAATCTATGAAAACCAACTAAAACATTATGAAATGATTGTAATATTGAATTGTCTGGTCCTCTATTATCTAATTCCCAGAAACTTTTCATAACTTCTCTTTGAAGTTTCTTATCCTTATATAATTGAATATATGTCCATATACCGCACATTAATATAAAGAACTATTTATTTTTAACTATATATTTCAATATTTTATTTTAAATGAATTGATTTAAAGTATATTTAATAATAATTATTATATGTCATTTCAGGACAATTTAAAATCATTTCATTTCAATTGGGAAACATTAAATTTACTTAAAGAAGATCACTCTCCTGACGATATTGTTGAATTTATGAATGAAGTAAATTTTGATAAAAATTTAACAGATTTTTTACTTAATAATTCTTATAAATATGTAAATAGTGTTTTGTTAAGATTAAAATTATACAATAAATTAGGAAAATCACTTGAAGAAGTTGAACACAGACTAGATCCAGATCTCAAACATTTAATTTTACATCTATATACATTAGATGAATCTGAAAAAATAAAGGGAAAAAAATTAGAAGAATCAGTAGAAGTTGTAGAAAAAAAATTACTAGATGATAATGTAAGTGAAAAATTAGATGTAGATCATGAAGAAGAAGATGTTAATCATTTTTTGAAATTTTATAAAAATTTTATTACAAAAACAGAAAATAAAAAAGATACAATTAAATCTACAGATGCTTATTCTGCATTTACAGAATGGTATGTAAATGATTATGGTGAAGAAGTACCATCAAAAAAAGAATTAAAAAATTTTTTAAATGATAAACTAGGAAAATCTAAAAAAAGTTCTTGGTTCGGTGTAGTATTAAACGCATAAATTTTTATTAACATTATTATATTCCTCTATGGAAACATGTACATTAAAATTTAATAATGATAATAATTTATATTCTAAATAATTAAAATCTTTTAATTTCATATTTATAACTTCAGCCCAATAATCGTTATAAAAATGTTTATCTTCATGATATTTATCAGCTATACGAAATAAAAAAATTGAAAAAAGATATATTGATTTTTCATTAATCAAAATTTTTTTTTTAATTTTGTTTAAAATACATAAAGATACAAGTATTGTCTCTTCAGATAATTCAACTTTTTTACTAAAAATATAAATAAATTTATCTAAAGGTGTTTTTGGTTTATTGTCTAATTCAAAAATTCTACTAAAATCATTATCGTTTTCGTTTTCATTCATTAATAAAAAAACTTTTAATATAAAATAATTTAAATATTTATTACTCATTTAATAAATATTATATTATTATAAAAACATATTTTTTACAAAATCAGGAATTTCTTTAGATTTTCTATTTTTTTTAAATTCATCAATAGCAAGTTTAAAATCATTTTTAACTAAAACTTTATTATTATTATATAAATCTATTTGTTCGTTCATTAAACGTAAACTGTAAAACTTTTTTGCATTTTGAAAAATTATTTTCATATCACCTCCAAAAAATTTAAATAAATCAATATTCTCATTAATAATACCTGGAGTAATTGCATTTTTTTCTATATCCCAATTTTCTTCCTTTATAAATTTTAATAGAATTTTAAATAATTCATTATTATCATATTTAGTTATATTAAATCTTATCGGAAAACGTCTTTCCAAACCCTTGTTATATGAAAAAAAACATTTATCTACATCATCCTCGTAACCCGCAATTATACATAAAAATTTATCACCTTTTTCTGTTAAATTTTGATTTATTGTATCTATACACTCTTTTGTAAAAACATCTCTTTTACCAGGATTTCCCAATGAATAAACTTCGTCTATAAATAGAACACCACCTTCTGCTCGATCAATTATTTCTTGTGTTTGTACAGCAGTATGTCCACAATATTTTCCTATTAAATCACTTCGTTTTGCAGTAACAAAATTATTATTTTGTAAAAATCCTAAACCTAAATAAATATCTCCTAAAATTGATGCTAATGTTGTTTTTCCTACACCTGGTGGACCTGTTATAACACAATGATTTAACTCTCCTGTTCCATTTAATCCATGTATGAAATAACATATCATTTTAAAAACATCTTCCTTTACCCTTTTCATTCCAATTATATTTTGTAATTTTTCTAATGAAGGAATTAAATTGTACAACTTTTTATATTTAACATTGTTAAAGTAATTAAATCTGTTTGGATCGTCCTTCAAATCAATTATACTTTTAATTGTTTTTAAATTTTCAAAAACCCTTAACATATGCTTATTTACATCTTTCTTATTTATATTTACATAATTTTTGGGTTTTTTTCTTTTCTCTTTATTTAACCACTTATCATCTTCACGTTTTCTTTTATTATTATTAGTCGGTTTATGTTTTTCTAATTTTTTAGTTAATTTTTTGTTTCTGTAAATTAAATCATCAATATTCTCTTCCAAATTAGATATTGTAGAATTTCTTTGTTTTATATCTTCTTTTAAAAATCTTATCTCACGATCAAATTTTTTTGTTTCATCATTCATAAAATCTTTATACATTACAAAATTCCAAATATTATCTAACTTTTCATCAAAAGATGTTATATAATTATCCCAATCTCTTTTTATTTTTGTTTCAAAATCTCTATCTACACTTTTTGAATCATTTGTATCACTCATTTATAATATAATATGTAATTATACTTTTAACTATAAATAAACTTTTAAGATTTACTATCTTTAAAATGTTTCTTACTATTTACTGTCCATAAGAAATCAATATTTTCAAAACGACATACTACACTTTGTAATTCATAATATAGATGGTCCCTGATATATTCTTGTCTTTCTTTTATAATAACATCCATCAGCAAATATTTGTGATATTCTTTTTTAAAATATTTTATTACATTTTCCTTATTTAAAGGATTAGAAAAAAAAGGTTGAATATACGTATCACAAACTGCACAACAAGCACTATATCTTTCTGAAATAAATGCACTATGCATCCATCTAGTATTACAATTTGAACATATTTTATTCTTAAAATTAGAATACGTGCCTTCTGAATTATTACAATTTATACATCCTTTTGCTTTAAAATTACATGAATAACAACCAAAAAATCTTTCAATAAGAAAAGTATTTACATTATTTTCATCCATTATATATTTTTGTATATTATTCCAATTATCTAAAATTTTGTAACTTTTTTTCAAATTAAGAAAAAAAAAAGTTTTATATAAATGTCGTGCGGCACCAGAATTGTTAAATTGTGGAGATGAATTTGTTGGAATTTTTTTGTGAATATTTAAATATAAATGATTTACATAGTAACTTTTATTTTTATAAATAGAGTATTCTAATGACCTATCATCAATAGATTCTTTTTTAATAAATTCTGATTCAGTAATATTCCATTGTTCCTTCGTTACGTATTTTGGATAATTTACTTTGTTTAAACAATTTATCCATATATTATTTAAGAAAATATAAAGATTTCCATAATATGTGATTTCAAAATTATTTATTTTCATATAATAAATTATACGAAATTCCCTACAATGTAACATTACTAAATTATTATCACAAAAAACAAATTTGATATTATTAAATCCTACCGAAACTACTGGATTAATTTCT
>MDTB01156489.1_pt1 | contig 16153 bp, 18 predicted proteins | sample 811161 | NCBI WGS metagenome assembly MDTB01 (sample SAMN05326650, study PRJNA326480) | marine metagenome | isolation source: seawater | place: Mediterranean Sea | collected 2009 | reverse complement strand
GTTGTAGAGGCGCTTACGCAGCTGCTCTGGAATCTGCTGAGTTTGATTCAGAAAAAGTAAACCAAATCAAAGAAATGATTGCCAAGGGAGAGTATCCTCTCGATGAAAAGCGGATAGCTGAAAGTTTCTTCGCTCTTGAACAGCTGATATCAGATCCAAATTAACTCAAACGGGTTTTAGCGAAGGGGTAACCCCTCAGTATGACCAAGGATGCTCCCGATCAATCGCTGCAAATTACTGCGCAATTAGAAGCTCTAGAGAAAATTTTAGAGCAGGAGTTTTCTGCCTTGAAACAGCAGGATATGGATGCCTTCGATAGACTTCAACCCAGAAAAACTGCAATTATGGAGATTTTGGGGACAGATGGGATCATAGACTCTATAAAAGCGAAAACCTCAGAAGAGTCTTCCACTCCCCAAGAAGAAGTGTCTTCTATCAAGATACTAGTAGATCGTTGTCATGAACTTCATCGACGAAATGAAATCCTGATTAATAGGAAGCTCGAGGCAGTAAAGGGAGCTTTAGCGTCTCTCCGAGTAGGCGCCGCGACCGACGAGGTAGAAGTATATACAAAGGCGGGGAATCTCTCTAAACCAAAGTATGGCGCACCTATTAAGAAAACCTGAACCTCTGCTACAAATTCTCAGGAGCATCGCCACGCAACCAATATACCCACGATAAAATAACAGCCACAGCAATATACAGCTCTTCGGGTATTTCCTCATTTAATTCCAGGTTCATCAAAAGTCCAACTAAAGTAGGGTCGCTTGTAACCGGAATCCCTTGGGATATGGCATTTTGAATCATCGCTTCAGCAATCTCATAGTCCCCTTTTGCTATCACTCTTGGAGTAGAATTTTGCTCGTATTTTAGAGCGACAGCCTGCTTATCTGGGTCATCCATGTATCGTACCTATGTCTGTAAATCAAGAAAGGAGCCTTGCGTGTCATTACTTTGGGCTGAATTTTCCCTGACCCTTCGGCCTGTGATTACGCTTGTATTGCTAGTGATGATTTGGTACCGCTCTAATTCAAAAGTTAGCTCAGATAGCATATTTTTCATCAAAGATGCCGTACCAGCTCTATCAGCCCACAGTGTGATATCGAGGAGCCCCTTATCGAGGAGAGAGGCTTTTACAGAGACATCTCCTAGATTTGGATCAGCTGTATCTAATGCGATTGACCAAGCGCGACTCTCACTATTTTTACCCTTATTGCGCCCCTCTATCTCAACCTGGACACCGCTGCCCTCTTGAAAAGGTAAAACAAATCGATACAGCACATCTCGTCTTTCCTGTGCAATAAGACTCTCTATTTGAGCCAATTCAATGCCATCAATTGCACCCGAAATCTTGGATATTTGCTCTATATCTTGCGAGTACGTTTCTCGCAATAACAGCAACGCTTGCTTTATGTCCAATCGGCCTCGCGACTTATCACTCAACATCGATTCAGTGAACAAGCCCGAATGAAGCAGTGCATCAGCTACCAATCTAGGGGTGATTTTCGAGCGATTTGATGGCAGTTGTAGAAGTCTAAACTTGTCAGAGAGGCCGCTATCACGTGATTTTTCTGCCAATGCAGCGAACCCGGAGGCCCCAAGAATTGACGCTAAATCCTGCGAGGCCAGTCCCGCGCTATTAAGTTTTCCTATATGTGAGAGTGCAAACTGGACAAGCACTGATGGCAGCGAGGTCAAAGTGGAAGGACGATTAGTGGAGATATTTTTAGAGGCTGATGGCTGACTAGTCGGCAACAAATGCTTGCCGTAGATACTAGTGGCGTACCTTAAACTTAGCGCAGCACCAGCAGAATATATTGATACTGCAGGAAGGCGGAAACTTCTCTCATTCGCACTTAGTAGTAAATGTTTGCCTCCATGCTCTACCAATGCCTTTACAATTTGACCATCTCGAAGCTGAAGTTCTTTCGCAGCTGCTTCTGTGATCTGTATCGGTGGTTGATTTACTAGCAAGCCGCTCAAAGGTCGTGAGGAAAGGCCTAACTGCTCTACTCCACTTGTCATAAGAAATTAATTTTATGGATAACTAACCCAATCACGTTTTCCGCTAGTAGCTGGGGCACCGTCTACAAAAACGGCCTTCTGAAAATCCCTCACTTCCGGCATAGTTAACATTTTACCAGCATACATCCAGTTAGGGTTTCCTCTGCGAAATGCGGCCGGATTAGCCTTGACAAAAGCCTGACGGATAATTGGCCTTCGGATTTTTGAATTAGTAAAACTTTGCCTTATGATTGCGTCTAGAGTATCACCGCGACGAATGTTATAGGTAGATCCATACCTTCCAGATTGCGTTTTCTCTGCCTTACTACTGGCAACATCTGTACCCAATAAGGTTGCTAATGCGCTGTCTACCGAGTCATTTCCTACCGCTAAATTGACTGGTACTAAGATGACCCAGCAGGTAAAATAAATTTTCCAAGAATTCATATTTATTACCTCAAAATGGTACGGCTATAAGACTTCCGGAGTCTGGTGCATTCGGTCCAGCAATGACTTTAATTGCCGATTCCTGTGGGTAAACAAACTCCACTCTTGCTAATGCTAATTCAGCTACATCCTTGATATCAAGCCGGTCTCTTTCCCAGACCGCACTCCTGACTAATATGAACTGGTCACCAGAGGTTACTCCGGCTGCCTGTCCAGCAAGTAAAGAATATGTGCCATCTTCGGCACGTCGAGTGACAATTCTTTCTGGCTCACAAAGTAAGCCCCCCAAACCTTCTTCGAGAATATCTCCCACTGACTCTTTAATTTCTTCCCGAAGATTCCTCGGCAAAATAGTATCTCGGGTTGGCTCTGGTTGACTTCTAAAACTGATGTCCTCATTAGCGGCAAACACTATTTTAGACTGGTCTACCTGGTTTACCTCAAGTTTGTAGGATATTCCCCCAGCTATGTTCGCAGGAGAACCACGGTAGATGTTAAAGAATGGAACATATTGCCAGATGCTGTTGGCTGTTTTACCCACCTCGTAAATTCCCTTGTCAATTTTGCCAGCTTGAGCACTATCCATACCGACTTCGATTTTTAAATTGTAAGAACCAACTCCCTGGTTGGCCCGTGCTAGGATCGCGTCATATTCTGTTTGATACAATCCATCGTCGCTTTCCACAACGACCACTTGCGAATTATCTCTAAGGATTCTTAACAGGTGTTCACGGGTTTCTGACACCACTGCACTCAAATAAACCGAGCCAATTCGGGTATTTGGGTCTCCATGTGCAGTCACTGAAACAACTAGTTGCGGACGATAGCGGTTGGAAACACAGCTGTCGTCGGCACGCCGCCGCAGCGGTAAAGGTGACTGTGTAGGCAGCGGGTTCACATAGCCAGCTACTCTTACACCTCGGACAGACTTATTTGCAGTGATATAGGCCGACTCGTGGATTTGTCCATCTGAGTCAACATAAGCACTGGAGACAATATCAACTTCCCCGCTAAGCGCCTCATCTAATAAAGATTGACGCAGAACTTCCAATCTCTGTTCTGCAGATAATTTGTCATCTGCAAAAGAGTGGCTCCCGAAAAAAAATACAAAATAAATCAGGACATGAAAAAGGTTACGCCAATTTTTATAGCTTTTTGAATCATTCATCGCACTTCCAAACGCAAGAGGTTTGACTTACGAAGTCTTTCTTGCAAATTGGTTAGAATATTTTAAATACAGCTTTCTCAAATCATTTACCACCCGCGGATTAAGGCTGAGTGTTACAGCATAAGTATCATCACCAACAGTTTCAATGCTGATCAGTTCCGCACCATAAATCACACCTTCAATTCGAGCTCTAAAAACATCGCTGCCCACAATTAGATCGCCAAGTGTTGTGGTTGAATTGACGTGCTGACCATATACTTGGGCTGCGAGTGATCTGTAGGCATCCATCTTGCCAGCCCTTATTGCCATCAAACGCTGCTGTGCAGGGTTGCTATGACGCTGAACTGCAATTACCGCGTAACCTGTGGCCGTCATAGTGTACTGGTCCTCGACCATAGCCCTAACCGAGCCACCCGAACTTGCTGTAGGTCGACCATTTTTTTGAGAAGCGCGATCGGCAAAAACGGTTGAAGTTAGCATTATATTGCTTGCAACCAGGAATACAGCTGCGAATAAAACCTTTCTTTTAGTCTTCATATCCCTGGCCCTCGCGATACAGCAGAAAATTTTAGGCTAAACCAAGCCCAACATTCAAATAAATCGACATTCTGATTAAATTCTTTAGTGATTCATACATGGCGCTGAAAGACTAGGTGACTTTTTGGCACAACCCTTGCAGTACATATAAGTAATACTTAGAAAAATAACACAATCTAGTTTTAGGTCATTGTTTTATAGGGGTTTTATTTTTATGGCAACACTCTCTATGTCATCATTTCGACAATCGATGTCGACTTTTGAACTATCAACATTAGGAATTCCATTACTCCTTCTACTCATTATTTCGATGCTAGTGCTGCCTTTGCCGCCATTTTTACTCGATGTTTTATTTACGTTTAACATCATACTAGGACTAGTGATCATAATGATCGCAGTTCACGTCAAGGCACCCCTGGAATTTTCATCTTTCCCGCTCATATTGCTTTTTGCAACTATGCTAAGACTTGGTCTGAATGTCGCATCTACACGAGTGGTTTTGGTTAACGGACATGAAGGTTCAGATGCAGCCGGCAAAGTCATCCAAGCATTTGGAGAATTTGTAATAGGTGGCAATTATGTGGTTGGTATCATCGTTTTCGCTATATTGATGATCATCAATTTTATTGTAGTGACCAAGGGTGCAGGGAGAGTGTCTGAAGTTATCGCACGATTTACTTTGGATGCGATGCCAGGAAAGCAAATGGCCATTGATGCGGACCTAAATGCGGGGGTAATCGATCAAAATACAGCAAAAATAAGAAGAGAGGAACTTTCTCAGGAGTCTGATTTTTATGGATCAATGGACGGTGCTTCTAAATTCGTAAGAGGGGATGCGATTGCGGGATTATTAATTCTTGTTATCAATATCCTCGGTGGTTTAATGATTGGGATAGCACAGCACGATCTAAGTTTCTCGGAAGCAGGAAGGATATACGTACTTTTGACTATCGGAGACGGATTAGTTGCCCAAATTCCGTCTCTTTTACTATCGCTTTCCACTGCTATCATAGTGACTAGAGTTACTACTCAGGAAACTGTCTATTCACAAGCAGCAACGCAGCTGGCAAACCCACTTGCCTTCTTTGTTGCCGCGGCAATTATACTTATCCTTGGCCTTGTGCCAGGTATGCCACACTTTGTGTTTATAGCTATTAGCGCTGGTGCTATTGCGATGGGTGTTTCAATCCTCAGAAAGAATCGAGCTTCGACAACCGCTGTCGATAGCCCCGAAACACCCAATCAAACCGAAGAAGAAGAGCTTGATTGGGCTGATCTAGATCAAGTAGATCTGGTCGGAGTAGATATCGGCTATGGTCTTATTCCATTGGTAAGTCCCGAGTCTGGTGGAACTTTACTGACAAAAATAAAAGGTGTTAGAAAAAAGCTTTCAGCAGAGTTAGGTTTCTTGGTTCAGCCAATAAGAATAAGGGATAACCTAGAACTTGAGCCAGATGCCTATAATATTGTTATCAGTGGCGTGGTGCGCGGAAGAGGTGAGATTAAGGTTGGACAGGAGTTGGCAATAAATCCCGGTGATGTTCATGGTGAGCTTAACGGGACTCCAACTAAAGAACCCGCGTTTGGCTTGGATGCATACTGGATTGACAGCTCTCAAAGAGACTATGCACGCACCCTGGGTTACACAGTTGTCGACCCTGCTACGGCAATCGCTACCCATCTAAATACGATTCTTCTGGATAATTCATCAGAGCTTCTCAGTCACGATGAAACTCAGCAGCTGCTCGATAAAGTGGCGGAGAGATCGCCCAAGCTTGTGGAAGAGCTGGTGCCAGACAAGATGTCATTATCTGTGATCACTAAAGTTCTTCAAAATTTACTGGCCGAAGGCATCAGTGTAAGAGATATGAGATCAGTCATCGATGTACTATCCTCGGAGTCAGGAAAATCAAGTGACCCGGATCAATTGACAGCTTTGGTTCGGCCTCGATTGGGTCGCTTTATCATGCAGAATTTAATTAGCGTCGATGAAGCATTGCCAGTCATGACCCTCGAACCAAAGCTTGAGCAAATAATTACGAATGTACTGCAGCAAAGCGAGAGAAGTGGATCTCTCATTATAGATCCTAAATTAGCGGAGAGCCTGTTTAAATCACTTAAAGAGGAAGCACAGTCGGTCGAGCAAAAAGGGCTACCTGCTGTGTTAGTGATTTCACCGGCATTGAGACCTTGGCTTTCTCGTTCAGCACGTCAACGCATACCAGGCTTGACAGTCTTGTCCTATACGGAAATTCCGGAAGATCAAGATATCACCGTAGTTGCGACAATAGATACCCAAGAACAGGAGAATGAAGAATGAGGCTTGAAAAAATAGTTGGTCCGGACTCTCGTACCGTGATTGAAAAAATACGACGATCCTTTGGAGATGAGGCGCTAGTAATTTCCAACTCTAGGTCAGAGAATAAGAACGAAATTATTGTCGCTATTGAAGGGGATGGACTTGTCGACTTAGCCGAGATGGCTCAAGAACCGCTGGAGATTAAACAGGCACCAGATCCGGAGGTTACTGATACTGACGATCTGCGAGCTAATGTCACCCTTGAGATATTAAGAAAAGAATTGATGGAGTTTCGCGCTGAAATGGAAAAGATGAGTAACAAGTCATCTGCCAATTGGCTCTACAAACCAAAATTATCATCATCCCATCAACAGATATTGTGGAGTGAACTTGAAGAAATCGGAGTCCCAGAATCTATGCGAAAAGCGTGGATAGAGGCTATTCCTTCCCATGCGACTCCAAATGAAGTAGTAGCACATATTGTATCAGTAATTCATAACGGTTTGATCAAGCCAGAGATGAATGTAATATCAGGACAAAATCTTTTAATCGTTGGCAACCCTGGCTCCGGTAAAACATCAATGGCTGCTAGGGTGGCTGCTAGGATTTTGGATAAAGATAATGAAGGACGGGTTGCTATTATAAGTTATCGTGACAGTAGATTAGGTTCTTGGAGCACTTGTCAAGTCATCGCTAACCGACTCGGAGCTGAGAGTTATCGAATTCAGGATCCAGGAGAACTTAAAAAAGTATCTACCGAGCTTGAGGAGGGAGTGATGATTATTGATACCTCTGGGGCAAATACGCCAGAGGATATAGCCGCCATAGAGAAAATATTAACCAATGTGGTGATTTGCCCTGTGGTAGCATGCGACTCCAGTGAGAGCAGCACCCGCGAGATTATTAGTTGTATAGGGGAAGAGAGAATCCACTCGGTCATGCTGACACGTTTGGAGCAAAATCACGTACCATGGGAAACTCTAGGGGTGCTTCTAGACAAAGGTATAAGCGTCTCTAGCGGAACCTTCGGAAGGGATGTTGCAAATCCCAAACAAATAAAATTTGATAAGGAATTGGCCAAAAGTATCGAAAATCTTATATGCGAAGACTTTGACCTTGAATGGTCGATAAATCATAATCAGTTACCATTAGATATGACGCCAAGAGCGCCATCGTGAGTTTAATTTATGTCTCTTAAAAAACCCATTAAGGTAGTTGGTGTTTCGAGCGGAAAAGGTGGTGTTGGAAAAACTACTATATCGGTAAATATTGCGGCAGCCCTCGTCAAGCAAGGCCTTGACGTACTTTTACTAGATGGTGATCTGGGTCTAGCAAATGTCCAACTCGCACTGGGAGCTGTAAGTGAATATAACTTTAGCCACGTTTTATCCGGGGAAAAGACACTTGATGATGTAGTAATAGAGACTGTCAGCGGAGTAGATCTAGTCCCTGGAGCTAGCGGACTAAAGGATCTCGCATCACTTTCTGAGAGAGAAACTAGCTCAGTTATCCAAGCGTTCTCCTCTCTTACTAAGCAATATGACGTTTTTCTTATTGATACAGCTGCCGGTATATCCAGTTCTGTCGTGTCACTTTTAGGCGCTTGCCAGCACCGTATTATTGTTTTAAAAGATGACCCATCTTCCATTGCAGATGCCTACGCAACTATTAAAGTTTTATTCTTAGAGGGCATAACCAGAGGCATATATTTGTTGCCAAATGAAGTGGCTGGAATGGAACATGCAGAGCAGTTATTCACAAATTTAAATAAAGTTATTGCCAAGTTTTTGGGATTTGAGACATCCTATGCTGGTTTCGTAAAACATGACGACGCGATACCTCAAGCCTGGAAAAAAGCTATGCCAATTGTATCCTGCTTTCCGAATTCTGAAAGTGCTAGAGAATTTAGGAAGCTTGCAAACTTCGTTACTAATCTAAATAGTAATATGGATGATAATGGCGGCCTGCAATTTTTTTTCAACCAATTACACTCCGCTTACCGGAGCGCGTAGTTAAGTGGTGAGAGATGGAGTCAAAACTTATGGCGAAATCCAAAGCGAGGCTTTGGGAGATAATGCAGTATTAAATAATCTCGCTTTGGTTAAACGAATAGCACTTCACTTAAAGGCGAGAGTTCCGGATGTCATTGAGCTGGATGATATGATTCAAGTTGGTACTATCGGATTGATGGAGGCGGTAAAAAGTTTTCGTTCCGATGAAGGTGTAGAGTTCGATTTCTTTGCTAAAACTCGAATTAAAGGTTCTATTTTAGATGAGGTTAGGAGAGTTTCAAGCCTTCCCAGATCTGCTATTTCTAATATAAAAGCTCATAACGAAGCAATCAAAACGCTCAATAATAAATTAGGTCGAGAACCGCGAAATTCAGAGATTGCCGATCATTTAGGTATTAGCCTGGATCAATTTGAGCATGAGAGAGAACATGCAAATCGTTTTCAAACTATACCTGAAGAGAGCTCCTCTGCGCTTAGCGAGAAAGTGGACACCCGCTCACACTCTATAGATCCTCAAGATTCTGTTCAAGACGATGAGGTGCGCTCAATGTCGGCTGATGAAATTAAAAATCTTCCAGAGCGAGATCAGCTGGTGCTATCTCTATACTATGAAAAAGAACTCCACCTCAAGGAAATAGGAGCGATCATAGGTGTGAATGAATCCCGAGTTTCGCAAATTCTTTCTGCGACTGCTAAGAAATTGCGTGCTACTATCAATAAAAAAGTAAGTTAAAGCACAGGGTCTAATATCTAATATGTCTCTTTTCTCAAGATCAAAGGGTAATCAGAGAGCCATGGCACAAGCCAAAGCAGAATTTGAAAAAATTCTCACGGCAATTAAAGAAGACAAACGTGTTGATAGGGCTCTTCGATCGAGAATTGCCTTCAGGACACGATCACACATTGACCAAACATTTATCGAAGGAGCAAAAAAAGCCGAAATTTATGACCACCTTTGCTTGCAAGCAGTTGCAAAGGGAGAAACGAAACCCGAATCACCAGAACCAGCTCTATTTAAAGTAATAAAAACTAATACAGGTAACTTTTTTGCCTATCTCCCGAAGGAGCCAGCGAACAAGATATTCTTACTGGGCGGACTCTATCAGACCATGGAAATTTCTGGCGAGCAAGCGATTGAAAAAGTTCAAGCTATCGCTGATGAGATTTGGGAAGAACTGGGTGTTGCTCAGAGTTTAGAATGCCTCCGCTTTCTTGCCGCAGAATTGGGTCTAGAAGATGAAGAGGATGCAACAGAGCTCACAAGTTAATGTCACTAAGTTTCATACTAGCTCTGGCCACTGGCTTGGCAATAATCATCCTCTTACTTTATATTATCGGTCGCATGGGTAAGCTCGAGGAAGTAACAAGAACTATATTGCAGAGTAAAAACGAGGTATCGAAAGAATCTAAATCAGGAAAGACAGGGAAGTCTCTCGAAAATAGCGAGGATTTACAGGGAAAAGAATTATGGGATGCTTTGACTGGGAAAGGCGGCGATGTCAACGCAGAAAATATTGACTCTATTAGACAAAGATATGAGATCATCTTAAAAAAACATGTGCAAACTCTCCTTCAAGCGGGTTATGCAGACTCGCAGAGCGGTGGAATAAAGAAAAATCCAGGGAATTTAGATTCGATAAATACGCTCAGGGGCACCGTGCAATCATGGTTGCCTTCCGAACATTGCGCCGTGCTTTATAATTCGGGATATGAACTAGCCAATACAGATGAAAAAAGCGATCTCGACCGATTAAAAATGAGCATCGATGATTCAATTGCTACTCTTTTTGATCAAGTGAATTTGCAGTTTCCCAGAGACTTTTCCCAGGGATTAATAAGCTCAATGATGGAATAACAGGAATTTTCGATTACTAATCTGCCTCATACAAAACAATATCAGACGGCTCTTCAATTTCCACGCCTGCTTCTCTGTCGGCATTCTTTTTCTCTAACACATCAAGATATCTTTCCCTGGTTAATGTAACCAATGCCTCTACTTGATTTTCTAGGGAAGATAGCCCCGTCATTTTACCCTGCATAGCACCTACAGTATTCGTGAGCCTTTTTATCGATCCCGACAAATCGGATACCGTACCGCGTTGGGTAGAAAGAGCCTTCTTAAGTTGATCTATCTCCTTATTCACTTCACTAACCTCTGAGGAGACACTGGTCGCAGTAGCTACAGGTAGATCTGACTTAAGCTCTACCAAGGTATTGGACGCACCCATGACTACTTCCTCAAGGCCTTCATATTTTAAAGAGGCGTTGGCCTGTTTCTCAGCGAGAATCCGGATATCAAATTGAAGCTCTTCAAAAAGCTCCAGACTTTGATTCATCTTGACCACTCGCTTGGTGACGGCCATGACCAATGCATCTACCTCTGAAACCCTTGAGGAAAGCTGGATTATCATAAAAATGAAGACCATGACAGCTACGGCCAGTACTGAGCTTACGGCAGCAAGTATGAGCTTGATTTGGTTAGACTGGCGAGCAAAAAGTAAGTTATTCCTTTCTAGTCTTCCATCTAGTTCAGTTTGTGTCAGAGATAAACGCCTCATAGTGTTGAGGCTTGCTTCACTCGCTGTGGTAGAGGCCTCAGCGGCATCAAGTGCTGTCGGTATTAGACCTTCTAGCTGGTTAATAACTTCAGCACCCGTCATTATAACTTCTGTCAACTCTTCTGACGGATTTGGTTCGTCTCCTTTCTGATGAGTTTCTTGACTATTGCCATCAGCAATTTCTTCAAGGGAGGAGTCAGTTCCCCCTGCAGCATCGTCTCCCTGCGGACCCGAAGCTAGCTCTTCAGACTCCACCTCACCATCTGAAACTTCGGAACCTCCGTCCATTTCAGTGACTTGTGTTTTCTGACTATCTATGCTCTCTTCAGTTTCAGAATCAGCGTCAACAACTTTTTCTTCTTCGTCCGCCAAAATGAACTCCTCTATTACTTGCTACTGCCCAAGCTCTCCATTATAGAAGCTATCGAACTTCGTAATTTTCGTATGCGCTCAGCAAAAGGACGATCAGAACTACTCTTTGAAACTGAAAAACGTGCTTTGCCATGCATCAACAACTCCACTGCAGTATCCGGATTGTCCCCTAAAGTTCTGGGCTCTTTGTCTTGCTCTACAACTTTTTCCGGATCTGCAAGATAATCCGAGTTTTCTGAGGTATCGGGACACTGTATTTTTTCAAGAGGATTTCCTGAAACACTCCCGATTGCCTCGCTTTCCCCAGACTTCCTATAGATTTCACCTTCCGTCATCTTCCACCTCGGAAGGTACTCTGGAAACTATATATTCTCCCCTTACTATCACAACATCGGCAGTGGCTTCATTTTCTTTAGCAACATTCATAGCATCATCGCGCGTAGCGTAAGGTCCAGAAAAAACCACATGCCAAAGCTTTGTTTGCGAAAACTGTGGCAATGAGAACGTTGTCGAAAAATCAGCAAAGATCTCTGTTGCTGCTGTACTTGCTGCAATCTGTGAAGAAAGGGCAGCATGCTGCAGGTAAAAAGCAGCGGGATCAATCGAGTTATCTAGTTGATCTTTTTTTGACTCCTCATCAACTTTTTCCTCCAGAATTTGTTTATAAGGCTCTTCAATCTCATTAGTATTATCTGAGAGTGGAACTTCATCTACGATGATTGATGATGCAATATCTTCTTCAATCATTACAGATTCCTCTTTGAACTCAGTCTCAGTTGGTAGGTTGTCGGCACTTATCTCCTCAACTATTGGCTCTACAAAATCTTCTTCACCGGTAGACTCTAACACCTGCATGGAATTCTCATTAGACGGCAAGGAATCGTTCTCTACTTCCTTTTCAATCAAAGAACCCGATAAATTGTCAAGGCTATCGTCAATTATCTCTACCTCGCTTTCCTGAGCTAATGCGGCATCGTCGCTACTATTATCAATTGCTCTATCGGCTACTTTAAAATCAGCAGCGTTCTCGTCATTTAATTGATAAGCAACTCCAAAGGCGACAATCAAGATGAGTGCAAAAGTAAAAGACAGAAACTTGTTAAATTTCTTTTCCCCGGTAACTTCAGCCGAAACATCTATGCTCTCTTCATCAGAATATCCTGATGTCCGGTCTATCTCTAAATCCGATCCCGTGATTCCAAGCGCGGCTAATTTTTTCTTATTGTGAGAATGATAGGGAGTGAGAGAAGACGCATCTAGAAAACTTACCAGTTCCCGTGCATCTGGAAAATTGCAGTAACATCGTGTTAAACGAGAACCTAGGAGTTTGAAAAATGCTTCCACTTCTTGATTAAAAGGTTCTTCGCATATGATTAGCAAACCGCAATTTGCTCCGGGAAAATCAATCAGCAATCTAGCCAATAAGTCCCACTCGTTTTTTGCCATTCCAGTACAGTCACTGATAACTAGAATTTTTCTGTGTAACTCCGAATCGGTCGCACTTTTTGCCGCATTGACGCTAATATCCTTGAGACGCTTGTTGTAAAAGTCTAAAAGCGCGTCTGTAGTTACAGAAAAAAAGACCTCTAGTTGATAGCGATCGCTTTCCTTTAATTTTGCATACAAATATTCAAAATAATAATTAAGCAAATCCACTCTTGGTCCACATAACGCCACATATGGGTTATCCTCAGATAGGCGCCCTGAAATAGATCTTATTTGTATCTTGTCCTGCTCCCGCAAAAACAACATATCACCGTCCATCCAACTATCTATGGATTTGATATGTCGTTGATTGTCTATATCAGAGTTGTTCATTGAATAACTTCATCCCTTAATTTACCTGTTTCGTCGAAATCCAGTTCTGGCGGCACTTTGGGCTTAGGACGCTGATATTCTCCAGTGGCACTGAATGTTCCAATAGAAAATACGTAAGCTATTACCTGGGCTACCGCGTGATATAGCGGCTCTGGAATAAAACTGCCGACGTCAGTAGTAAAATACAGAGCTCTAGCCAATGGTGGAGCCTCGAAAAGGGAAATACCTTCCTGTGTGGCTCTATCACGAATACGTAAAGCCATGAAGTCCGCTCCCCTCGCAACTACTCTGGGTGGATCACTGCCGTTGGGATCATAAGCAAGAGCTACCGCAAAATGTTCTGGATTAGTTACAACGACATCGGCGGTAGGCAAAGCTTCAAGCATTGATTGCATTGCCATATCTCGCTGTCGTTGCTTTATACGAGCTCGAACCTCCGGCTGGCCCTCCATTTCTTTACGCTCATCTTTGACCTCTTGTTTGGTCATTTTCATGCGATTTGTGAAAGAAACTATCTGATAGGGCACATCTACTAACGCCACTAACACAAGGCTTATAGAAACAAATAACATTCCAAGTGAGAGCATTTCGGCAGCGCTTTCAATTGCGGGGTTCATCGCCATTACTGATAGATAAATGAAATCTTTAGCATAGATTGTATAGACGATAAATAATGAGGACCCTATAAGAAGGAATTTCAAAACCGCCTTAGCTAATTCTATAAGTGCCTTAGTCCCAAATATTCTCTTAAATCCATTTATAAGGCTTAACTTGGAAAGCTTGGGAGCAGCAGCCTTGAAAGAAAATATAAATCCTCCCAACGTGGCTGAAGGAATAATAGCTAAAATAATAGTCAGCACTAGTATTGGTGCAATGACCCAAAATCCCTCTCTTAGCTCTGTGCCGACAAGACCAGAAAATAATTGATCAGAAAAGATCATTCTCCTGTCAAGTACAAAACCTCTTGCAAATACATCCAGTAGGGAGTCTATTAACTCTCCACCAAATACATACATAGTTATTACGACCATCATCACCATAACCGCGACATTTAAATCCTGAGAACGGATGGCCTCACCCTCTTCCCTTGCTTTCTCAAGACGCTTCGCTGTCGGTTCTTCTGTTTTATCTTCCTGCGGACTCTCTTCAGCCATAATTAGATTCCGTAAGTTTCTCTAATTCTATCAAAAGCCAGAAACCAAAGTGACTCTGCTCGACGGACAAATCCAGGCATTGATATAACAATGATAACCATGCCGCCTAAAATCATGGCAGGAAACCCGAGCGAAAAAATATTCAGTGCAGGTGCCGATCTAGTGATCACACCTAAACCTAAATTTATAAATAGCAAGGAGGCCAGAACAGGTAGAGCAATCATTAAAGCACCAACAAACATACTGCCGGACCAGACGAGAACACCCTGAATCAGCTCTAACAATGATAAAGACTTGCCTACAGGAAGGGTTTCGAAACTATCAATCATAATTTGGATGACTATAAGGTGTCCTCCCAAGATCATGAAAACCAAAATTCCACAAATCAACAAAAACTGCGATATTACCGGAACATTACCCATATTGGGATCAACCATATTTGCCATAGCCAAACCCATTGAGGCGCTCATCGACTGACCACCAACTACAAATGCTGCATTAACAAGCTGCAAGATGACACCTCCAATCGCTCCTATCGCGGCCTGAACAAATACTTCGCTTATTCCTAGTGACGAGAGAGGATCTATTAATGGAAGATCCAAAAAAGGATATATTATCCACGTTAAAAGAAACGCCAAAGTGATTCGTATACGCACGGAAACAGCGGCCAACGAAAACAAAGGGGCTGTTAAAAAAAATGCAGAGAAACGAATCAGAGGCCACAGGATTGTGTTGAAAATCATTACTATCTCTGAAACTAGAAAATCCATTACAAAAGCACAGTGGGAATATACTCTACGATGTATTCAAAAAATCTTATAATTGTCGAAATCTGCCAAGCTCCAAAAAGAGATAGTGCTAAAACCATTCCCGCTAATTTAGGTATAAAACTGAGCGTCATTTCTTGGATAGAGGTTGCGGCCTGTAATACACCAATAACAACACCCAAAAGTAAAGCAGTGCCAAGCAACGGACTTGCAATAAGTACTGCTGTCCACAACGCATCCTGCCCTATCGTAATTACATCACCAACATTCAAAAAAACCTCCTAGTTTTAAGTGATAGCAAAACTTGTTGTTAAAGATTGTGTTATTAGCGCCCAGCCGTCTGCGAGAACAAATAGCATTAGTTTAAACGGCATTGATATCATCATAGGTGAGAGCATCATCATGCCCATCGACATAAGAACCGAAGCAACTACCAGATCAATGATGACAAATGGAATATATATTAAAAACCCTATTGTAAAAGCCGTCTTTAATTCGGAAGTCATAAACGAGGGGGCTAGTACCCGAAAAGGAATATCAGCTGGATCATCAGTCAAATCATGATTAGCTATATCTGCGAACATAAGAATGTCATCTTCTCGTGTTTGAGCAAGCATGAATTCGCGTAAGGGAATTGCAGCGTTATCAATGGCCTGCTCTGCAGAAATTTCTTCGTTTACATAAGGATCAAAAGCATTCTCATAAATATTTGTTAAAACCGGAGCCATAATAAAATAAGTCAGGAAAAGTGATAGGCCAATTAGCACTTGATTTGGAGGGGTTTGTGCGGTCCCCAAGGCCTGTCTCAGCAGCGACATAACAATTATTATACGCACGAAGGAGGTCATCATGATGACGATTGACGGCAGCAATGTGAGCACCGTCATCAAGATCAAGATTTCTACACTCAGACTGTACTCAGAACCGCCTGCAGCATCTTGAACGACATTTATTAGAGGCACCCCTGTTTGGGCTGAAGCTGGCATGGGAGAAAAAACTACCAGCAATAAAAAAACT
>MDTB01190723.1_pt1 | contig 16154 bp, 27 predicted proteins | sample 811161 | NCBI WGS metagenome assembly MDTB01 (sample SAMN05326650, study PRJNA326480) | marine metagenome | isolation source: seawater | place: Mediterranean Sea | collected 2009 | reverse complement strand
TTTACCTTCAATGGCAGTAATATGCTCATTCATTTTCTCTTTGATTTTAGATACTTCAACTTCTTTGATCTTACGAATCTCATCATTGTTCTCTTTAGCGCTTTCAATTTTAGATTCTGTCAACTCAATCTGATAAGAGTTTTCATTAATGTTGTCTGTGGTTTCTTTCATTTGGTCTTTAGCTAACCATCCCATAGTACTGAATACTTGAATGTCTAGTAAATCCTCAATGATGTCTCGTCTTGCACCAGCATGTAATTCCATAAAGGGAACATATGTAGCTGAACCAAGAACTACAATCTGATTAAATGATTTATAGTTAATGCCGATAATAGAAGTTTCTAAATATTCTTGGTAATCTTTCTTTGCTGCATCTTGGTTAATCAGCGCACCGTCTTGGTAAATTTCAAATACTCCTGGGCGCATACCACGGCGAACCATGTAATTTTTACCACCGACTTGAAAGTATATCTCGACAAGTAAATCTTTATTGTTGATGGTATTGATTAGCTGAGCTTTATTGACTTTACGAAATGGCTTTCCGTATAGACCAAATACAATAGCATCAAGCAATGTACTTTTACCAGAACCATTAGATCCACTAATTAAAGTAGTTGGTTTGGTATCAAAGTCAATTGTGGTAAAGTTGTTTCCTGTGGATAATATGTTTTTGTATTTAATCTTTTTAAACTGAATTCGCATTATAAACTAAGGGCCTCATGATATAAGTCGTCGATAATTTCTTTTACTCTTGTCTTATCAACTTGGGTCTCTATACTATCTATATACTGGTGAAGGATTTCTCCAGTGTCTTTTGTTTCGTCAAGTACTTCATCGACACCTACATGTTCAAGGTTAAGATTATCATCAATCGCCTTGACATCAACTGCACCACAGTCACTCATACGACTCATAAAGAGATCATACAAATAAGCGTTGGTACGATTTTTCACTATGACTTTAACAAATGTATCTTTGTATCGGTCAACATCAAAATTAGCAACATCATCAACTGTCCAGTCTGAATCGTCGTAATCAATTTTATAGAAAACTTTGTTTGGATTTTCGTATTTTGTCATCTCTCTTGTTTCAGTGTCAAACACATGGAAACCACGGCTACCATTATAATCTGACCAAGTCATTTCATAAGGAGCACCAAGATATTCTACATTTCCATAACGAGATGGGTGGTGAAAGTGACCAGAGTAAACATCTTCAAAATTCTTAAAGACTTCCATTTCTGTGCCGTGAGTACATGGGACACCTTTTAACATTTCAAATCCTTTCACTTCAAGGTGACCCATAACTACGTCAGCTTTACTTTCAGCTAGCATTTTGTAATTATATTCTGCATTCTCTTTATTAATCCAAGGAAGCATTAAGAACGTAGTGTTTCCAATAGTCAGATGTTCTGCTTTATCTTCATAAAGATTAAAATTCTTATAGTCTTGCAACAAGAGATTCATACTATTTACATCATTAGTATTTGTATAGTAAATATCGTGGTTGCCAATTAGACAATGAAAATCAATTTTACGCTTGTCAAGTTCATCAAAAAAGAACTCACGACATCTTTGTAAACTTACGAAGTTGACATATTTACGCCTATCAAAAGTATCACCAAGGTCAAATACTGTTGTGATATTATGTTCATCGACATAAGGAAAAAATACCTCTTGGAAAAACTTTCTTTGTACTTCGTGAAATACACGACTATCTCCTCTTGCTCCAAAATGCAAATCCGTAACGATTGCTATTTTCATTTAATCTCCTAAGTTAAGCGTAGTTGATGCTTTTTTCTTATCTATTTCTTCTGCTGGGTCAAGCGTTCTATTCTTTTCAAACTCTTCCATTCTGCGCATAGCCTGCATAATTTGGTTGCGCTGTTTTGTAATTTTATTTTTCTTTTTAAGAGCTCGGTCCCACTTTAACCGCGAGACCTTCTCTTTATATACTACCCCGTTGAGATGATCAAACTCATGCATAAAGCATCGAGCTCCATATCCTTCAAGCGTACCACCTTGTTCTTGGCCTTGTTCGTCTAGCCATTTAGCCGTAACTGTAGTTGGGCGAGTGACTTTTAAATACATGTCTGGAAAGCTAAGACAGCCTTCTGGCTCACATTCCGTTTCTTCGCCAAAAGCTACAATTTCTGGATTGATTACCATGATAGCAGTTTCTTTTGATTCGCCCATTACAAAACATCTATAATCTAAACCAACTTGACAAGCTGATAGTCCGATACCTTTATGTTTTACCATCACATCGACCATTTGATCTTTGAGATCAGCCGCATCGGCAAATATTTGTTTGACTTCTTCAAAATCAAAATCTTTTAATCCTTTACCGAGGATTGGGTCGGGGTAGTATACTAATTTCATAATTTACCTTCTTCTCTCATTTGTGCTCTAATTTTTGTAGCACTGATATTATGTACTTCTTCACCCAAGTCATGCTCTGTAAATGTATAGCCTACACCTCGTCCATAACTAATGTCAACGATGTTTGGTACTTCTAAAATAAGATATTCACGTCCATTTAAATAGCCATGCTTTTCTAAACCTTGCTCAATACCTTCAACGACTTGTATCATTCCAAATGGATTGTCGTCCTGTTTAACTGTACGACCTGCACCAGCATCGCCATCATATTTGTACACGTCACGTACCATTATAACAACTTGTCCTGTAATTGTCAAGGCTTTTTTGAATAATTTTGTGTGACCATCATGCCATGGTTGCCACCTACCCAACATCTGCACTGTTGGTTTCTTATAATCGAATGCTTCTTCTGGATTTATCATTTCTTTACTCCAAATTTAATATGATTATACCATAGGCGCTCGTGACCATAATATAATACAAATTTTATTACTATATCAGCAAGAAAAACCGCGCCGACTGCTTTCTGTGGTAAACCAAAGTATAAGGCAATTGCTGCAGTTGTAATACTTGCTATAATTCTCCATGTAACCGCTTTTGCTAAATGTCTAGCTTTTGTTACTTCACTCATATTTCGCTTTGATGATTCGAGATAAGTGTACATGCACATCTGGTTGCCAGGTGTGTATAATGTGATCTACTTTCTCAGGGGTCTCAAAGATTTTATTAGTATCTTCAAAACGACCTTCAGATATTGTATCCATCCAAACAGCATAGTCTGGCTGAAAATCTATTCGAGCTTTTTCAAACGGACAAACAAAATCTGTGATAGCATACTTACCAGCTCGAACTACTCCGTCTGATAGAAACTTCATTCTCATCGCTTGTCTCATACGACCTTCGTCACTAAAATCCCAGTCGTCATATTCTTCACGTACTTGGTCAGCGTTAATCCAAACACCGTCCAAAAATTCTGCCAACGGTTCTGCTAAATAACTTTTACCAGATCCAGGAAGGCCGAAAATCAGTATTTTCTTCATTTTTTATCACTACTTCCTTTCTTAAACTTACTTTCAAATTCACTAATGAATCTGCTTATATACTCAGGCGGTTCGTTCATAGAGATAGTTTGGTTATCGCTATCTTGTAGAATGCTCTGAGTCATCATATTTTGAGAAGCTTTAAACTTGATATAAGTTTGTTTCTTCTCTTTTTGTATACGCCGAAGGAATGCAAACCAAATAATCTGTGTGAAATACGCGAACGGATTGTGCGATTTCTCTGGATCAAAATTGTGAATGTACATCAAGCAATTTTCAATGCCGTCTGATATCATTTCTTCTTTGTATGAGTAGCCAGAAAAATTTGGTTTAGTTGCTAGTCTTGTTGCGATCAACATGATGCACTTTCCAATGTATTCTGGTACTTGAGGGTTTTTGTCTCCAGCATCTTCAGCTTCCTTACATAGAGTTTTATAATCTATAAGGGCCTGAAGCAAATCTGGGTTATTAACATAATTGCGTTTTCTTGCCATTTGGGTTTCCTTACGTTGGAATTTTTAAATATTAATTATAACATACTTTACTAGGTTTGTCAACAAATAAAAAATAATTAAACTTTTTTACAAAAAAGGGTTGACATTTCTGAAAAACGTGTTATAATAAGGTTATCAACCTTTAAGGCCCACTATAGTACTAAATCTCTATAGTATAGATCTTATATCTAAATTCCTCACTACCGTATATTTCTATACGCTTCTTAAAATGTTTCAATGTGTAGTTTTCAAATGAGCCGATACTTAAGTCGTCCGTGATATCATATAAGGTAGCATGCTCGGAGTCGTCAGCCTTTCTAAGAGATCTACCAATACTTTGAAGTACCTTAATCTCACTCTTTGACCCAGTTGCAAAAATCACATTATCTAGTCTTTTCAAATTAACACCAGTTGAGAACACTCCATAAGAAGCAAGTATATCATGTCGCTTCTCTTTGTCATTCTCTACTAAGTGCCTTATCTCTTCTCGTTCTGTTCCTTTGGTCCCACCATAGATAAAGTGTAGTTGTCTTCCTTCTTTGCGAAGCAAAGGTTCTAAAACTTTACCATGTTTCTCAACCAAATCAAATAGAATCAAGTTATTTTGGCCTTCTAAACTGTGCACGAGATTCTTAATAAAGTTATTTCGTTTCTCGTGGTTTACAATAAACTCTCGTTCAGCTGGCCATTTCTTGGTACCGTCCAAATTCTTCAGCGCATCTTTAAATCGCTTTCGTGTTTCATTGTTATGAGATAGCACGATCGCTTTCACTTTAAAATCAGCAACGGTTCCTTTATCCATCAACTCCTTTGTATTAACGAATCGTTTAACTTCGCCAAAACATCCTTCTAAAACGAGTCGATGTGTTTTACTTTCAGATGATTTGAGTGTACCAGTAAATCCGTGGCGATATTCACAGTCAGTTAACTTTTCCATAATGCTTGTTAAACTCTTTGCTTGGAATGTATGTGCTTCATCTCCAAGTACAACTGCAAACTGGTCAAACCAATCTTTCTTTAATTTAATAAGTGATTGCCACGTTGATATGACAATCGGTGAGCTTGTGTTCTTATCTACACCGCCTTGAATAGTATAGATGTCGTTTTCATCGCAACCATAATCTATAAAGTCACCTTTCATTTGGTGTACTAAAGAAATAGTTGGTACGATAATTAATGTTCGATGTCCAAATGCTTGGAAGTAATGTTGTTGTATCAAATAGATGATTAAAGACTTACCAGAAGATGTCGGTGATAGAGATAAAGATCTGCGCTTACGCAATGCGTTAAGTACATATTCGTTTTGGTAATCTCTCGGTGTAAATTTACAATTGATTTCTTTAGCAAGTTGTACAGGGTAGTCATCATCAAATTCTTCGTCAAGTCCTATATGGTCAGGTGCAGATAAAAAATATCCACGATCATCGCAAAACTTTTTAAGATGTGGGTACAGACCAACATAGAGCGTAGGCCTCATTGGTTGGAACAATCTTATAATACCATCCCATACACGATTTTTGTAAGCAGGTACAAATTGATATCCTTCGGGCCTAAAGCTAAAGTGTTCAGCTAATTCCATAAGAGTACCGCTGTCTCCAACGACTTTCATATGCACCGAATTGATTGGCTCGATGGTAATTTGTTCACTCATAACTTAACAGCTAATAATATAAAAATTCCAAATAGAAGCATATTTGTAAAGAAAATGAGTATTGCTAAAATTGTATGATACCAAATCCAACGCGTACGGTATGCATTTTCTAATGTCAAATCTTCTGGATCTGATTCCTCTTCCATTACAGGAAGATTATGCATAACCGTTTGGTCAAATGTATTTTCTTCTAAAGGTTTTTCTATAAGTCTTTGAAACCACTTAATCATTAATAATCACCTGCCTGGAATTTCAAAATATCAATCATGTTCTTCACAATAAAATTTCTGCTGTGTATTGTCTTTACAATATCTTCAAGATAGTTTGCATTAGCTGAATGGTAGTCAATGGTCAAACTAAGCTTGATAATGTCTTTGTCTGCTTGAATATATTTATCTACTTCGTTACGAAGAACTTTCTTCTGATAAGGCTTCCATCCATTTTCTTTTAAATCTTCTTCGGCCATAGAGCCATCATAATACTCACGCTTGAGTGCTTCAAGTTCTTTGTATTCTGCTTTTAGTTTTTTGACTCGAAGTACTTCTCGGTAATAGAGATTATAGTACTTACTGTGTAGAGTTGGAATTTTTTTACTTTCTCCAACTAAGTTGGTCTCGTCGATAGGAGCATCTTGTGCCCACATTTGACTTATATCATTTGTATCCATAGCAAAACTCGTTGTTAACTTTTAAAGGTATATTATAACATGTTATACGCTATTTGTCAACCTGTTAATTACAATAGTTTTATATCAAATGCGTCGTATCGCATTGTTACAGTGGCTTCAGGATAAATTACATCCTGGTTAGATAAGTCTAAACTGACTGGTGTTAAACCAATTGGCATTGCGTTAATGAACGTGACTTCTAAATTTGGATTTTTATGGCTATTTAAAATCATAATAGTAACGTCTGATGTATCACCATCAGCACTATCTTTGAGTTTGTCATATTGGCTTAAAGAATCTGGAGAACCAATACCTTTTAACCACTCAAAAATCTCACGATAGTTTCCCATATCCTCGTCAATGATAAAAGTTAAATCTAAATCAGCATAAGTTAAGTGGTCACCTACTGAATAGTAAGCACGCAAGGGCGTATCATTTTTAACTGCTTGTGTTGTAACTGACGGTAGTAAAATTTTGTTTGAGAAAAATTCCACGTGCGGCAGTCTTTTGAAGATAATTTTAAATCCTGCCGATGATAAATAGTTATTAATCATACAATATATTCCAATGATTGTTTTATACTATTTATAAAAGGCGAACTAAATTATGTTTTCAAAACCCAAGAACCTCACTTTCGAGCTGGACACAGCCGATCTATCCATTAACCACATCAACGATCTTTATAACACTTTTTTCAAATCTAAAGATTACGATTGGTGGTACGAAATTTTACCCGAAGATACAGTAGTCGATATTGGAGCTAATATTGGCATGTTCTCAGCTAAAGCTCTCGATGCAAGCGCAAAACGAGTCTTTATGATTGAGCCAAATCGTGATCTACTTAAAACCGCTATTAAAAATTGCTCAGAAGCTTTTATTGGTATGCAACAAGATGATTTACCAAAACTAATTCCTATTCATGCAGCTATGGGTCGTGCAGAAAGCGATTTATATTGTACTTATGGTGAGCCAACTGAAGATACAAAATTAATGTCACTAAGAGAACTCACTGATTATTATGATATTGATCAGATTGACTATTTAAAAGTAAGTGCTAACGGTGCAGAGTTTAATATATTGCACGAAGATAATTTAGATTTTTTAGCTAAATCAGTAAGGTTTATTGCAGTAAGAGTTCATTGGAACGCTTTTTATGGAAGCGATGTTCGATTTGAAAGCTGGAGAGATACGGTCGTAAAAACAATGATGGATTTAGACCGTGTTACTTTTCAATATCCAGAAATTGCTGAAAAAATGTTTGCAGAGAATTGGAGAGATATTTTACCGCAATCGTTTATGCTGTATATTAGAAATTGGTAACTACCAGTGTCTTATAGTATTCGCCATAATAAAGAAGCAGGTTAAAAAGTTAACCCCCACAATAAGAGTACGAAGCAAAGCCACATAATTGTCATAGGGTTCAGTTTTCTCATCTGAGAATCCTCCAAGTGCAAATTTCCAAATAGTCCATATTTTACTCATCTTTTTGTTTCTCTTCTTCGTACATGCCTACATCCCAATCCCAGTGTCGTCGAGATTCAATAATGTGAGGATGCTGTTTTAAGGGATCTTTCTTTTTACCTTTTTCTTTTTCGATTTCTTTAAGAATTTTATCTAGTTTATGTGTGCTCACTGAGTTGTAGCCTCTACAAATTATATGAGTTTTAAATCACTCAAGAATTGCTTTTTAGGAGTTGCTTTGTTCCAAAAATCCAAGTCTTTTTCTGCTTGATTGATTTGTTTTTCTAAACTCGCGATTTCTTCTTGAGTTAAATTAGAAAATGGTATTGATAATAGTCGGTCAACCAAAGGTGTTGCTTCTGGTATGTTTGATATAATCTCATCGCCAATTTGCTTTTTGTTCTTATTTTTAAATACAATTTTATCGTCAAGTACGCAATTAATAAATTCCATTTTGAGCTCTAGCCATATTCGATTTGCTTCGTATTGCGCAAGATTTTTGTCAATACGCTTTTGCAATACGCCGAAACGGTAATCACAAAAGTCTTTTACGAGCTCTCGAACATCATCGTACTCTCGTAATTTACCGTCTTGGTCAATCACAGTACAATTTTGGCTAAGTACTTTTGATAGCTTAAATTTTGAAATGATTTTTGCATCGTTCCATTTTGCTGATGATGCAAGCTTGAGTTTAACTGTAAACTTGAAGCCACTCTTATCACAAAGATCTTCGTAAGATACTATATCTCCGTCGTCCTCGAGTTTATCCAGTACCTTCACGTAACCTTCTCTGTCTAGTCCATAGGGTACTTCAGTGATTGTAAGTTGTGTCTTAGATGTCTTCTCATAAACACCAAATACGGTATATCGTTTAGGCTCGAGTGGGTCTTGTTCTACTGTGCCATCGAACTCTGGAAACTTTACCTTGATCGTATCGGCTGAAATTTTCTTTGTTCGTAGATATTCAGCACACGCTTCAGCCAAACTATCTGGGCAATGAGGTAGAATGTTTGTAGCAAAACCAGTTGCGATACCCTTAGTGCCATTTGCTAATACTAACGGAATGACTGGTAAATAATGTGCAGGTGGCTCGTGCTCTGGATCTTCGTGCACAGGGCTCAAATCTACATCTTTAACATACTTTGTAAAATTGTCATGTAGTCTAGTATAGACATAGCGAGGAGCACCGGCGTCTTGGATTAGTCTTGTACCAAAGGAGCCTCGGCCTTCAACTAAGCAAATGTTGTTATTCCAAGTCGCGGCCATGAGCTGACCAGAACCGGCGGCACTCCCCTCGCCATGATTGTAGCCGTAATCTGATATGATACCAGATACAGCAGAAACTTTCTTAAAATCGCGTTTTGTATTCTGTATGCTCGAGTATAGGTAAAACCTTTGAACAGGCTTTAGTCCGTCGATCATATTTGGAATCGCACGGTTTTCAACGGTGTACATTGCAAACGATTTCCACTCTCTTGCAGCAACGTTTGACAATGGATAGTATTGATTACCATCATTAATATAGCTTGTTAAATCACTCATGCGAACATAAACTCCTTTCGTAAATTACTATCTTTACCAAACATCATTTGGAAAAGTCCGGCATCGTCTACTGAAACAGTATCGTACCTTGGTTGGTTAATTATAACATCATATTCTTCTTCTGTCAACGAACCAAGCCCTTTGATATAACGATGTTTCCAATTATTATTTTTCTGCTTGAACTCAGATGCGTCTTCGTAAGTATAGAACCACTCAACTTTATCTTTAAATGTAGATATCATAATTGGAGTACGAGTAATTTTTACTCTGTGCTCAGTAAGTAGTCGTGGCCAGAACTTATAAAAGAATGCAATCAACAGTGGACTGATGTGACCAATACCATCGTGGTCGGCATCAGTTAATGTAGCAATATGTTTATATGATATATTGTCAACACTGTCTGGATCGTTAATGTCAAGTCCTAGTACGGCCACCAATTCAGATAGCTCTTTGTTCTTTAAGACATCTGCAGGTTTCATATCCCAAGTGTTCATAATAACACCACGCAATGGGAATGCTCCAACCTTGTTTGGGTCCCTTACCTTTAATAAGAATCCCATAGCTGAGTCACCCTCAACAATCTTCAATGTAGCATCATCTTTATTTGCAGCAATATGTTTTGCAACTTTGACTTTACGGAGTTTCTTTTGAGCCAATGTTGCAGCACGTTTGTCTGCAGCTAATTTCTTAGCAAGCTGTGCTTCGATGATTGGGTCAATAATAACTGGTGTGTTTAGTATTTTACGAGCAAGGTAATTATAATCCTTGATGTCGACAGTTTCTAAGTGAGCTCTAATATCAGCAAGACTATTGGTTAATCGCTCTTTTGTTTGTGAGTCAAATTTTGGATTCACAAAGTTTCTTGCGAACATAACAAAAGTCAGTCCACCTTTAATAGTCGTCTTTGCAACTTCAATCTTGTGCTTACGCTTAATAAGAGTAATCAGTTCATCGACGGTGTTGTTAACGATATGCTCAACGTAAACACCGCCTTGTCGTGTGTTAACACCGTTAATGTAAGATGTAGTTCTGAATCCATCTTCTGACGGAGCAAAGAAGAACGAAAGATTGTCACTCTTTTCAATAACAGTATCTTCACTATATTGTAAAGCGTATTTCTTTAAATCATTGATCGCTATTCTTTTGTTATTAAGCGAGAAACGTATTTCTGGAAACGACATCGATAGAGATATAAGTCGATCCTGAAGCAAATCCAACGTACCCAAATCCGATAGCGAATCTGTCTCAAATAAGCTGAAGTCTGGTGTGAAAGAAACTTCAGTTCCACTTCCTGCTCTTTTCTTTTCTTTAACATTTACTGTATTGCCTCCGTCGGTGCATGTGACTTCAAGTAAATTACCACTTGACCACGTTTTGCCTTCAAATGAAGTAGATAGAAAGTTAGTTGCTGCAGAACCAACACCGTTGGTGCCGATAGTAACTCGTTCGTCATCAAACGAAGTACCAGCATTGACTCTCGTCCAAGCTGCAACTGGTCTTTGTATTTTCTTATTGCTCTCTTCGCAATGGATTGTGTCGTGAGGAATGCCACGCCCATTATCAGCTACTGTAATTGTATTTGTTGCTTCGTTAACAGTAACATTAATTTTGTTCGCTTTCTTAAAGTTCGTACGAATCGCTTCGTCAATAGCATTATCCAATATCTCATCAATCATCTTGGTGAGAGCAGGAACATACTCGACAGCTTTCCATTCGCCTAAAACAAAACGCTCAATGGACTCTTTAGAGCTTGAGCCCATGTACATACCGATACGCTCTCGAACATGTTGTCGAGCCGTCAGTATTCTAAATTCTTCTTTCAATTAAGCAACCTCGTTTTGTAAATCAAACCACTCTCTTAATTCGGCATCGCTATGACAAAAATCACCGTCTTCCATAAGATACTCGGCTTTATAGTTTTCACGATCGTTAGACCATGTCTCGATTTTTTCGAGAATCTCACTGCGCATCCAACCATCTTCACGATTGTCAGTGACTTTCATGAAGTATACAGAACCATCTTCCATGGGTCTGAACTGAGTTACAGTTTCCCAGTCTTCGCAGACTTTTTCGTTATGGTCAACAATTTCTGATGAAATTATATATTCTCTTGATACATCGTTGCATACACATATTAAAGGTCTAACAAGATCTTCAATCTTGCTAAGATCAGCATCGCCACAATTAGGCATTACGTAAGTACTACCACCCTTTGGCTTCCAATAAGCATCAACACCAGTTCCAAGGGAACCATCTTCGTTCCAAGCGTAGTTTTCGAGATATTGTGTTTGAATTACTAATTTTTTCATGCTTTTCACCTTTTCCATTAATTTAATATGAGACTATTGTAACCGGTTCTTCTGCATTTGTCAACCCTTTTTTGAAAAAAAGTTGAAATTGTTTTAAATTAGCCAACGTCAAAATACTTTGCGCTGATAGTCTTGAGCATCTCGTATTTCAAACAAGTCAACTTTAAGCTCAGATAGCATTGCAAGAGTTTCTTTTGAGAAATGCTCTTTACCAAGATGCTTGTTAAGAGTTAACATAGCATTCTCTGCATTTCGGATTGCTTCAACCTTTGCTTCAATGTTTTTAACTACGTCCATTTTTGAACTCCTCAGTCCATGCTGTAAAAATTTCAAATGCTTCGGCTTTACTGAGCCCAAACATGTCTTGTAGAGCTTTAGGAGCACCGAACATGTTAATTGTTCCACTTGCTCTTAAGTCATCTAATACTTTAAAATACTCTTCTAACTTCATTTTTGTTCCTCGTACGTGTATACGCGTTATAAAAGGTACTAAGAGATTTTGAGGAAACAGTGGCTTCCATTTCTGAAGAAAGCACCAACTTCGTCGAATCCCATTAGAACACACCCATCAAGCGGGTCAGTACCAGTTTCGTATTCCACAAGCTCAAACCCTGCAGGAATAGAACCAGTAAAGGTGTTCATGTTGATTTCAATAATTTCAGTTTTCATCTAAAAAATCTCTCTTGTTTGATTTGATGGTACCATTCTAACACAACAAAATCGTTTTGTCAACAACTTTTTTCATTTATTTTTATAATATTTTGGAATATACATATAACTAAATGTTCTAATCAATCTGCAGAAAGGGGTTGACAACAGCCACAAACTATGTTAGAATGACTTATCAACTTTAATGGTATAAAGGAAATACAATATGAAAGTAAAACTTATCTCTCATTCACAACCAATGGATGGTGGTGACTCTGCATTAGATCTCATAGCATATTGTGCTCGTGTCAGTAATCCATCTAATCAGAATAACAGAGAGACAAATGAAAAGCTTGTCAATTATCTAATGAAGCATAAACATTGGTCACCTTTAGAGATGGTGTCGTGTTGTTTAGAAATTGAAACCACGCGTGACATTGCACGTCAGATACTACGACATCGATCTTTCTCATTCCAAGAGTTTAGTCAACGATACGCTAACCCGTTAGATGATCTATCTTTTGAATACAGACAAGCACGTTTACAAGACCCAAAAAATCGACAGAATAGTATTCCTCTAGATATACCAGAAATGGGCATGGGTGGTAATAAGACAAAAGAAGAACTACTTGCTGAAAAATGGCAAGACAAACAAAGGAGTGTCATTAATGAAGCAAAAGCTGCATATAAGTGGGCAATCGAACAAGGTATCGCCAAAGAGCAAGCCCGTGTTGTACTTCCAGAAGGAAACACCGTATCTCGCATGTATGTTAATGGTACCCTTCGTTCTTGGGTACATTTTATTGAGCTTAGGAGTGGTAATGGTACACAGCTTGAGCACATGCAAATTGCTCGTGAAGTCGCTAAAGTTATCTCACTAATTTTTCCAATGGCTGAAAACTTTGTCGAAAATAATTAAACTTTTTTCACAAAACGTGTTGACATTTGGAACAAATCCATTTATAATGGGCCCATTAACGAATTGAAAAGGAGTACTATATGGCATTGACCTACGAACAAATCAAACTCTTAGCTGAATCTTCAGTTAGGGACGGAGAGCAAAGATACACGGAAGCTCAAATTAGAGACATGGTTGGAGCTCCAAGTATCGAAGAAGAAGAAACCTGTATGTGCGGTGAAAAAATTAACGAATGTGTAGATGCATACTCTCACATGACTCACGGAGTTTAATATGAACTTAAATTTTAAAGAAATCGCTAAAGACGTTGGATTTGGATTGGCACTTGTTGGTGGAATTGCAGGTACACTTTATGGTCTCATTACTTTTATGGAACTAGTCAACATGACAAAAGATAGCATCAGGTTAATGATTGCTACTCCTTTGTTCCTTTATTTTTGCTGGTCATTTGGTGGCCTAACAAGGCATATTCTCAATAGAGACTAAAAGTTATATCTTTATTCCAAAATATTATAACAAAAAGGGTTGACAAATACAAAATAACCGGTTATAATAGTACTCATAAATTAATGGAAAAGGAAACTATATTATGAATATCAATGTTGAAACAAGAGACTACTTTGTAAGTACTTCACTTCAAGGCCGATTTACGGCTTCTTATGACCAACTCGTTAAAGTTTTTGGTGAGCCTCAATGCTCTGAAACATCTGGTGATGGCAAAGTAGACATTGAGTGGGAATTGACAGTAGAAGATAAAGAATTTGGATTTTCTCCTAAGCCCGTAACAATTTACAATTGGAAAGATTATGATGGCGGCTTAGAAGCTATGACTAATCCAAAATATGAGTGGCACATTGGCGGACTTAATTTCTCTGATGCTGTATCTTTAAAAGAGTATTTTCAACGACGACTTTTTGAGCGTGAGTATTTTGAAAACTCTGTAGGAGTAGCTTAATGTCGAAAAAATCGTTTAATGCAGTAATGCGTGAACTCAAAGCAATCAAAAAACAAATGGACAAAGAAGCTACTCACGAGAAGTTTAGAGCTATGAAAGAATCAGCAAAAAACGAACGTGCTGTATCTAATTTGTCTAAACAAAAAGGTGCATTTCATTTGTACTATGGAGATAAGTTCGACCCTGTTTCTGAGATTGGATACCAAGAAAAAGCAGGGTTTAGCGACGAGTACTAATGGAGCTTGTTCTATATTTGTTGATACTAGCATTTACGCTAGTGTTGTCAATTAAGATTCTTATTAAAGGACTAGAATTTCTTTACAAGTATGCTTTTACTCTAGCATTCTTAGTATTACTTTTTAGTCTATTCTTATAACTAAATGATCTAATAAAGTTGTTGACATTCGTATATATCTGTGTTAGAATAGTTTCAGAAAATGAGAAAAGGATACAAAATGATAGTTGAAGTGACTGGTCCTCGAGGCGGGAAATTACCAAAAGATTTTCAAGCTTATGCTATGCTGGCAATGCACTCTTTTGCTAAACAACTAGGAATATCACGACTTCATACAAACATTGAAGTTAAGTTCCATCATAAAGTATTTGTTGAAGGGTCAACAGAAGGTTTTTGCGAATCACTCGATAAGCGAAACTTCGTTATTGACGCTTGTATCTACAGTAATTGGTTAGCAACTCTAGCTCACGAAATGGTTCATGTTAAGCAATTTGCACGAGGAGAACTTGACTGTTCTCTACAATATTGGAAAGGTCGTAATCATACTGATACTGAGTATTGGGATCAGCCATGGGAAAAAGAAGCTCGAAAGCTTCAACACAAAATGGTGATTGCGTTTGAAAAGGAGATAAACTCAGAGTGATGACACCACAAGAATACTTTGAAGAATTAACTAAGCACGATTGGTACTATGATTATAGTGACGACCATCGTGTATGGACTAAGGGAAGAGAAAACTTAAAAAGAATCCAAGCAATAGCTCAAGAGATTCCTTTGTTTTCACAAATGTATCAAGACTATTCAAATTGGATATTCTTGCCTTTAGATGAACGCCAAACGGCTAAAGAGCCAAAAATTAAAGATTATTTAGTTTAAACATTTTTGCGCTCATAGCACAATTGGATAGTGCAACAGCCTTCTAAGCTGTAGGTTCCAGGTTCGAGTCCTGGTGGGCGCGCCAAATTGATAGGTCAGTGGTATAATGGTATTACGTCAGTCTCCAAAACTGAAAATTGCGGTTCAACTCCGTGCTGGTCTGCCCAGTAACATTAACTATACAGGATAATAATAATGACTTGGAATCACAAACCTGCTGAAGAAAAACCGTATATTACATTAATTTGTAATCCATACGAAGATGCAAGTTCAACTAATACACGAATCACCATTGAAGTAATGGAAAAAGATTTAGGTAGAACTGAGATGATTGAAGTATTTGAAAAATTTATGATAGCAATGGGCTATCATTTTAACGAAAGCGAACATTTAGGAATAGAGCACTTCTAATGGATATTGTAGTAACAGAAGTAACGGAACACGAAGATGGTAGTGCAACACTGCAGATTGATATGGACAATGAAGCCCTTACGGCATTACTTCAATCTGCTTTATTGAATGCAATTAAGAAAGGTATGGAAATGGAAGAAAAGAAGTATGAGCCAGAACAAACAGAGCTCTTTTCGTTTGGCCATGGTGTACAACCGCTATGAAAGTCGAAATATCTAATTACGACGATGATGGCGAACGGACTATTAATGTTCGTATAGACGACTTTGATACTTGGTCTATGGACCATACTCTTGCTCCTATTATTTTACCTATGCTGAAACAGCTAAAAGAAACTAAACAAGGTAGCCCAAGGGTTGACGATGCAGATGTTCCTCATTTACCAAAGCAAGGAAATAGCAGTAATGAGGGGTATCAATATTACTTGTTTGACAGCGACGAACAGGATGAATTATTTTGGTCCCAATACGAACAACGTTGGAATTGGATTTTAGACGAAATGATATATGCATTTGATTGTAAGGCAAATAAAGAAGAAGTGTATATGCGATGCAATATGTTTAAC
>MDTB01046328.1_pt1 | contig 16154 bp, 13 predicted proteins | sample 811161 | NCBI WGS metagenome assembly MDTB01 (sample SAMN05326650, study PRJNA326480) | marine metagenome | isolation source: seawater | place: Mediterranean Sea | collected 2009 | reverse complement strand
TTTAGCTACACTCCAACTCAAGCAATTCTTGTTGCTATATTTGCGTATCTTGGAATTCGTTTAGCTTACTTCGTTTATTTTAAAAATAACAAATGATAACTAACTCAACAGAACATTAACAGAACAAATTATCAAAAAATGTAAGATAAAGTCTGATGTCTTCTGGTACTACCTAGTACAGACCTTACATTTACTGATTTTCTAAATTGATTCTCTCTAGTATCTTCTAGTATTCAAATAATCATTCCTTACAAGGAAGAAGTCACAGGTTCAAATCCTGTAGCGCCCACAAGGGTTTTCAGAAATCTTTACATATACATATGAACATGACACAAATTTTTTTAGAGTTTTATTTGTTTTTTAATATATCCGAAACCAAATTATGTGATTTTTTAGCTAAATTTAGATGATCTTTATCAACTTTATTTTCGTATATATTTTTTATAAAGTAATCAAATTGTATTTGAGCTGTTTCTGGCTTGTTTGCAAAAGAAACAGTCGTATGATTTGATTTGGTATTAAATATGTTCGCATCTAATGATTTAATTGAACCTGCTTCATAAATATCTATTTTTTGAGCAATTAGATCGATTTTGAATAATTTTGATCTAGTTTGTATATTCCATTCTCTTATTTTTATTTGTGACTCTCTAGAAGAAGAAATAAAAAGACTTGTATCATTAAAATTTAAAAGTAATTCAGAACTTTCAATTTTTCCATTTTTAGGTAAGGATGAATGCCCTAAAAGGTTTATTTTTGGATTTGAAAATATATAATTTATTACTGAAATGTCATGAAGTGCTAAATCGTATAAAACGTTTTCTAGTTTTCTCTTGCCTGATATGGGTTGTGAATGTCTAAATATCTGAATTGAGATTATGTCATTTAAATTTAAATCTTTTATGTAATTAAAAATTGGATTATAAATTTCGATAAGTCCTGATCTAAATATTTTATTATGTTTAATTGCATTTTTAACTAAAAAATCTAATTCATCAGGTTTTGTAACTATGGGTTTCTCAACAAGAATTGGTATATTTTCATTAAAAAGTAAATCTGCAAATTTAAAATGTGTATCTGTTGATGATGCAATAATTGCACCATCTATATTTTCACTGGCAAAATCAATTGAGTTGATTGTTTTGAAATAATTAATTCCATTTTTCTTCTCGAATTTTTTTTCAAATTTACTATCAACTACTCCATATAAATTTACATTTTCAGTATGTTCAATGATCCGTTTATGAATACTGCCCATACTTCCAAGACCTATTAATAATATATTTAATTTACTCATTTAAATTTTTCTATTTTGGATATTATGTATTCTAATTCTTTTTTCTCAGGAAATGAATATAGCGGTAACGACAAAACAGACCTGGAAGCCTTTTCAGTATTAATTAAGGTTGTTTTTTTAAAATTATTGAGAACAGCTTTCTGAAGATGAATTGGTTTTTTATAATAAATTGCAGATCCGATATTGTTTACATTCAAATAATTTATAAATCTATTTCTTAATTTTGGAGCAACTTGTATTGTAAAATAATTAAAAATAATGTTTTTATTAGTATTTTCTGGAATCTTAATCCAATCAAATTTGTTTAAATTAGACACGTAAAAATTAACAAAATCTTGTCTTGTTTTTCTTATATCTTCAAAAATTTTAAGTTTTTCGTTTAAAACAAAACTATTAAGTGTATCTAATCTTGAGTTGTATCCAACAATCTCATGCTCATATTTTTTAACCTGTCCATGATTTTTAAGCATCATTATTTTTTTATAATGTGAATAATTATTTGTAGCTATTGCGCCTCCATCCCCAATGCCACCAAGAGTTTTACTTGGAAAAAAGGAAAACGCTCCTAGATTTCCTACTGTTCCTAAATATTTGTTTTTTTTTGATTTGCTGCCGAATGCTTGAGCTACATCCTCAATTATTCTTACTTCGTATTGATTTGATATTTTCTTTATTTCTTCTATATTCGCATCGTATCCAAATAAATGAACTGGTATAACTGCTTTAATGTCCTTAGTTAATTTATTTTTAAAATCTTCTAAATCAATTGTGTAAGTGTCTAAATTAATATCTAAAAAGATAGGTTCTGCACCAAGCTGCATAATAGTTTCAACTGTTGCAAAAAAAGTAAAGGATGGGACTAATACCTTATCTCCTTTTTTTATACCTGATGAAATTAAACTAAACAATATTGCATCAGTTCCAGAATTTACAGTTATGACATACTTTGTTCCAAGAAAATTTTGAAGATTTTTTTCAAAAGTATCAACATTTTCTCCACCAATATAATTACCACTATTTAATTCAGTGACGAACCGAGGATTAAATTTTTTAATTTTGTTTAATTCTTTTGATGGATTTGCTAATGGTATTTTCATATTTAAATTTTATAAACATTTTAAATGCTAATGGCTCTTTCTTAAACAAGTATTATTTATTAATATATTCATAATGAAATTTAATCACGTCTTTATAAACGATACTTCATCTATTTCTAAAAAATTAAAAATTCTAAAAAACGCTTTAGTTTTTAACTTTTCTCATACTAGAAAGGATATTTCTAGAAAAAAATTTTTCGATTGTTTAAAATTTAGGCATGTATGTTATCTGTAATCATACCCTGTTTCAATGAACAAGATATAGTTTATGAAAGTCTTGAAAAAATATTTAATTACTTTAAAACTGTCGATTTTGACTTTGAAATAATTGTTGTAGATAATGCATCAACAGATGATACAAAAAATGTTTTGAAAAATATTAAAAAAGAGGTAGATATAACTATCTTAGACGAACCAAACAAAGGTAAAGGCAATGCAGTTAAGAAAGGACTACAAAATATAAAGTTTGAAAAAGTATTAATTCTTGATGCTGATTTATCTACAGATATTAACGAATTTAAAAATGAATGGCTTGAGGTTGATAATACTATTTTTCTTGGTTCTAGATATTATGGTATAGAAATAGATACCCCTTATCTAAGAAAAGTATCTGGATCAATTCTTAATCTGTTAATCCGAATATTTTTCGGTATAAAAGTTAAAGATACACAATGTGGATTTAAATACCTTTCTTCCGATAAAATCTCTAAAATTTCTAATGAAATGACAATCAGGGGATTCATGTATGACCTTGACCTAATCCTTATTTGTAAAGAAAATAATTTAAAAATAGAAGAAATCCCTGTTAAATATATTTTCAATGACCATTCTTCAGTTTCTCTAATAAGGGATCCTTTTTTCATGATTAAAGATCTATTGAGATTAAAAAATAAATTTTAGAATTTAAAATTAATTATTTAAATATGATTCTCTACAATTATCAGAAATTAATTCTTCTTGACATTCTTCAATAATTTCATGTATGTTTCCGGATATTTCTTTTTCATGATAAGGCAAAGATATATCAATTAACAAAATGAGCAATAATGCATATTTAGTAATAGATAATTGTTTTTCATTTTTTGATAAAAAGATAATTAAAAAATATAAAACGAGAGATATAAAAATAAAATTTTTATTGTTATCGATGTAATAAGTAATTATTGATAATAACAACAAATAGTCTATTTTTTTATTTATTACATTAAAATTTATCAAATAAATAATGGTGATCAGCATTGGAACAATGAAGTGTTGTGTGTGTCTCATCCATTTTGTTGAGTTTAGTATCCAAAACCATAAAAAAATAAAAATTGTTGAAGAAACAATTGGTAATGTAACGTTACCAAAAAATATATTTATCTTTTTTTTATTTCTTAATAAAACAATTATAAAAATTAAGGGAACGATAATTAATCGTGTTTTTTCATAAAAATTCCAATTTGCAAATTCTGAAATATTGATTGCATTTATTAAATCATTAAAAAAGCCGGATGATTCTTGTAGAACTCCAGATGATTGGTGGTTGGTAATAAACAAAAATTGATTTTGAAGATAATTAAACAAGTTACCATTTTCGTATCTAAAATTTACAAGAGACAACCAGGGCAATAAAGATAGTAAGAAAATACCAATATCTTTAATAACATTTTTTAAACTTTTTTCATAAAATAAAATTATGATATAAAACCCAAAAAAAGGAACGAGGTTTAACAATTTTCCATAAAATATTGAAATACTAAAAATGATTAAAGAAGCTTTTCTATAATGTTGGAATAAGAAAATTGCATTTATAAATAATATTGAGGAAGATATTTCTCCAATAGAATATAAAGCTCCTTGCCACCAAGGAATCAAAAGTATAATCAGAGGAGTAGTCAGATATAGATATTTAGAAGTTTCATTATTTACTTTGAGAATTAAATAAACAAAAAGTGTTTGCAAAATTACAATCCATAAAAAATTTGACATCCTTGCAACTATTAATTTATTTGTCAAGTTCCACCCAATGACACTTCCAATAGCTGATATAGGTCCTGAAGTTATTTGAACACTATAGTTTCCACCTATAAACTGTCCAGCATCAAAATTTAAACCTTTAAAAAAATTTACATTTGAGGTTAAAGTAATATATTCATCTATAAAATTTGGAATTCTTAATGATTTTGTTCTTATATAGTCATAAATATAAAAAGATTGAAATAATAAAAATATAGTAAAAAAAGAGTTCCTAACATACCTTTTTTTTGTAATAAGTTGAATATTTTTTGAAGATACGAAGAAATTTTTAAATTTAGAAAAAAAATTTTCTTTTACTAGTTTGTAAATCGTAAATGCGATCAATGAAACTATGAAAAGACTAGTTCCTATATCAAAAATAGTTATTTTATTTGGTTCAAAACCTAATTCAACATAGTAATAACATTCGGTAAATGAATTAACCGTTGCTGCTCTTCCAAAAAAATCATACAAATTTAATGGTTGAAAATTTGGATCATTTTGAAAAATATAATTTGAGTCTCCGGGTATGACTTTTTTGAAGCCTTCGGGGATAGTTCCACAAATTGAAGTTATAATTTCTTGGCTCATTGAATACAACAATACTACAACAATTTTCTACTACTTGTTGTAAGGGAAAATATAAGAAAGTTATATTATCTTGTAAAAAAATATATTTTCAAAATTAAATATTAAAAAATCTAAATTTTGCATAAAGTAATTTAAATTAAACTCAAATCTTGGCTTGCAGCAGTGTTCTAATTCAAAAAAAATAGGAAAAAATAATAATACATAAACTAACTTTCCTCCTATTAATTTCTTTTTTGATAGTAAATAAATACTTAAATAGCAGATTGAAATAATATAGATCCACCTTCCCCAATCAATTGCAAATAAAAACAATGGTAAAAAGGTTATTCCTATTAAAGAAAAAGGGAGAATATATTTGTAAAAATATTTATCAAACAAATAAGGTATTAAAGATATGAAAAATAATAATATATAAAGGTAATGTGCGTCTCTATTTTCATTAATTACATAATTTTGTGTAATGACAAAATTTGCATTTATATCCCAAACTAAAAAGTCAAAAGATCCGAATCCACATAAATTAAAAAGTCCAATTTCTCTCAAATCGTTACAAATATTATCTCTTATGAAATATAGTTTTTCTTCTGAAGCTGAAAATAAGATATATACAGTTAGGTATAAAACAGTAGGAATTACAAATATTACGTAATCAATAATATCTCTTGATTTATAAAATTTGTACAAAATGTAAATAATTGTTGTTAGAAAAAATATATTTACTGAATGCGAAAATAAACCAATAGTATAAATTGTTGAAGATAAAATTAACCATTGTTTATATTTACCCTTTTTTGAACAACTCGATACAATCAGTAAAGCTAGAATACCTATTATTTCTTTTCTGAATGCACCTTGTGAGTCATATATGGGAAATAAAAAAGCTGCAGGAGATAAAATTAAAATAATACTGATGAGATTTTGTTTTTCGACTTGAAAAGTTTTATTTAAAAAATAAAAAATAAAAATGTAGATAGTTATCAAACTTCCAGAGATAATATCTAATAAAATCTCCGGGTCTTCAGTTAGGTGAAAAAATAATGTTCCAGGAAGACCTCTTTTCACAAAGCCATAATTGTAATTTATTAGCCAATCAGACGTTAAGAAGGAATGACCATTACTATTGTTAAGATTTATATAATATTTGAAAAGTGGAAAATATATTACAGTTAGTATTATAAAAATATTGTTATTTCTTAATAGTTTTTTGAACATAGTTTGAATTTTAACTTACAAATCTATTTTTTATTTACAACAAAACAAAAGATCAATAATCGAACTAATATTATTAACTAAGATTGGATTTTTTAGAAACTTATTCGTTTAACAACTACTTTATAATATTTTTGTATTTTAGTTTGGCTATTTTTTTTATATTGATTGGTAAACTATATTTTGATTATTTAAATAATATATCTAATAATAAAAATTCAAGGAATAATTATCTTTACCAGAGTTTAATCCCTGTTATTGGCATATTTATATTTGGAAATATATTATTAGTTTTCAATTTTTTTACTGGAATAAATAAACCATTAATATATGTGGGTTTCTTTTTAGTATTTATTTTTTCATTAATTAAAAATTATAAGTTTTTGTCTTCCTTTAAGATTTTTTATATTAACCTAATCGTTCTTTTTATAAGTTCAACAAATATTGGAATTAGCAAAGATGCAAACTTATATCATTTTCAAAACCAATCATGGTTAAGAGATGAAAAGATTGCAATGGGTTTAAGTAACATAAATCCTTATTTAGGTTATTCATCAATAAATGAATATATTAATTCCTTACTATGGTTGGACAATAACTACATTTTAATTCATTTCATAAGCCTATATATTTTAGGTAGTTTATTTGAACTAATATATAAATTCATACGTTCAGACTCAGAATTTCTAAATAAGCTTGGATACATTTTTTTAGCAATTGGGATCCTAGATAATTTTGGCCTAGGAGGTGGAAGAAATGGTTTCATTTTTATTCAAGAAACTTTTAAAAATGATCATATTTTTTCATCATTAAGTTTGATTGTTTTATTATTATTTTTTGTAACTTACAAATCATTGAATGATGAGATTGGTATAACTTTATTATTAATTGTTTTTGTATTCACTTTACAAACAAGATTTATAGGTCATTTATTTTTTATATTATTTATATTTTTAATTTTTAAAAAACGCAAAATTCCATTAAAGAAAAATTTATTAACTTTTATTTTTTATTCTTTATTTGTTTTGAAAAACATTTTTTATTCTAGTTGCTTATGGTTTCCTGTTTCATTTACATGCCTAAAAATAGTTCCTTGGAACCAACACATGCAGGCAGAATATATTTCAAAAATAATTATAAATACAAATAAATTACCAAATTCAGATGCGACCGACAAAATTACATTTTTACAATTTATAGAACATTTCCAACAAACCCAAATAAATTACATCGTCAATTTTCTAATTACACTGTTAATAGTTATTTTTATATTTATATTTTTGACAAGAAAAATATTAATTAATAAATTTCAAATCACATTATCAATTTTTTTATTTTTAACATGGTTATTTTTAGCACCAACGTATAGATTCGGGGTTCCATTTTTTCTTGCAATTTACTATATTATGTCGTTTTCTTATATTGAAAAATCTAAATTCATATTTTTAAAGAAACAAATAAAACAAGTTTCAAAACCATTATATTTTTTAGTATTAATTTCTATATTAAGAATTGATTCGATTCTTGAATTACAAGATTTAAATGATATTAATTTAATTGTTGAAAGAGAGAATATAGAGTTTATTCAAGTTAGAGAAAATTGGTGGCTACATCCGGCAGAAGGGGATTCTTTTTTATGTGGAGATTTTAAATATTGTCATATTGAAAGATTTAAATCAAAAAAAGTAGACTTGAACTATGGTTATTTTTATTTTCTACCAGAAAATATGAACTATTATTTTGATATATTAAATTAATCTTTCAGAATAAATTTCTTGTCTTAGCATTCACAACCCAAGGTATTACGATATCCAGCATCTCGGGGATTGTTGTTTTTGCTTCATAATCAAGTAAATCTTTTGCTTTTTCTGTTGAAGGAATACGTTTTTGAACATCAAACTCGAAAGGATCTACTGACTTAAATTTAAATTCTTCTTCATTTCTTATTTTGTTCCATATTATTTCTGCAAGTTCTAATACTGTTGTGGACTCAGAGGTTGATAGATTAAAATCTTCATTTTTAGCATTTGGATGTTCAAGCAATAAACAAATACCTTTAGCTAGATCTTCACCATACGTATAATGTCTAATTTGGTTTCCAGATCCAAGTATTTCAATTTCTTTTGTATTTTCAAGAGTTTTAAGAATTAAATCAGGAACCACATGGCTTAATGCTAGTTTTGAACTACTTTCAGTTAATTTTTTATTTGTTTTTGTTTTTACTTCACCGATGCCAACACAATTAAATGGACGTGCGATTGCATATTCAAGACCGTATTGAGAATGAGCAGATCTTGCAAAATATTCAACAGCTAATTTTTGAAATCCATAAGAACTGATCGGAGGAGGAATATTAAACAAATCTTTTTCTTCTGTTGGAAATACATCGGAAGACTCAAAAACCATCGATGAGCTTAAAAAAACAACCCTTTTTAAATTATGATTTTGATAACAATCAATTGCTATATCTGTTGTAGTTGAGATTATTTTTTCATTTTCACTTAACAGATCGTACTCAAACTCATGAAAATATGAGATTCCGCCGATCATCGCAGCTCCAGCAATTAAGTAATCACAATCAGACATAACTTTTTTTAATAGTTTTTTATCTTTGACATCTCCATTGTGAAATTCGTAATTACTATCTTCCGAATGATTTCTTATTACATTTCCGTATTTGGAAAGATTGTCAATTCCGTAGACATAGTAACCCTGATCCAGCAATTCTTTAACAATGTAACCACCGATAAAACCTTCTGAGCCTGTAACAAGTACTTTTTTCATAATTTATTTTTGATTATTAAAGTATAGCTTTTTAGAAATTTAGTTGAATTTTATATAATCTTCAATTTATTGTTTTAATGATTTTACATTATCATTATTTAATGAAATTTATAATCCTATTTTCTGTAAATCTTTTATTTAACAATTACCTTATAGGTTTTCTTTTTGATAGAAATACTGCAATTGGATTTGAAGGACTTAGTTCAATAAGAAACGATTTTCAAAGTATCGGCTTTCCTATAGAATTTCAAATTAACTCACTATTCATTTCCTTTTTTGTAAGTTCTATATTATCAGTAATGATTTATTTCTTTGTAGTCAAAAAATTTGATGATGACGATATCTTGAAAATAGCTGGATTAGCATTTATAAGGATTCCGTTAATTTATATAGGAACTTTTACATTCTCACTTTATTTGTTAAGAGTTTTTAACTTATCAAGAGGAATAATACTAATTTCTGCTCTTATATATTCGTTAATAACATTCCTAGTTGTTTATATTACAAGTGAAAAAGTATTTCCTAAATTTATGAATCCAACTTACTACAAATTTTATTTACTAGGCTTTGTTGTTTTATTTTCAACTGCTGCATTTATAAATTTAAATAGCGAAGAAGAAGATGAATCAATTTCACTTGAAAATAGTGAAGTTTTAGCAGATATTCCAAAATTATCTGAAGGACAAGAGTTGATAGATTTTGGTAATTGTTTTCCATGGAGTGGCAGTGACAATTACGAAGGTTGTATTGAGGGAGCATCCATAACTGTTGTTGCTAGTTATCCACAGAGACTTACAAACGTTGTAGTATTTGAATCTGAGATTTATGTTCTTCAAAATGATGGAATAGTTTATAAAGTTAATGAAGAAAATGAAATTTATTTAGATATAACAAATAAGGTAGGGGCTTTTGAAGAATTTTTCGAATCTGGTTTCTTTAGTATTGCTTTTCATCCTTCGGAAAATTATTTTATCGTAGGTTATTCAGATAAGCAAAACAATCTAATTTTTGAGAAATACAATACTCAACAAAACGGTAATGTAAATTATGACAATTCAGAGGTAATGCTTGCTGTTCCAAACTCCCAGTGTTGTCATTACTCTGGAAACGTAATATGGTCTGACTTTTTTCAAGATTTTATAGTTAGTATCGGCGATATGGAAACAAATGGGTATAGTGAAAAAGTAAATGTCCCTTTATTAAATTCAGAACCGTTTGATACTACGTCACCAAGAGGTAAAGTTTTATTACTTAATAAAAAAATAAGCAAGCCAAGTATGCTTGGTGTCTCTGATCTATATTCGCCACGAGAAGACATTATTGGATATGGACTAAGAAACCCTTGGAAAACTTACGAATACAAGAACTTATTATTTATTCCTGATATTGGTTTTAGTACACAAGAAGAATTAAATATAGTTGATCTAAACGAGATTAGTGAAACAAAACAACCGTATTTATTTGGTTGGCCGCACTATGAAGGTGTCATAGACAATGAAGTAATTTTTAGTGAAATATTCTATTATGAAAATGGTCAGCCTCTGAACGTAAAAAGCTATATAGAGGAAAATACAATATTTCCAGAGGTTTACTATCAACATAATGCTCCAGCAAATTTTAGGGCAGCATTAATTGGTGGAGGTGTGATTTCAGATCAGACAAGTAATTACTTTGAGCATTATTTCTTTGCTGACTATATAAGTACTGAGTTATTTTCATACGATTTTAATTCTGACCTAGTTTCAATTATCCCCCTTCCTCCAGTTGATGGATACATTACATCACTAGATGTGAATCCTAATGAACAAAACTCACTTTTATTCACTACTGGTTCCGGTTATTTATTTAAGATTTCTTTACCGTAAATTTACGTATTTTTTTATATAATTTTTCATTAAATTAAATTTGTCTTGTTTAGTATTATTAAAAATAGTGAGTGATCAAAATAAAATTCTACATATTATACCCGCTGCAGGAAAAGCAACAAGATTTGGGGGTATTCCAAAATTTCTTTTACCAATATCAAAAGATAATTTTCTGATTAAATATCACGTTAATGAAATATTATTTAAAGACTATGATGTAAAAAAGGTTGTTGCCGTATCAAAAGAAAATTATCAAACACTTAAAAGATTAGATCTTAATGCTGAATTAATTTGCGTGGATACCTTAACTATGAATGAAACTGTAGTCGAGATAATAAATGAATATAGCGATTATGAAAATTACATTTTTACTATGCCAGATACATACTTTAAAGATTCAAACATTGTAAATGAAATGTGTAAAAAGTTTTTTTTAGAAAAAAATGTTTGTATTACTGGACTTTTTAAAATTCAAGAATATCAAAAGGGTAAGCTAGGTCAATGTAATATTGATGACGAATTTATTACAGAACTTATTGATAAGAAACTTGATTGTGATTTTGAGAATGCATGGGGTTTGATTATGTGGAATAAAGAAATTAACAAATTAATAAGTAAAAAAGATGAAAGTATAGGTTTCATAATAAATAAAGCAATTGAAGAAAAATATAGTATTTCTTATGTTTTGGGAGAGGGAAATTATTATGATTGTGGAACTTTTGAAGAATACAAAAAATTATTAACTTCAATTGATATTAAATAATGTTTGTAGATAGAGAAAATATCACTTCATCGATTAATGTGAAAAGAAACTTTCCAATAAATATCAAAGAAGAAGAAAAATATTTATTTATTAACGAAATAAGAAGAAGTTTTGATGGATCTTACAAGATTGATGAAAAAAATTGTTGGATTTTTGGTCAAAATATTTTTTCAATAAAAAAAGTAAGTTTGTTTAAAAATGAAACATTCTTTGGTTATCCAAGTTTAAAAAAAATAATAAAGGAAACTACAAAAAATCTTTTAAAAATAAGAAAATTTAAAAAAATAAGTTCAGGCGTTTGGATAACTGACAATAAAAGTAATATTTACTTTCATTGGTTTTGTGACGTGTTGCAAAAAATTGTATTAATTGAAAATCTAGAAAATAAAAAATTACTCATACCAGAAAAGTTTCTTAAAGACCAATTTATCGTTGAAACGCTTAGATTACTAAATGTGAATTTTTTAACTATAGATGAAAATACGCTTTACTTTGTAAAAGACTTAACAATAATGGGGGAGACTGCTCCCACAGGAAATTACAATCCAGAAATACTTAAATCTTTACAGCAAAAATTTTTTGATTTAAATCTTGGCGAAACTGATTCATCTAAAGAAAATAAATATTGGATATTAAGAGACAACGATAAAAGACAAATTGAAAATTCAGATGAAATATATCAAATATTAAAAAGTTATGGATTTGATTTTATATATTTTGAGAAATTGTCAATATTAGACAAAATCAAAATTTTGAATAACACATCATATCTTGGTGGGATTTTTGGATCAGGTCTAACTAATATGCTCTTTCTTAAAAACGGCGCTAATCTTATCGAAATTAGAAATGAAAATGATGATATGAATAATGCTTTTTTCTCTATGGCGAGTGCCCTAGATCTAAATTATTTTTACTTTATTTCAAAATTTGAAGGAAATAAGAAAATAAAAATTTTTTTAGATCCAAAAAAATTTGATATATTCTTGGCAAATATAGGTTTGGTAAAATCTTAATATGAAAATTGATAAGTATAATTTATATCATTACTTCATCTATCTTTATGGGTTTATTTTATTAAATTTAGTATTATTTATCTTTAAGAATAAGAGGCCTGTTCAAAATGAGGATATTGTTCTTTATGGACATAAGTTTTATGGAAATTTAAAAAGTCTATATGAGATTCTTGATAGAAATAATTTAAATTGCTATTTTTTAACACTTGACTATAAAAATTATAAAAAACTGAAAAGTACAAAAGTAAATGTAATATATGGTCTTAAAATGTCTGACTTAATAAAAGTTATTAAATGTAAAATTTTTGTTACTGATCATGGAACACATTACTTTAAAAATCTAATAAATTTTAATGAAAAAATTTTTATTGATGTAAATCATGGCTTACCGATGCAAAAATGGAATGAAAAAATTATGAGTCAATGGTATGAATTTACAGAAGTATGGCTCATGTCCAATATGCATAAAGAAATATATATAGAAACATTTAAATATAAAAATAAAGAGAATCTTTTCACAACAGGGTATGGTCGGTGGGATTTTATAAAAAAATATAATAATTCAACTCAAAAAGAAGAAATTAAAACTAATTTAAAAATGAAATATAACCTAAGTTTACAAAAGCAAAGTGTGATGTATGCACCTACATGGATTCATAATAAAAAATTACTAAAAAACGAAGTTATGCATCCAAAAAATATGGAATTTTTAAAACAACTTAACAAAATAGCAAAAAGGCTTCAAATTGAAATAATATTTAGACCCCACCTAAATACAGTATTTTCAAAAAAAGAAATAAAATTTATCAGTTCATTAGAAAGTCTAAAATTTATGCCCCAAAGTATTTTTGATAATGTAGAGGATTTTATGATTTTATCTGATTTACTAATTACTGACTATTCTTCAATATCCTTTGATTACATCTTCCTTAAAAGACCAGTAATTTTTTTAAATGTTTCATCTTCATTTAATTTGGGTCTATTTAATGAAGAAAAACTTAGATTTGGAAAAATTGTTGATAATGAAAGTATTGAATCCTTTCTTAAAAAGTATTTATCAGATAGTTCTTCGTATTTCGAAGAATGTCCTCAACATAATGATACTTTAAATAGTCTTGATGATGATTTAAATTCAATGGCATCAGATAAATATTACAAAAGAATTAAGGACTTGATGAAAAAATAGATTTAATTTTCATCTAAAAATAAATGAAATCCTTTAAAGTATTTCGGATCAAAGTCTGAATACCAAGAACTAATCACTTTGTAATTATTAAAAGTAGTTAAAAATTCTTTTTCATTAATTATATGTATTGGGTATGTAACTTCTTCATCATAATAGTTTGTGTTTAGCTGAACCAATATTTTTGAATCATCATTTGTAAGAGGATGTCTGTCAATAAATATATGCTTAGGTTTTATAGAAATTATTTCGTTTACAAATTTTTTCCAGTCCTCAAAATACTGTAAAGTACTTGACATTATGACAATATCGAACTCTTTTGTATCTATTTCGGATATATTTCTCTTAAAATCTATTTGCAGATTAAATTCTTCAGAAATTATTTCTCCAAGATCACAAAAATTTTCTTGTTCAAGAACAGTATATTTTACTTCATAATCATCAAAAAAAACTTTGTAGTTTATAAATAGGCTTCCAAGACCACCTCCAACATCTAATATTTTTGAATTAAATGGTTTTAAATTCTCTAAATGTTTAAGTAATGTATTAAGTTCCGGAAGTTGATTGAAGTTAGTGCCATCTCTTTCGTACTTTGAAACACCATAAAGTACATTTCTTGTTGCTGTTTCCACTTTGTTTAAAACTACATTTGAGGAATAGCCCACAGAGCTCATGATTGCCTCTTCCCAGTTTTTATATGGTCCTGAGTATTCAAGATGATTTTTTTTTCTACGAAATTTTCTAAATACTTTTTTCATAATAGATGCTTTTAAAATGATATTAATAAAAATAATAAATGTCTGATTCTAAAAGATTAAAAATATAATTTTTTCTAAAATCTATAAGGATGATAATTAATTTGTTATGAATAGATTAAATAAATTTAAAAGAAGATTAAAAAAAATGTATTGGGATTTAATATCATTTTATTTTTTTAGGAGAAAGAGTCCAGACGTTTATGAACAAATAAATAAAAATCGTTCTATCCTAGATGGTCTTGGTACCCTTATAAGCAAAAAAGAGTATGAATTAACCGATTATGGAATACCTAAAAAGAATCTTCAATATATTAATGAACCAATTAACAAATATTTATGCAACATTGATTTAATCATTATTTTACTTACGTTCTTTAGAAAAAAAGAAGTAAATTATCTAGAAATTGGTGTTTCAATTATGAAAAATTTTTTTGTTATCGAAAATAATTTTAAAAATTTTAATTTATTTGCATATGATATAAACCCAATCATTGGGAAACATAAAAGCAAGTTTCAAAAAGATTCTGAATTAAACAGTTTTTATTTTTCCGAAAATACCAATAACTCACTTTTTTATTATGTTGGTGATGTACTAAATGAGTTTCAAACTAAAGAATTTACCTCTAAGTTAAATTCAAAATTTGACTTTATATATTCTGATGCTTTGCACACCCAGGCAGGGGTTGAGGCTGAATTTAAAAACATTATTCAAAATAATTTGAATGATGAATTTATTATCTATTATGATGACTTAGACATTGATTGGGATATACCAACAGTTGAAGCTGCAGTATTCAATATCTTTAGAAAACTCAAAAAAGAAAATAAAAATGTTAAACTTTTTACATTTTGGATTAATGGGTGGCTAGGCCAATATGAATCAATGCATAAAAATGCAATAATTACGAATATAGATTTAGATAATTATTTTAGAACTAAAAAATTAAAATTACCTTTTCTTAAAAAACATCTTTAATGTATGAATATTCTCCAATTATCATTTCACGCCTCTCCTTTTAGTGAAATTGGAAAGAATGATGGTGGAGGTATGAGTGTTTACATTCAACAAATTTCAAAACACTTATCTGAGAACCACAATGTAACTGTTGTAACAGGTGAAAAAGCAGAAAGTTTCAAAGGTGAAAACTTTGAATTTATTTCGTTGGGCATATTTGAACCTGAACTTAATGTTGAGGATAAAGAAATACATTTGCAGGAATTTAAAAATAAAATTGAAGAATCCATAGAACTAAAAAGCTTTGACGTAATTCATGCACATTATTGGTTGTCAGGTCTTGTAGCTAAAGAGTTATCAAATGAGCTAAACATACCTTTTATTTTTACGTCGCACAGTTTGGGGGTTTTTTTAGACGGTTACAATAAAGAAAGAGTTGATTGCGAAAAAATAGTAATGACATCATCTAATTTAGTTACTGCTTCTTCAGTTTTTGAAACTATGTTGATTACTGATACATACAAAATTGATGAAAATAAAATTAAAAAAATTATTCCAGGAGTTGATAGAGAAATATTTTCTCCTGATTTATCAATTAAAAAAGAAAACATTTTTTTATCGATTGGAAGAATACAAGAACA
>MDTB01219066.1_pt1 | contig 16155 bp, 9 predicted proteins | sample 811161 | NCBI WGS metagenome assembly MDTB01 (sample SAMN05326650, study PRJNA326480) | marine metagenome | isolation source: seawater | place: Mediterranean Sea | collected 2009 | reverse complement strand
TTAAATGAACTTTCCAGAATTTTTCCCATTGAATGCGATGATAGAAGTACCCCTTTTGGATGGAGTTGGAAGAAAGATTCACCAGGATATGAATTTCCTGCTATGGACCCAATACAAGCTCTTACCTTTTCATTGGCAGCTCAATATTTAGAGCCTCTTATGCCTAAAGCAAGTTTTAAAAGAGTAGAAAAATTTTTTAAAAGAGCTGAAAAAGTTCTTACCGGTAATGAAAAATCCAATGTTTTGAGATGGCGAAAAAGAGTCCGTGTGATCCCTGAGACAATCCGCTTTAAAGAAGCGCCAGTAAAATCAGAAATTAGACAAAAAATATATCAGGCAGTATTCGAAGGTATTCAACTGAAGGCTTTGTATAGAAAGAGAGGAGAAAAAGAAGCTGATTTGAGGCGCATGCATCCAATGGCAATCGTTGTGAAAGGGAGCATGACTTATCTTATATGCATGATGGATGAAGATCCTATAACGCCGAGATATCTACCAATTCATAGGTTTAAAGAGGTTGAGTTATTAACAGATCAAAAAATAAAGCAACCTGAGAATTTTAGTTTGGATGATTTTATTCATACCAATAACCTCGGATTTACAAACAGCGATAAACTTTATACTTTTAAAGCTATATTTAATAAAACCATGGCGGCGCACTTAACGGAAACAAAACTTAATGGCACTCAGACTGAAAAAGAGCTTTCAGATGGAAGATTATTAGTTACAGCAAGAGTTCCAGATACTTTACAATTTGAACAATGGCTTATGAGTTTTGGTGCCGATGTAGAAGTGCTCGCTCCTAAAGCCTTAAGAGCAAAATTTAAAGAATTAGCATTGAAATTAAAGGATATTTATTAAATGATTTTAAATGTAGTTGCCATTCTTTTGTCTTTAATTACTTTAGGTCTTTTAGGATTCCTTATCATAAAAATTAGAGACAAAGATATAAAAGAAACTTCATCCTCAGAATATCTTGAAAATAAATTGGACGTAGTCACCAAAGACATCAATGAAATTGAAAATCAATTGCAGTCTGTAACTGCCCCAATAAATGAATTAAATAGATTTTTAGGAGGCAACGTTTCAACCGGTAGATTAGGTGAGTGGAGCCTCGAATCTATTGTCAGCGAGATAATGCCTGAAGGTAGCTTTAACTTTCAACATATCATTAATCCCAGGACTCAAGATCAAGTAGATTGTGCGGTCTCGACCGCAGATGGCCTGCTAATTCCAATTGATTCAAAGTTTTATGCTGGACTTTATGGCAACTATCACGAAGCAAAAACCCAAACAGATAAATCTAAGGTCTTGAGACAACTTAAAACCGCGATCCTAAACGACGCAGATGATATTGCTAATAAATATATTTTACAAAATACCACTACAGATTATGGAATCCTTTATTTAGCTTCAGAAAAACTTAATGATCTAATTGGTCAAATTGAAAATCTAAGACAGGACTGTCTTTCTCAAAAACGAATCTTGATTCAGGGGCCAAATACTTTGGCAGCGTTTTTAGATACCGTGAGAATGGGCCATCACTATTTAAAACTTAATGAAACTGCCGGATTGGTGGCAGAAGTTGTTAGAAAAATAAAAGATCAGTTCAAGCAATTTGATGCTAGTACCGAAAAAGTGCTGACGAAATTGGATGCTTCTGTCAAAGAAGTCACAAATATGCAAACCAGAATTAATGTCTTGGGGCGAGAGTTAAATAAAGGAGCAGAACAACTTGAGAACACTCAAAAAGAAGAATAAGCCTACATTTATTGATTTATTTGCCGGATGTGGTGGTCTTTCATTAGGCCTTGAAGAGGCAGGTTTCTATCCTCTATACGTTAATGAACTCAATAAAGATGCATTAGAAACTTATTTAATAAATAGAGAAATTGAGTATCCCCATCTGCGGGATATTAAGTTTCATTCCAGAGATATAAAGGGTTGTATAAATGAAAGATTTTTTATTAATTTAAAAAAGAATCTAAGGAAACAATTTGGATCAAGCAAAGTAGATTTAATTTGTGGTGGCCCGCCTTGCCAGGGATTTTCAGGAATTGGTATTAGAAGATCTTATTCAGTTGATAGGGAACAACTTCCATCAAATCATTTATATCAAGATATGTCTTATTTTATTCATAAGATACAACCTAAAATATTTTTATTTGAGAATGTTGAAGGTTTGTTAAGTTCTAGATGGAATAAGGAAGGAGTTAAAGGCGAGATATTTAAAGATGTTCTTGAGACCTTCAGGAACTTAAAAGGATATTCAATAAAACATAAATTAGTCCATGCTAAAGATTATGGCGTGCCACAGAATAGGCCAAGAATTCTAGTTGTAGGAGTTCACTCATCAATTTCTAAGGAGAGAGAAATAGAAACTGATGCAGTTAAAGGGGGATTTTTGCCAGAAGCAATAGGTAGTTATCCTCATCTGGAAGAAGTTTTTTCAGATATTATAGATGAAAACTTTGAGTATGGAGGGAAGACTGAAATTTATCCCTCAAATGCAAAGACTCTCTGGCAAAAAGAATTCAGAACACTTCCCTCAGGTAAGATTTTAAAGAGAGGAGATCGTTTGACTGAACATGAGTACAGTAATCATAACCAGAGAACGAGATCTAAATTTCAAGCAATGATAGATGATGAAGAGGGAAAAATACCTAATAAATTCAAAACTAAAAAGTTTGCTCAGAGAATTCTTCCAAAAAGATGGGGAAATAAAGGACCCTCAATTACCGTCACATCCCTGCCAGATGACTTCGTTCATTACAAACAAGCACGAACACCCACTGTGAGAGAATGCGCCAGAATACAAACTTTCCCTGATTGGTATATCTTTGCCGGCAAAAGGACTACCGGAGGAATTAGAAGAGCAGGGAATCCAAGAAAAAATATATTTGATAGAGAGGTCCCAAAGTATACTCAAATTGGAAATGCCGTTCCTGTAAAGTTAGGCAAAGAAATAGGACTTCATTTTAAAAAAATATTAGGCGTTTAGAGAAAAACTTTGAGGTTCAGGAAAAAGCTTGTCTAAATTAGAAGGAAGAATTTTAAATAAGTATCCATGATCTCTTGCAGATCCATCTTTTCTCAAATGCATTACATAGTCCAAAGAAATTAAACCAGACTCTAGTAAAGCTATGAAATAGGAGGGGTTGGGAGAATGAGTATATATCAGCTCTTGATAAAGGAAATATTCTTTATTGTTCTCTGTCCTAGCATCCGCCTTTACCCAAAAAGTTTTAGGGTGTTTATCCAATAAAGCCTTAGTTAAGTCATCCAGATACCATACTACATCATTAACTTCCTCAGTATGGCTTATAAAATTTTGTCTTAATAAATTATTATTCTCTTCGACTCTAAGAAGCATGTTGTAAGAATTAACTTCATTAGCCTTCATTGTATGATTCAATCCAATTCTATTGTCCTTTTCAGAGAAAACTCCCCTTTCCTCTAGGATTCCTTTTGTATATTTGAGTCTGCTTATCTTCCAATTAGGAGCTTTAGAAAATAAATTACTCCTATTTTTTGAGCTTCTAGACGATTTTAACTCAATACCTTTATAGTCTGGTCTCTTGCTCGAATTTGGGTTGATTCCCAAAAGATCTTCAAGAGTTTCTCCTATTGCTTTGTGACCTTTTCCAACAGCTGGTACATACCCTTTATTGTGAATTTCAATCATTTTTTCAAAAAGTTCATCAAAAATTGGGTCTTTTATGAGATGAAATTTATTTCTGATAAATCTATTTTTTATAATATTTTTAAGGATTTTGTCATCACTGCAATTAAGAATATATAAATCTGATTCAAGAATTATTAAGGCGAGAAGATTATTTGCCTTGACGTACTTTTTAAGTCCATAAAACCAAATTCGCGGATCGCCGGATTTTGTTTCTGGCTTATAAAGACTAACAGTAGATTCAATTAGATTATCTTTAGTTACAAAAAAACATTTTTTTACAACCTTATGCGAACTTCCTTGTTTCTGATCCTGAAAATCATGAAATCTCTCAGATTTTAAGAACTCTCTTACTTGGAAGGTTGCATCAAGAATAGACTTTTTTAAGCCAGTTTCTGTTGGAACTATGAAGGAAGCATTTATCTCTAATTCTTGAAGCCTGGTAATTATTTTACTTACGTCAACATCACTTTTTGAAAGCATTTTATTTCGATTTCCTGAAACTATAGATCTCCGAAGAAACCCTTAGCATTCTCACGAATCCCAATTAAGGTTGTACGATCTAGAAAACAATTCTTAGGAAAAGTGCTGCAGGCAAGGTCTGGCACCATTGCACAAGCATGACATGCAGCTAGACATAAACCCCCACTACCTTGTCCTTCGCTCTCCTCACAGATTGGATCATTAGAACAAACGAGGCTATTATTTATTGCATTCTCAAACATGCCATCAAAAAATTCTGGCCTAATCATCCTTACTAAGCCTCCAAGAGATCCTGAGCTATCAGCAGAAGATGTAAAGATTAGAATCCCTGCCATTTCTTTATCAGAGCTGAAATAAATTCTTTCTTTTAATTCATTTAATCCATATCCGCATTCAATAGAAATTTGCTTCATCAACACATGAGAGAGAGTATGGAGCATGACAAACCCTGTCTCCGACATTTTTGGAGAATGATCAAAAAAATCATTTTCAGCATGGTTTTTTAAGAGCTTCTCTCTTTTAGAAAATTCAGGATTATCCTTTAGCCATCTTCGAATCAGGCGTATATCAAAACTCATGAAGATCCCCTCTCCTGAAACCTCAAATGCACTCAAAAAGTTAGCTTCATTTCTAGCAGGCCTGAAAACACTTTCTCCTTGCCCAGATCTTCTGAAACCCAAAAGTGCTGTGGAAGTCTTCAATGTTTTTATTTCATGCATGCTAGCAAAATATTTTTGTGAAATTTCATTATATTGATTGATAGGAATTTCTTTTGATTCGTACAAATCATCTTCTTTAATAAAATCACTTTTTAAAGTTTGGTATTCTTTATAAAAGAAATCTTCCTCCTCTTTTTCCTCATTAATATCTTCCTGAAGTAAATCAATATTTCTTTGATTTTCCTCTTTGATCAAATTAAAAATTTGCCCTCTAGTCAGTTTTGGGTCTGGACTTAATGCTCCTGAAATTTCCTCTAGATTGCTATGTTCTATAAGTGTATGAATCAATTCTTCTGATTTTTCTTCGCCCTTTTTATTCAGGATTTTTATAAATTCAGATTCATAATGAATCTTGTGCTTAGCATTTTCTTTCTCGGGTATATAAAGTCCAGTTATTTGATCTGATAGATAAATCCTTGATGCGCCTCTTGGTTCGACTTCTAATGGTAATCCACACTCTTCATCAGGTTGTGATGTCCATGGACAACTTCCAGAGCAAAGTAATATTTTTTTATCATCCTTATCTCTGATCGCTTTCTCATCATTACTTGTATCATTTAGTCCAGACAAATTTTTTCTTTTCATGCAATGACCACAAGTCAGATTAAGACTTGCAAAACCATAGCCATTTCCATCATCAGATAGATAAATCTTGGGATTTGCTTCTTCAATCATTGTGCAGTTTTCATCGCAGGCAGAAGCCATAATTTTTTCCCACGGCACATCTTGTAAATGCCCTTTTGCACAAAAACCTATAAATCTTGCTGGCTCTAATATTGGCTTAAGATACCTTCGGGCAGAACATGGAGAAGATTTCCAAGGTGGTTTATCTGCATTGTTGCACTTAGCTAAATCCTCATCAGTAGGATGAGGTTTGCTTAAAGCACTGCAATTAGGACAAATATAGTAACTTGGAAATTTTCTTACTGGAATAGGAGCCTGAATAATTCTTAAGTCATTTGGCATCCTGTCATCCCTCCCAATCGGAGGACTGCATAAGTAAGATACTCGCTTAAAACTATCGCCTTCCCTATTTTTTAAAATTTTATTTACGTGTTCTAGCAACCTTGGATTTTTGATACTTAGATTTTTTTGTCTATCCGAATTTTCAGTTATTCCCCACTCGTCAACAGACATTGTTACTGCAGAATAGTTTTTGTAATCGTATATAGAGCCAACACCAAAAGGAATCACCATTTGGCTTCTTCTTAATTCATGATTATTAGCCATCGAATAAAATCGCTTGTGAATTTAGATCAGAACTTCTTAAGCTGGTTGGGGCCTCAAAAAGCACATTATCAAGTTCGTCGCCATACTGATCTAATAAGACCACTCCAGTTTGTCTATTGTTCCCTCCCATCTTGCCCCAATCTGATAAATTTCCTTTTGTCCATTTTTTTATGATTAAATATATATCTTTTTCTGTTGATACATATTCATCTGGATCTACTTCTCTGACTGCATCTAGTATCCAATTTTTTGCCTGATCTAAAAGGGGACTATCTTCTCTGATGGTAGCTGTGTTTTGACCCAGACCTCTAACCAAGCTAACAAAAATAGCTGCAAGAGCTCTTTTTCTTGCTCCAGATGAAAATGGTGTTACTGAAACCTGCTCTACAAATTGATAAAAAGATTGATGGTAATTTTTAAATGTTTCGTAATGAGATCGATCTTTGGATTTAGAATGATTATACAAACTAACAACCAAGCCTGGATGCTGCCTTCCTACTCTCGAAGTTGCCTGAATATACTCAGCAGTTGTTCTAGGCTGACCATTTACTACCATTAAGCCAAGTCTCTGGATATCAACTCCAACTGAAATCATATTGGTGGCTAGCAAAATATCTATTCCTCTAAAGTTATCATTTTCAGATTGCATTGTCTGACTCCATGGTCTTTCTAATAGACTTTTTACCTTCTCTATTTCATCTTGAGTCAATCTTCCAGTCAGTTCTTCAACCGATCTGATTTGTCTTCCAAATCCTCTTGGATTTTCAAGAGTGCCTAATTTAAATAAATTTGCCTTCACAGAATTTTCTTTAATTTTGCTCCGCAAATTTATTATTTGATTTGATATATATGCCAATTCTCTCTTGCTGTTAAAGTACCAAACTAAAGTTCCATAAGGATTAAATGCTGACTCTCTATCTCCGTTATCTGGGTAAAGCGCAGTTTGTTTTATATTAGAGTCAGAATCATTAATACCAATAACATTTCCTTTCAATGGGGGGGTTATAGATAAAACTACACCTTCATCATCATTATTTTCAATTTTTTCAACCTTATATTTAGAAAATTCATTTCCATGAAAAACTGAAAATTCCTTACCTGGGCTTAGGCCATTCTCTCTATCAACTGAGATTAAAGACTTTCCTTGTTCAGTGTTATTTAAAACTTGAGGTAAAATTCTTTGGGGAGATTGTAGTAGAGGAATTACTGCAGAAGATGCAGCATCAACCATTGAACCCTTTGATGATCCAAAATAACCTAAATATAATCTTCCAAAGTTCTTGTTTCCATCTGGCAAAATCTCCTTAGCAAAATAAGAATCTCCCCAATCCAAGACTTGAGGCGGGAAGATTGATGAAGTTTTTCCTCTATATAGAGATCTAGTTTGATGATCTGAAAAAGTTAAAGTTGCAGAGGCTCCTATGATTTTTGGCCCAGTATCTCCTCTTGATAATAGTTTTAGGACAATATTTTCATACAAACCTACCATAGTCCCCAAAGGTCCAGAAATAAGATGCAATTCATCTTGAATTATAAGTTCCGGTGGGTGGAAATCATCATTTTTGAAGGTTTTTATAGCCTCTTCATACCAAACTAGTTTGGCAAAATTATCTACCGTGGCTAATACCAAGGTTGGCTTCTCCTCATAAATTGATTCTTCCCAAAGCTTAATTGGCAAATAATTTTTATGAAAAAAGCATTTCTCATCAGAACATTTAATTTTTACTTTTTTTTCTGTTGGCACCCATTCGTATCCTCCGTCGGAAATATTATTAATTGATGATTTACACCATGGACATTCATGGAGAATAAATTTGTTGAGAATTCCTCCTGTTGAAGGACGTTCTAAGTGAGACTTTGCAGATTCATATCCGGAATGAGTTTTTGGAGAACCATCTTTTCCTAACCATAATCCTAAGGAAATTGGATCATTTCCTAAGTCTATATTACTAATTGGATTGTTGTTTCTTATATATTCAAGAGCACAAATCAAGGCAGAACTTCTTCTGAATTGATCAGAAGTAAGAAGCCTGAGAGTGTATCTCATTATTGCAGTTACTCCAGCTGCATTCTTATCATTGATTCTTCTCAATAAAATGGTAAAAGCTAGCACTCCAAAATATGCTTCGGTTTTGCCTCCTCCTGTTGGAAACCATATTAGATCTACTGTATCTCTTAATTCTTTATACTTATCTGGAAAGGCAATTTCCGGAATTACACTCATTAAAAAAGCTATTTGAAAAGGCCTCCAAATTCCATCTAAATCACTATGTTTATTATTAGATAAAGACTCCTTTAGATTATTATCCAAGGCTTCATCGGAAAGTTTAGTTTTTAATTCTTCATCTTTAGATTTACTCTGAAGCATATTGAGCCTGTTGTACTGAATAGACATCGCATGATTTACTAGCCTAAAAGCATTTTGAATATCTTTATCATTTTCTATTAGTTCGAGCCCTTCCTTCATTCTATTGAGGCAATTTTTTGCCTGATCAATATGTTTTGTTGCTATTTCATTGAAACTAGAATTTAAATTAGACTTTTCTGAATTCTTTTTTTCAATCCATTCAGCATAACCATTGACGAGCTGTCTAAGAGAATCAAATCTTGTTTCACTAAAAATGTCATTTATGTCTGCCAGTTCTTTCATCTTACAGACAACATCTGTAGTGGGAACTATGCTACTGACCTCATGCTTGGGGATAAAATCAGTAAAAACTGAATTGCAAGAATTACCTTTTATTGACCAATCAGTTGCGCAGCCTTTTCCTGTTGAATAAGCCAACCTATTTCTAAATAGTAAATCAGAAGATCTCGATGCATCGCCGCTATTAGATTGGAGTCCTGAAGAAATGGGAAAGAAAGAACCAGCTTCATTTTCTAACTTTAAACCACAGTGATAAAAACAGCTTTTATAATCAAAAGGCAAATCATCTGATGAACTATTAACGTTTAACATTGATACTGATAAAAGAATTTGGCCATTTTTATCTCTTCCTTTTATCGAAATATTAATCATTTCATTTTTTGTTGATTTAATAATATCTATTCCATCTTCAACCTGAATCTCAAAGTCATTAATAATTTTTGTTTGTTTAAATAAATTTTTGTCGTATCTAGTTTTTGCCTCAGCGTTTTTTTCCCGATCATAAGTTGAAAAACCATAGTGAATTTTCAAAACAGTATTTTTTGGAACAATGCAAGTTATTCCAAATGCAGATTGTTTTGATTGAGAAGCTAAATCTATTACATTATGAATATCTTCATCATTTTCATCGTCTTCATTTCCCCTCGCTGTTCTTGAAACATGCTCAAGTTCATCGTCATCTTCATCTGATAAATCGAAAGGAGTTTCCTGGCCTTCTAAGTCACTAATACTTCCATCATTATTAATTTTTATACGTCTTGGAAAAAGAACACCAGTCGAATACTGATGTATGGGGTTAAAAGGAATTTTTTGATTTTCTTCTAACTCCCAAGATGGACCATAATGAGTCAAAATAAAGTCATCAACAAACTTATTTCTAGCTTTGAGGAATATTTTGGTTTCAATTTTGTCATTAGGAAAAACCATATTAAATATCCTCTAATAAATCATCTATGTTCTCAAGCTTATAGACATGAGACCTATCAACTTCCATTTTTTCTGTAGAGTCGACCTCATAAATTTTAAAACTAAACTTTTCATTTCCAATTTCAATAGATAGTGAATCATTGTCTTTGACTTCCTCATTTTCCAAGATTGAAATTAAATTTTCTCTGGCCGTATCTCTCAACTCCATAACTTTATTCATAGATTTGAGACATTCATCAAGGACCTGAGTATTGTGTTCCCCCACAAGATTAAAAATTTTCGACACATCACCTATGTTTCTGGGTCTAATAGTGTCAGGATCATTCAGCCAATTTTTAATGGTCAGATGGTGTCTTTGGACTCCTATCTTGCTGAGTTCGCTTGCAACTTGAATAGGATTAAAGTTATTTGTCTCTGCATAATCCTTCAATTTTTTTTGCCAAATTTTAGCTTGTGATTCAATATTTAAATAGTTTTCATAGCTTGCAAGATCTTTTTTTAAGGAAGCATGCAGCAAAGAATTTCCATCTAAATTTTCTGCTAAAACTAATTTATCTCCGGATTGTACTTCCATGGATTTTATGAACTCTATTCTTGATTTTTCATCTTCAGGAATTCTTAGGATTTCACCGCCAACAGGACAGAGATATATCAAAGAATCTTCAAGAAAAAAAAGATTCACTTCGATGTTTTCTTTTTGTGTATTAGAAACATAATTTTGTGAAATGGTGTTCACTGTGGTTTTTTTAATTTCATAAGACGGATCTACATCAATCATGACTTCCTCAGCTTCCTTGCTGAACTCAGAACTTGAATTAAAAGATTTATTTCCAAGCGAAGTTCCAAATAACTTATCTTCTTTTTTTCTAAAGTATTTATGAAGCTTTTCTTCTTGCTTGGTTGTGAAAAAAATATGCCTTTGAGCATAGGAATAATTTCTTAATTTAATATTTTCCTCATTTTTAAAAGGATGAGGAATTATTAAATGATCTAGTTTGCTTTCAACATTAAGTTCTTCCATGGTTATTGCTTTAATATTTTTATATGAACTGAAATGTTTTTTTATTTCATCTTTTTGTTCATTCTTGCAGAGTAAGTGAAAATTTTTTTCTTGATTTCTATTCACATACTTTTCAATTTCATTGACTCTAGAAATCTTAAAAATATCTTCTTTATTTTCTGAAAGAAAGTTATAAATTTCTTTCATCTCTGCATTAAATCTTGAATTGACCTCTAAATCTTCCAAATATCTTTGAAACTTGATTTTATAATTCTCTAATTCATCAAATTTTAAAGGCAAGACTCTTTTGAAGGGCTCTGTAATATGTCGATATCTAACAGCTAAAAACCATTCATCTTGAGGAAATTTTCTTCTCAGGGTTCTTAGGTTATCGAGTAAAGAATTATCAATTTTTTCTATTTCTAAATTTGGTTTGAGTGTTCTTGCAAAAAAACTAGCTATTGGTCCTTTTCTTCGAGAATCAACAGGAAGGTATTTATCATGCGAACCCGATATTACCTCGAATCCTGATTGCCCAAGCTTAGTATTGATTTCTGGTTTATATACTTCCCCTATTACTAAAGTATCAATTTTACAATCAGAAAGTTTCTGATGGACTAATTCGCTGGATAAAAGATTAGTATTTGCAAAGACAATTAATGATATTTTAAATGGTATCTCTTCATTCTCATGATCATCTATAGATTTAAGAAATTGATCTGATGATGAAGCCCAAAAAAATTGTTCTTCAGGAAATAACATTTCCTTTGATAATTTTTTACTTATAGGGTCTAGATTTCTTTTAAAAGTTACTAAGCCAAACCAATGAGAGATAGGCTTTCCATAAAATTCTTCCAATAAAAACGGTTCAAAATTTTGTTTATTTGAAACAATTAAAATCTTTCCTTGTGAACTTATTTTTTTTATGTCTGGGCGAAACTGAAGTTTTGTCCACATCTCTCTACTTACTTGGTGATTATTTTTCCATTTATTAATCATTTGCTTTGAAGATATATTTTTTTTACCTAATGCAACCACAGCATTTGCTAAATGTTTATTTTCTAACTCCAAAAGTTGATTATTTTTATCTTTAACAACGTGGACTCCTCCGCCTTTTCCTTTTTGGTATATAACATTAATTTGAGTATTACTTGCTTTTCCAAAATAATTTCCAGCTTGCTGTCCAATGTTTAATTCCATCCCTTCCTCAAATGAAATTTGATCATTAGAAAGATTTTTTGTAGCTTCAATTCTATCGGTCAAAGATTTGCCGACTGCTGACAGAATTGCCAAAGGCCCAATTTCAGTAACAATTAATAATCTTTTTAAAATTTTTTCTTTTGTTTCTTTGAAATAAGATGCTTTTACAAGATCTTCTATGTTGGTTAGGGGTAACAAATTTCTAAAATTGCCAACTGGAGGCAATGAAAATGATGGATAACTATTATCATGCCCCTGTATGAGCTCATAAAAAGATAAATTTGGATGTAGTTTTTTATACACATAATTAATTGCATATAAGTCATCTATTAAACCAACTAAACCATCCTTGTCAGAAATTATGTCGTCTTCCTCTAAAAAATATTTTATAGATGCTGCAGCATCATATCTCTTATTACTCTTCGTATCAGAAGCAATCTCTCTAAGCTCGCTTAATTGAAAGATGTTTTTTGAAATACCAGGAGAATCTTTGAAATTATTTAAGATTTCGTATTGAGGGCTTTTCTCCAGATCCTTTAAAAGTTCTTCGACAGCTAACTCTTCTTTTCCATACTCTTCAAGCTTCGTTTCTATAAGATATTTATCATTCTCATCTAGACAATCATTTAATGAAGGAGATATTCTTGGTTCTTTTGATTTAATTCTCTCAAACTCACCAAGAACCAAACTGTTCACCTTGCGTTCTGCTTCACTTAAATCATTGGGCTTTAAGTTATCTTGATTAATTGATTGCCTTTTAAGGATTTCTTTTAGCTGATCTAAAAATACTTTGAAATACTCTCTATCGTCATATTTTGAAGGAAGATTTAAGACCTTCAATCTTTGGTTATGATAAAGCCAAAGGATTTCTGGGAGCCAATTTCTACAAACTTCATGATTCAGGACAGCATTTGTTTCTATGGCAAGATCTTCTTCGCTTATGTTTTCTTTGGTTTCAAATAAGGTAGATTTTTTGTTGCTAGCAAGTATTTTTAGTACTTCGTGTTCTCTTTCACTTAATATCCATGACATAATTCATTCTTTATCTAATTCATAAAAAAATCAATGTTTTGAGACTCTTATATGATAAATATTTTCAATAATGAGCATCAGAGTAATGAAGATAGATATGCTGAAAAATTAAAAGATCAGTTTATTGATTTATTCCCTGACCTTTTGGAAAGTAATGAAGATTGGGTCAACATTTATGTTGAACCAAACCTGAATAATCAGAGTATACAAAGGGCAGATATACTAGTTATTGGAAATGTAAGTAGTACTTTTTCTGGGGGTTCAGAACCCTTTAAAAGGCAGTTTAGCGAAAGTGAGGCCCCAGAATTTGCTAGAGAGATTATTCTTAAAAATTTTATCATTGTCATAGAGCTTAAAACACATGATAGAAAAGATATAAAAGTTGAAAACAATGAGATTAGCGTCCCTTACACTGATAATAAAACAGGTGAGATACATTGGAAAAATGCAACTCAGCAAAACACTGCACAGACATATGCTATTAAAAATGCCATAAAATCACATTCAAATGTTCCCAGCTGGTCTTTGCGTCATCTTTATTTTAATAATATTAAAGACGATGATTTGGAGAAGAATCTTGATGGCACAAGATTGATAGGCGGAATAATTACTTCAGACCAATCATTGGATGTGACATTAAGAAACTGCGCTAAAGATTTATTCTTGAAACAAAAATTTACAAGAATTCAAGGTACTCAAACCTATTTTGCCCGATCCTTCAATGATAACCATGCATCTTATTTTAAAAATGCAGAATTTCTGTCATCAAAAGAAATCACACCTTTAGATCAAGTAAAAATGCTTGAAATCTCTCAAGAAAGGGCTGATATAAACCGATGGTTTGAAGAATGTGGTACAAAAATGTTGCTATTTTCTGGTCATGGAGGCACTGGCAAAACAATTAGATTGTTACAACTTGCAAATAAATTGAAAAATGATGATAGTGCAGTTGTTTTATTTCTAACTTACAACGTAGCGTTGAGATCAAATTTAACTAGACTAGCAAAATTGATGAGAATGAATTTAAGTCAATCATCTAACGGAATTGAGTCAGGAATAGTTTTTGCAGGAGTTCTTCAGTTTTGTCAAAGAGTTATTTTAAGGGCCTCTAAATATTTCGATCTAGGAATCGTTAATGACTTAGAAGAATTTCGTAAAGATAGAACTGGAGCAAAATACAAAGAGGCTCTTGAAAGTTTTGGAAATTATCTTTCATCTGGCGCTTTAAATGAAGAAGACATAAGATCCATATTTTATAAATCTGAAAATGAAGGTATTTCTCATGATTATGTTTTGATTGATGAATGTCAGGATTGGAATCCTATAGAAAGAAATATAGTTGTTTTATTCTTTGGGATAAAAAACATAATTTGTGCTTATGGTATAGCACAAGAAACAAGAGGAAAGTCTCTCAGCTGGACGAAGGGCCTCTCTCCGGAAAAAGATTTCAGAAGAATTATTTTGAGGAAAAGTGTGAGAATGAAAAGGAATCTTGCCCAATTCATCAAAGAATTTAGTAATGAAGTTTTTTATGAAAATTCATATAAAGATTTAGACATCCTAGAAAGTGGAACAGGGGGAAAAATAACTATTATCGAAGGAGATTATACGAAAGAGCTTCTTAAAGAGTTCATTCTAGATAAGGATGAAAAATTCTCTCCTGTAGATCTATTAGTTTGTATTCCAAATTCTTTGTCTTCTAAAAGAGAAAGCTACGGTGGGAAAATTCTGAGCTCTTTTGGTAAAAATTTAAATTCATGGGGTATGAATGTTTGGGATGCTACTGACATTAACATCAGAGAATCAATGCCCTCAATAGATGATTTAAGGATTGTAAACTATGAATCCTGTAGGGGCTTGGAAGGTTGGAGAGTTTTAAATATGAATTTTGATGAATTTTGGGATCATAAAATTTCTGATTACATAAGACAAAGAGAAATTGATGAGCGTCAAGAAAAAGGTGGCATTCAAGAAGAATTATTTGAACCTTTGGGGGAAACTTTTACCACTGTTGAGGATGAGGCTGTTAATGAAGCAGCTAAATGGGCTTTAATAGCCTTAACTAGGGGAGTTTCTGAAATTACTATTCATATTAAAAATCGTGATTCATGGATGGGTAAAACTCTTTGGAAGTTATCTCAAAGAAAATCTTTAGAGGATTTTGTAATTTGGATTGGATCTAATAAAGAGGGTTGAATCTAAAGAAAATAACTTAAGGTAGTTTCAGTTACTGGAATCCCAATAAAAATAAGTGAAAGAGCTGCTAACAAGACAATAGCAAATAACTCCAATTGATCAGAATAAACCATAAGCAAACTCATAATTGATCCTCCCATCAAAAGATGCGGCATCATTTTCTGTAAAAAGCTTAAATTATTTGAAGCAACAGGAAGGTTGTTTTGCTTAAATTTCTCACTTAAAACTGGCTCAACTTTTTCTTGATATATGTCAACAACAGGAATTGTTGCAAAGACGGCCGCTGAGGTCGCAGAAAACTTAAAAGCCTTAATGAGAAAATCTCTTCTGCTTAAATCAATCATGTGTGAATAATAAATTTCATCATAAGAATAATCAATTAGTAACTCATATTCATTCACTAAACGCGTCAAAATCTGTCGTCATTTTTCTTTACTATCTAGTGATGAATAAATTAGAAATTGACTTATACGATGTTTTAGAGAAAGTCTTTATGGAATTTTCTAAAAGAGAAGATTTTGATGAAGGTCACTATTGCTCAGCACTTACGCATCACTGTATAGAATTAAACTACGATCTTGCAGAGAACCCTATAAATGCTGCTAGATACATATTGACTTGTTGGGCTGCTGAGATGGAAATACTCAACGATAAGGCGGCTAAGAAACATTTAGCCAGAAGCAAATCACTACATTGAAAATATGAGAGTAAATAAACCTGCATTAAGAGAATCCCTAGCTGACACAGCTCTTGCATTGCCTATCGCCTGGGGCTTATCTTACATCTCTCTTTTGGTACTATTGAGCTTTGGTATTGAAAATGCTTTCACTTTATCAATCTTTCAAACCATGATTTTGACGATCGCTTCAGTGACGCGTAAATACTGCATCCGCAATCATTTCTCTAAAAGAAACGAATTAAAAATATTAAAAAGCTTATGACAGATCACGAATTTTATGGCATCCAAATCATTATCCTTGGGGTTATGTACCTTTTTTATGTGCATAGATACGATATCCGAAGTTTTTTCCGTTACAAC
>MDTB01173819.1_pt1 | contig 16155 bp, 28 predicted proteins | sample 811161 | NCBI WGS metagenome assembly MDTB01 (sample SAMN05326650, study PRJNA326480) | marine metagenome | isolation source: seawater | place: Mediterranean Sea | collected 2009 | reverse complement strand
GTGAAATCACAAAGCACATTGCCAATATCGAACAAAAAAACCTTCATACCCTCACCTCTTTCTATTTCCACACTCCAATAACAACCGCTCTATCTTAGAATGTTTCCTGATTCCCCAGATACCGCCACTGCCCCTCAGGCAATGCACCCAACTGAATACGTCCAATCCGAATCCGCTTCAAGCCCACCACCTTCAAATCCACCAACTCACACATGCGCCGAATCTGCCGCTTCTTTCCCTCACGCAAAACAAACCGCAACTGATCCCGATTCTGCCAACTCACCTTCGCCGGTTTCAGCGGCTTTCCATCCAACTGCAAGCCATGATTCAACTGCTTCAACCCCCTTGCATCCAACTCGCCCCGAACCCGCACCAAATACTCTTTATCCACCGCAGAATCCGCACCAATCAACTGCCGCGCCACCCGACCATCCTGCGTTAGCACCAGCAACCCAGTTGAATCAATATCCAACCGCCCCGCCGGCGCCAAGCCATTCAACTGATCCCGCCCAAACGCCCGCTTCAACCGATCGCCCTTCCAACGATTTTCCCCCTCGATCAGCGCTGCCGCCGGACGATATCCCTCTTCCGGCTGACCCGACACATAGCCAATCGGTTTATTCAAAAGAAACGTCACCAACTGTGCCTGCTCATTCGTCCCCTCCTCATTCAGCACGATCTCAGCATCCGGCAACACCTTACTCCCCAACTGATCCACCACCACCCCATCAACCCGCACCAAACCCCGCTCAATATAACGATCCGCCTCACGCCGCGAACAAATCCCCCGCGCCGCCATAATTTTTGATAATCGCTCCTCACTCATCCACACACACTACTATTCATCTCTTACCCAGCAACTAGATAGTTTCATTTTCGTATGCAAGATAATCATTGTAATTATACTAAAAAAATTAATATATTAATTTAATGCATATATATTATTTACTTTTTTTATACTCATCAACAGTGTCTTCAATCTGTATGCTTGTAATCTTACCCAAACTGAACTCATAGCCATTGAACATCTTGATGGGCTCGATGATGCCGGCAATGCAGCCGAACATTATCGAAATGGCGTTCCTCTTACTAAAGAGGAACAATCCTATTTCGCGCTCAGCTTTGAACGTGCGATGGATAATCAAATCAAGGTCATTGATAAAGAATATACGGAATGTAATGCAACAGGACTATGCCAGGCACGAGCACGTGTTATGCAAGATATCCTCAAAAATGATCGAAATATTCAAGAATCCATAAAAGCGCAAGAAAACATCAAATTCAAAGGTGAAACCAAGGGACGACGTAACTGTGAACCCACCATTTTTGACACACTTGAAAAGTATGACGTAAGATATAACGATTTACCACTTAATGAGAAAACCAAACTCACTCTTCAACAGTTGGGTAAAAAATGGTTCCTCAGTCGTGATTACGATACCGTAAAATCTGAACTAAAAAATCTCATAGACGCAACAGACTGGTATAATCTATTCAATAAAGTCAAATTCAACATTGAAGATCTAAGAAACAGTCTATTAGGACTCGGAGAAAACAGAGGAGCTATTATAAGCATGCAGGGAATTTCAACTGGAGATTCTACCTCTGTTTATGTATTTCAAAGCAACCATGCCGTATTGGTCTTTAAAAAAGAAGGGCATCTATTTTTAATCGATAGTTATAATGCAGATATTTTTGCGGATGTATTACATAAACCCATACCAAAAGTACTGGAAAACACGGATGCCCTATACGATTTTTTAACCTATAATCTTAGAAGATATATCACCCAATACCAAGAGAGTTTGACTGAAGCGGAAACAGAACTACGTGAATTAAACGAGGCTCTTAGCTCGCCTCCAACCAGTGAAGAATTAGCCACTCTGCAAAGTAAAATAAACGAAGTTGTTTCCATTCGAAAAATTCTGATTACCGAAGGTTTCGAAGAACCTCACGCCGATTTTAATTCCGTGATAGATAATTTCTTTATCAACATTCGACATAAACCATAAAACAATCGGTCAACCTAAGCAAAAAGATACCAACTAGAAACGATCAGATTATCGCTTCCAGAAACTCGGCAAGAAAAGAATCAACACCGTGTACAGCTCTAACCGACCCAGCAACATTAAGAACGTAAGAAACGCCTGCCCCGCCACCGGAATCGCCGCATAATTTTGGGTCGCGCCTACAGCATTTAAACCAGGTCCGATATTACCCAGCGTAGCAATCACCGAGGTAGCGGCCGTCTCCAAATTCGGAGTGAAAAACGTCATAATGAAAGAGCCCAACGCAAACACCAACACAAATATCGCGAAGAACGCACAGATATGTGCAATAATCTCAGGCTCAATCGGCTTGCCCCCCAACTTCGGCTGAATCACCGCCGAAGGACGCATAAAAACCTTAATCTCCCGAATCATCATCTTCACGATAATATAGACCCGTACAATCTTCATGCTACCGCCCGTTGAACCCGCACAACCCCCAAAAAACATCATCCCAACCAGCAAAATACGAACCGCCTCCGGCCACTGATCAAAATCAGCCGTCGCAAACCCCGTCGTCGTAACAATCGAAACCGTTGTAAACGCCGCCTGCCGCAACGACGCCCCAAACGAAGCCAGATCCGCCACATACACATTCAACGTAATCACCGATATCACAACCAACAAAAGAATCGCATAAAAACGAAACTCCGCATCCCGCCAATACGCACCCGGTTTTCCCGTTAAAGCTCGGTAATGCAACGAAAAATTGATCCCCGCAAGAAACATAAAAAAGGTAATAATCCAATCAACCGCCGCACTATTAAACGCACCAATACTCGCACTCCGCGTCGAAAAGCCACCCGTCGCCATCGTCGTAAATGTATGACAAACCGCATCAAACCATCCCATCCCCCCGACAAACCGCAACAACACCGCCTCCGAAACCGACAACAAAAGATAGACCCCCCACAACAACTTCGCCGTCGTCGTAATCCGCGGCGTCAATCGATCCTTCGAAGGCCCCGGCATTTCAGCCCGGAAGATCTGCATCCCCCCCACACCTAAGAAAGGCAAGATCGCCACACACAAAACCAATACACCCATCCCGCCAAACCAATTCGTCAGCGCCCGCCAAAAATGAATCGAACGCGGCAACGACTCTAAATTATTTAAAACCGAAGCCCCCGTCGTCGTGAATCCCGACATCGTCTCAAACAACGCCGAAACCGGATGCGCAATCACCCCTGAAAACAGATACGGAAGCGAACCAAAAATCGTAACCGTCAACCACCCAAACGTCACAACTCCAAAACCATCCCGCCGCGATAGATTCACTGGCCCCCGCGTCAACCAACTCAACAGCAACGCAAAAACGACCGCCAATCCCCCCGCAAACAAAAAGCTATACCGCAACGCCAACGCCTCAGCATAATAAATCGAAATACCGGCACAACCCACCATCGCCAATCCAATGACCAGCGTCAGGTATGAAACCAACTGAAATACGGCTCTACGATTCATCGTCTATTGAAATATCGTTCGAATATGTCCCACTTCATCCGCATGGGTAAACACCAGCACCCGATCCCCCGCCAAAAGCTGAAGATCCCCCGTAGCGGTATGCACCGCCTGCTCACGCAACACCGTCGCGATCACCGACCGCTCCGGCAACGAAATATCCTTAATACAAATCCCATCAATCTCATGCCCCGGTGCCACCACCATATCCAACAACTCCCCAGGCAAATTATGCAACAAAGCCGCCGCCCGAACCCGCTTCGAACGCAGCCAATGCAAAATCGTATGCGTCGTCGAAATATACGGACTCACCACCCGGTTCACTAAATACAACTGCTCCACCACCGGCACAAAATCAGTCCGCGCAATCTGCGTCGCCGTAAACGCCGCCCCCATCTTCTGCGCCAACAAACAATTCATGATATTATTCTCATCATCCCCCGTCAGTGCAATGAACGCGGTTTGATCATGAATGCCCGCCTCTTCCATCGCACTCTCCGTCAACGCATCCGCCCGCAAAACCAGCGTCGAATTCAGTTCCGCCGAACACGCCACAGCCCGAGATTCATCCAACTCCAGCAACACACAATCAAAATCTTTTTCCACCACCTGTGCCAACATCAGCCCCAGATCGCCCCCACCACCAATCACCACCCGTTCAAACGGCTTCACATCTGGACTCACCCACGTGAAGAAACTCGTCACTTGCTCACGCGTCCCCACAATGTAGACCAAATCATTCTGCTCAAACGTCGTATTCCCCCGCGGCACCACCAGCTCATCACCCCGCCGAATCGCAATCGCCCGCACCTCCTGCATCAAATCCAACCGATTACACTCCGCCGGCGTCCGATCTAGCAACGGGCTCACCGCCGTCACCCGACACCCCGCCACCATCACCTGTCCATCAAACAGATCAAACACCTCATGCGCCCCCGGCATCAGCAACATATTGAATACCTCATGCGCACACTCCTGCTTCTGGTTGATCACCAAATCAATACCCATCCGCTGCAGGTCATACGTCTCCGTCTCCGCCAAAAACGCCGGATTCACCACCCGAGCAATCTTCCCCTTCGCCCCAGCCGCATGCGCCATCAAGCAACTTAAAATATTCACCTCATCATTATCCGTCACCGCAATCAACAAATCTGCCCGCTCCACCTGAGCCTCTTGCAAAACCGTCGGATGCGTTCCCTCACCACAGACCGAAAGAATATCCAAGCCCGCCTCCGCCTCCGCCAACCGATTTGCATCCGCATCGACCATAACCACACTATGCTTCTCCTCACAAAGCCGCAGCGCAAGCTGTCGACCCGCATTCCCTGCCCCAATAATCACAATTCGCATACTCTTCTCCCCCGCCCACCAAACCCATACGTTTCCGAAAAAGCGATAAAACCGAAGTGAAGCATACCCACTTGGGGGGGTGCAATGCCCAACCCCCACCATTCTTCACCTTTAAAGCCCCGCAAAAAATTCAAAAACCAAACCCCTTTTTTCATCTTTCAAACAATCAAACTTGCCACACCCGTCTTTGATCTTCACCATCACAACTCTCAGTACTATACAAAGAAAGATTCGACCAAACCATGATTCTAAAGCAACAACCCCAACCCGACCTCCATCTCATCCACTTCAGCGGAGATCAAATCACCTTTACCCTCACCACCACCTCCCACCAACAAGGGCATGCCTATCTACGCACCAACCTCGACCGCGGAAAAATTCGACTCGAAGAAATTGTACGCCATGCCGAAGAAAGCCTCCCCCCCCTTGATCGCGACTGGCACGACATCCCCATGCAAAAAAAAACAGATGGCACATGGGAACTCAGTCTCCCCCTCACCCACATCGGCCGCTACGAAGCCAAAGCCTATTTTCGCACCCCCGATCAAACCTTTCACTGGCCACAAGGACGCAACACCATCATCAAAATTGAACCCCCCGAAACCGTCTCCAACAACACCCTCTACACCGCCTTCGTCCGCCTCTTCGGCACCGCCCGCAATCAAGACGCCGTACAACCCCACCACCAAGCCGCCGTTGATCAACTCGCCGAAGCAAACTACTCCGTCCTACCCCCCTCCGGCACCTTTCGCGACCTCATTGAACAACTCGACTTTATCATCGGCCACCTCCGCTGCCACATCATCCAACTTCTCCCCATCCACCCCACCCCCACCACCTACGCCCGCATGGGACAATACGGCAGCCCCTTCGCCGCCCTCGACCTCATGGATATCGACCCCGCCCTCGCCGAATTCGACCGCGCCACCACCCCCCTCGATCAATTCCAAGAACTCATCGACGCCATCCATCAACGCAACGCCCGCATCTACTTAGACATGCCCATCAACCACACCGGATGGGCCTCCCACCTCCAAAACCACCACCCCGAATGGTTTGCCCGCAACCCCACCGACGACACCTTCAAATCCCCCGGTGCCTGGGGCATCCTCTGGGAAGACCTCTCCAAACTCGACTACACCAACCGCGACCTCTGGCGCTACATGGCCGAAGTCTTCCTCTTCTGGTGCCGCCGCGGCGTCGACGGCTTCCGCTGTGACGCCGGCTACAAAGTCCCCACACCCACCTGGCGCTACATCATCGCCAAAGTCCGCCTCGAATATCCCGAAACCATCTTTATGCTCGAAGGACTCGGCGGCGACCCCGCCATCACCGAACAACTCCTCGATGAAGCCGGCATGAACTGGGCCTACTCCGAAATCTTCCAAAACTACGACCGCAACGCCCTCGAACACTACCTCCCCCCCAGCCTAGAAATCGCCCGCACCAAAGGCAACCTCATCCACTTCGCCGAAACCCACGACAACGCCCGCCTCGCCGCCACCTCCCCCACCTTCGCCCGACTCCGAACCGCCCTCTGCGCCCTCACCTCCCTCAACGGCGCCTTCGGCTTCTCCAACGGCCTCGAATGGCTCGCCACCCAACAAATCAACGTCCACAACGCCCACAGTCTCAACTGGGGTAACCCGCAAAACCAAGTCGACTGGATTCGCCGCATCCATGCCCTACTCGAACTCCACCCCGCCTTTCACCCCCACGCCGAACTTCGCATCGTCACCACCGGAACCGGCAACATCCTCGCCCTCCTCCGCCAAGACGCCCAACAAAAAAACCGACTCCTCATCCTCGCCAACCTCGACCTCGAACAACCCGCCCTCCTCTCCCACCGATACAAAAAACTCAACATCAACCTCCTCGCCGAAACCGACCCAAGCATCCCCCTTCAACCCGGAGAAATCCGCTGTCAAACCGACGACCCCCAATGGCGCACCCAACTCGATCACCATCTACAACACCCCTACACCGGCTCCACCCACGCTCAAAATCAACGCCTCAAAGCCCACCTCACCCAACTCGCCGAAGCCATCAACATCCCCCCCAACCTCGACCTAAACGCCTTCACATCCAACCCCCGAAACTACTGCGAATCCCTCACCCAACCCGCCCGATTTATCCAATGGAACGTCCCCCACGACCAACACCGAACCGTCATGATCCCCCCCGGGCACGCCCTACTCATCCAAGCCCCCCACCGCTTCATCTGCGAAATTCATCACCACCAAAACACCCACGCCCACGAAAAATCATTTGAACTCAACTCCGGCACACACGCACTCATCCTCCCCCCCCTACAAGCCCCATCCACCCACCAAATGCTCACCCTCAACCTCACCCACCTTGAGCCCGATCACATCCACCGCACCAACACCCCCCTACTCCAACTCGGTCACAACCAAGCCCCCCGCATCCACACCCTCTTCCGCACCACCCCCCACCAACCCGACCCCCGCCTCGCCATCTGCACCAATGCCCACGGCGCCCTCGCACAAGTCCGCAGCGCCTGGGCCTCCCTCCAGAGTAAATACGACGCCCTCCTACAAGCCAACCTCCACCCCCACCTCCCCATCGACCGCCACACCCTCTTCACCCGCTGCCGCGTCTGGATTCAACGCGAAGGCTTCTCCACCGAACTCACCCTCGCCTGCCAAACCCACTTCGGAACCAACCCCAACCCCCACACCATCTACTGGCACTTCAACGCACCCGTCGGACAAGGCTACACCCTCCCCCTCACCATCACCCTCCGCATGCACGAAGAGATCAATGCCATCGAACTACGCTTTGAACGCCGAACCCCCACCCCCCACGCCGAAGAACTTTCCTCCAATCAACCCATCACCCTCATCCTACGCCCCGACATCGAAGACCGCCCCAACCACGCCATCACCCAAGCCTTCACCGGTCCCGAAACCCATTTTCCCAACGCCATTCAACCCCACCAAGACGGCTTCACCTTCACCCCCGCCCCCGAACGACAACTCCTCATCCAATGCCCCCAAAGCACCTTCACCATCGAACCCGAATGGTACTACCAAATCAAACACCCCATCGACCAAACCCGCGGAACCGACGGCAGTTCCGATCTCTACAGCCCCGGCTACTTCACCATCCCCCTGAACGACACCACCCCCGCCACCCTCCTCGCCAGCGTCAACGCCACCCCCACCTTCTCCCCCCTCACCCTCAACGAACCCCAACCCCAACCCCTCGAAGACGTTCTTCAAAACGCCATCGAAGCCTTCATCGTCCAACGCGAGCAACTCCAAACCGTCATCGCCGGATATCCCTGGTTTCTCGACTGGGGACGCGACACCCTTATCTGCCTCCGCGGCATCATTTCCGCCGGACGCCACACCCAAGCCAAAGCCATTCTCATCGCCTTCGCCAAACTCGAACGCAACGGCACCCTCCCCAACATGATCTCCGGCGAAGACCACGCCAACCGCGAAACCTCCGATGCCCCCCTCTGGCTCTTCGCCGCCTGCAACAGCTACCTACAAGCCCAACCCACAAGCAACCTACTCAAAACCGACTGCGGCAACCGCACCCTCCTCGACGTCCTCATCTCCATCGCCGAAGGCTACATCAACGGAACCGAAAACGGCATTCAGATGGATGCCACCTCCGCCCTCATCTTCAGCCCCTCCCACTTCACCTGGATGGACACCAACTACCCCGCCGGCACCCCCCGCGAAGGCTACCCCATCGAAATTCAAGCCCTCTGGCACGCCGCCCTCCAATTTCTCTCCCAGCACACCCCCAACCCCCACTGGCGCACCCTCGCCCAAACCGTCTCCCAATCCATCCATAACCACTATCCCATCCAACGCGGAAACGACCGCTACCTCGCCGACCTCCTCATCGCCACCCCCGGCACCCCCGCCTCCAAAGCCACCCCCGACGACGCCCTACGCCCCAATCAACTTTTCGCCATCACCCTCGGCGCCCTCACCGACCCCCACCTCCAACGCGACCTACTCCAAGCCACCGAAAAACTACTCATCCCCGGCGCCATCCGCAGCCTCGCCGACCAACCCGTCGACCCACCCACCCCCATCTATCAAAACCAACACCTCATAAACGACCCCCACCATCCCTACCAAGGCATCTATATCGGCGACGAAGACACCCAACGCAAACCCGCCTACCACAACGGAACCGCCTGGAGCTGGCCCTTCCCCTCCTACGCCGAAGCCCTCCTCCAAACCTACGGCCCAGACGTCATCCCCCACGCCCGCGCCCTCCTCAGCAGCGCCACCCTCCTCCTCGAAAACGGCTGCATCGGCCACCTACCCGAAATTCTCGACGGCAACACCCCACACACCCAACGCGGCTGCGCCGCACAAGCCTGGGGCGTCACCGAACTCTACCGCGTCTGGAAACAACTAACACAATAACTTTTTTCTTCTCATCAAACCCGGAGCCTAATCCAAAAAAGATTGAGAAATTAACCACGACAGGGGAGATGTATCAGCCAATATCCGCAAAAAACCCTATTTACCTTGCACTCAACCCCACATCCTGCTTCACTTTAAAAGAAGTGAATGGTGAACATAAGTGCTGAATGAGCCAACAAAGAAATCGAATCCTCGGATTCTCATTGTCACTCCGGAAATAACCTACCTCCCGGAAGGCATGGGAAACATGTCCAACCAACTCTCCGCCAAAGCCGGAGGACTCGCCGATGTCTCCGCCTCACTCGTCTCCGCCCTGCACGAACTCGGAGCCGATGTCCACGTCGCACTCCCCCACTACCGTAAAATGTTCCACGTCGATGTAGGCGGGTTTATCAACGACGAACTCCTCATCTACAAAAGCAAACTCCCCGAAGACCGCATTCACCTCGCCGAAGATCGCATCTTTTACTACCAAGACCGCGTCTACACCAACACCGATGCCATTGACCTCAAAATCGCCCTCGCCTTCCAACGCGAAATCATCAACAACATCATTCCCACCGTAAAACCCGATCTCATCCACTGTAACGACTGGATGACCGGCCTCATCCCCGCCGAAGCCCGCACCCTCGGCATCCCCAGCCTCTTCACCTTTCACAACATCCACACCGTCAAAACCACCCTCGAAATCATCGAAGACAGCGGCATCGACGCCGCCGAATTTTGGAGTAACCTCTTCTTCGAAAAACCCCCATATAACTACGAAGAAAGCCGCAATCAAAACCCAGCCGACTATCTCTGTAGCGGACTCTTTGCCTCCCACTTCATCAACACCGTTAGCCCCACCTTTCTCCGAGAAATCGTCAACGGACAACACAACTTCGTACCCCCCAATATTCAAGCCGAAGTCGCCGCCAAATTTAATGCCGGCTGCGCCACCGGGATTCTCAACTCACCCGACCCCTCCCTCAACCCCGCCACCGACCCCCATCTCATCGAAACCTACCCCCCCGCCACCCATGCCCCCGCCAAACAAGCCCACAAAAATCATCTTCAAGAACGCCTCGGACTCGAAAAAAACCCCAAAGCACCCCTATTCTTCTGGCCCTCCCGCCTCGACCCCATACAAAAAGGATGCCAACTACTCGCCGACCTACTCTTTCATGTCATCGACCGCTACTGGGAAGACGGCGTACAAGTCTGCTTCATCGCCAACGGCGCCTATCAAAACATCTTTCACGACATCGCCAACACCCACGAACTCAATCAACGCATAGCCGTCTGTAATTTCGATGAAGCCCTCTCTCACCAAGCTTTCGCCGCCTCCGACTTCATGCTCATGCCCTCACTCTTTGAACCCTGCGGACTCCCCCAAATGACCGCCGCCATCTACGGCTCACTCCCCATCGTCCGTAACACCGGCGGCCTTCACGACTCCATCAGCCCACTCGACATCAAAGCCCAAACCGGCAACGGCTTTCGCTTCGATAACTACGACACCGGCGGCCTCAGCTGGGCCATCGATCAAGCCATGCACTTTCATCGACTCAAACCCACCACCAAAGCCCGCACCCTCAAACGCGTCATGACCGAAAGCCAACAACGCTTCAATCACACCGTCACCGCCCAAGGTTATATTGATATTTATCAAAAAATGCTCCAACGTCCCCTCGTGCAAGAAAACTTCAATGATCCCGGAGTAAACACTCCATGAGCCGTCAGAAACGCACCAAACTAAAACAAGACCCCCTCCTCCAACCCTACACCGCCGAACTCAACCGCCGCGCCGACCATATTCAAGACCTTGAAAAACGCCTCACCCAAGACACCATGAGTCTCGATGAATTTGCCAATGCACACGAATATTTCGGCCTGCACAAACGCAACGATAAATGGATCTTCCGAGAATGGGCACCCAACGCCACCGCCCTCTATCTCATCGGCGACTTCACCAACTGGGCCATTCAAGAAACCTTCGCCCTCAACTACGGCGATCAACCCGGCGTCTGGGAAATCGAACTCCCCCTTGAAATCCTCCAACACGAAGACCTCTACAAACTTCAAGTATTTTGGCCCGGCGGCAGCGGCGAACGCATACCCGCCTATGCCCGCCGCGCCGTTCAAGACCCACAAACCCACATCTTCTCCGCCCAAGTTTGGGATCCACCCACCCCCTACACCTGGAACCATCCCCAACCCAAAAAACGCATTCGCACCCCCCTCATCTATGAAACCCACATCGGCATGGCACAAGAAGAAGCCAAAATCAGCACCTACACCGAATTTCGCCAACACACCCTGCCCCGCATCATTCAAGCCGGCTACAACACCATCCAGCTCATGGGCATCATGGAACACCCCTACTATGGCTCCTTCGGCTATCACGTCTCCAACTTCTTCGCCGCCTCCTCCCGCTTCGGCACCCCCGAAGAACTCAAACAACTCATCGACGCCTCTCATGAAGCCGGCATTGCCGTCATCATCGACCTCGTTCACGCCCACGCCGTCAAAAACGAAACCGAAGGCCTCTCCCGCTTCGACGGCACCCCCTATCAATATTTCCACGCCGGCGAACGCGGCCACCACCCCGCCTGGGACTCCCGCTGCTTCGACTACGGCAAACCCGAAGTCCTCCACTTTCTCCTCTCCAACGCCCGCTACTGGATCGACGAATTCAACCTCGACGGCTTCCGCTTCGACGGCGTCACCAGCATGCTCTACCACCACCGAGGACTCGGCGCCGCCTTCACCGACTATCACGCCTACTTCGACGGCAACCTCGATCTAGACGCCCTCGCCTATCTCGCCCTCGCCAACAAACTCATCCACACCATCCGCCCCCACGCCCTCACCATCGCCGAAGACGTCTCCGGACTTCCCGGCATCGGCGCCTCCGAAAAAGAAGGCGGCTGCGCCTTCGACTTCCGCCTTGCCATGGGCATTCCCGACTGCTGGTTCAAACTCGCCAACGACATCCCCGACGAAGCCTGGAACCTCGGCTGGCTCTATCACGAACTCACCAGCCACCGCACCGATGAACACGCCATCTCCTATCTCGAATCCCACGATCAAGCCCTCGTCGGAGGCAAAACCTTCATCTTCGAACTCATCGACAAAGAGATGTACTTCAACATGCACGCCAGCGCCCGCAACCTCACCGTCGACCGCGGCATCGCCCTCCACAAAATGGCACGCCTCATCACCCTCGCCACCGCCGACCACGGCTACCTCAACTTCATGGGCAACGAATTCGGACACCCCGAATGGATCGACTTTCCTCGCGAAGGAAACGCCTGGACCCACCACTACGCCCGACGCCAATGGTCCCTACGCGAAAACCCCGACCTCAAATTCCATCAACTCGGCGACTTCGACCAAGCCATGCTTCACCACCTCAACCAAGCCGCCCTCTTCAGTCACGAAACCCACCTATGCCACATCCACGAACAAGACAAAATTATCGCCCTCGAACGCGGCAACCTCCTCTTCTGCTTTAACTTCCATCCCAACCAATCTCAACCCGACTACCCCCTCAACGTCACCCCCGGAACCTATAAAATCATCCTAAACACCGACGACCCCACCTACGGCGGACACAACATACTCCAAAACACCAAACCCTTCAAAACCAACCAAGAAACCCTCACCCTCTACATCCCCGCCCGCACCGGACTCGTCCTCAAGCGCACCCCTTAATCAAAAAACGCTTTTCCCTCCCAATACGCCTCTTTATCTCCCCTCATTATGTCACTTTTTTATTTACACCTGGTTTAAAGATAGTATACTTATTAAATAAATTAACATAACATAATCAGCAGGTTCGCTCTCACTGCACAGAAAACAACCACAGGAGAGCAAAAAATGTATATTAAAGGAATTCTCACGGCCATCCTCATCGGATCAGCCACTATGCTACCCACCGCCAACGGAACCATCATGGAATTAATTTCCAACGGCGACTTTGAAACAAGTGATTTAAGCGATTGGCTACAATATCAAAACACAAACGCACAATCCGTCAGCGAAGGTGTATTAAGAATCAACAACACTGCCCAGGGTCTAGGTTCAGTCATCAAACAAGAGCGCATACATGGCGGTCTACTAACCGCTAATGATAACGTTACCCTCACATTTGATTACAGAGGGACACTAGGTCCTGGAGCCGTCATCAATTTGGGCTTGTTTTCAGAAACAACCAACGGACCTGTCAGCCAATCGGATCGATTCAGTATAACGACCTTAGATCCCGATCCATCTGTTTGGAACACATACAGCAACACCTTCGCCCTAGGTCCCGACGTTAGCGATGGAATCTCTTTTGAAATATCTGTCGCTACAGCAGCAATTACAGGCTCAGAAGCCGATGTATATTTCGACAACATCTCCATCATGGGAGACGTCATCCCCGAACCCACCAGTGCCCTCCTCATCGTTGGCAGTGCAGGCGCATTGAGCATCATTCGCCGCAACAAGAAGTATTTCAGCAACTTTAACAAGATCGACTAACCCCCAACAAACAACCGAAATAAAAAAGGGATGCCTCACCAGCATCCCTTTTTGCATACACCTGAATCAACGATACGCTACGTACACTCATTTCCCCGGCTCATCACCACCTTGCCCGTACGCACCAGCTCCACAATCCGGAACTTGCCAATCATCTTCTCCAACGCATCAATCTTATCCGGATTACCCACCACCTGAATAATCATCGACTGATCCGTCAAATCAATCGTCTTGCAGCCATAATGTTCCGCAATCTGCAACGCCTCCGAACGCGCATCACTACTCACCTCCAGCTTAATCAAGCCCATCTCCTTCACCACCGAGCCATCATTCGTATGATCAATACACCGCAGCACATCCACCAGCTTATCCACCTGCTTGATGATCTGATCCAACCCATCCGCGCTTCCGCTGCAGCCAATCGTCATCCGCGAAAAATGCCCATCAAACGCCGGCGAAACCACCAACGACTCAATATTATAACCCCGCCGCGAAAACACCTGCGCAATACGCGCCAGCGCACCCGGTTTATTCGACACATACACACTCACCGTGTGAATCTCTTTTTCCATGCTCATCTTTCCACTCTCCCTAGGTCGAACCCGTCGGCTTCGCCATCTTCTGCGTCGGCGCCTCCACCAGCATCGCCTCCAATGCCGCACCCGCCGGAACCATTGGATACACGTTATCCGTCTTCTCCACTTCGCAATTGATCAAACACGGCCCCTCATTATACGCCAACGCCGTTTCCACCACCCGCTTCACATCACCCGGCCGGCGCAAATTAAAGCCCTTCACACCAAACGACTCCGCCAGCTTCACAAAATCCGGATTGCCCTCCAGATCCACCCCACTCATCCGATCATCATAGAACAGCTCCTGCCACTGCCGAACCATCCCAAGATAATGATTATTCAAAACCACAATCTTCACCGGTAACTTATGAATCGCCACCGTCGCCAACTCAAAGAACGTCATCTGGAAACCCCCATCGCCCACAAAACAAATGTGGATATCATCACGCCGCCCAAACGCCGCCCCGATCGAAGCCGGAAAACCAAACCCCATCGTACCCGCACCACCCGAACTCAACCAATCATACCGACTCTCATTCTTATAAAACTGAGCCGCCCACATCTGATGCTGGCCCACATCCGTTGAAACGCAAGCACGCCCCTCCGTCTGCTTATAAAACTCATCAATCACATGCTGCATTTTCAAGCCACCCTGACGCTTAAACTTCAGCGGATACGCCTTCTTATAGCCATCCAGATGTTTATTCCACGCCGTATGCTCCATCACAGGCACATGCTTAATCAACTCTTCCAACGCCATCTTCGCATCCGCCACACACGCAATCTGCGGCTGGATCATCTTGCCCACTTCCGCCGCATCGATATCAATATGCACGATCGTTGCATCTTGGCAGAATGAATCCGGCTGCCCCAAAATACGATCATCAAAACGCGATCCCACATTCAAAATTAGATCACACTCACACACCGCCTTATTCGCATACGCCGTCCCATGCATGCCCAGCATGCCCAACGAAAGCCGATGCGACTCCGGAAAAATCCCCTTCCCCAACAACGTCGAAGTCACCGGAATATTGGCCTTCTCCGCCAACGCCATCAAAACATCATCCGCCTGCGCAATCATCGCCCCATGCCCCGCCAAAATCAACGGACGCTTCGCCTTCGCAACCGCCTCCGAGATCCGCAAAATAACATCATTATCCACATCCGTATTCAGCCTATACCCCGGCAAATCCATCTCCGCACGAAGATCCCCCGTAAACGGACCCGCACTCACATCTTTCGGAATATCAATCAATACCGGACCCGGACGACCCGTCGTCGCAATATGAAATGCCTCCCGCGTAATCCGCGGAATATCATTCGTCTCCTTCACCAAATACGAATGCTTCACCACCGGCATCGTAATCCCAAAGATATCCGCCTCCTGAAACGCATCTTTTCCCAGCATCCACGAAACCGCCTGACCCGAAACAACAATCATCGGAACCGAATCCATATGAGCCGTCATAATCCCCGTCAACGTATTCGTCGCACCCGGACCACTCGTCACCAAAACCACCGCCGGTTTGCCCGTCGCACGCGCATAGCCATCCGCCATATGCACCGCACCCTGCTCATGACGAACCAAAACAAACTCAATGTTGTTCTCCGTCGTAACCAGCGCATCAAAAATAGGTATCGCTGCTCCGCCAGAATAACCAAATATATATTCAACACCCTCGCTCTCCATACACTTAATGAGTGCCTGTCCACCTTCTTCAATCTTATTTGGCATACTTTTCCCTCCAAGAAACTTAACACACCCTATATAAGGTATGATTTATGTCAAATAAT
>MDTB01041033.1_pt1 | contig 16156 bp, 16 predicted proteins | sample 811161 | NCBI WGS metagenome assembly MDTB01 (sample SAMN05326650, study PRJNA326480) | marine metagenome | isolation source: seawater | place: Mediterranean Sea | collected 2009 | reverse complement strand
GGAGAGACACCGAACTGGATTGTCGACCCCGTGTGATTGAACCTGAAGCCTTCTAGTTGGTGAATGCTAAAACCGGCCATGGATGGCCGGACCGCCAGGCCATGAAGGTGGTCTGGTCGCGAGCATCTCATTCTGGGAAGGAGGGCTTGCGACCAGTGAAAGGCGGTCCGCCGCAGCGGCAGGAAAGCACTTTCGCAACGAGTGTGTTACACCGGTTCGGCAATCACCTCGTTTTCAATCACGCCGAGTTTGTCGATCTCGATACGCACCTTATCGCCGGGTACCAGCCACGCAGGGGGCTTCATTGCACTGGCGACACCGCTCGGGGTCCCGGTTGGAATCACGGTACCTGGCAGTAGCGTAAATGCTGTGGTGATGAACTCGATGATCTCAAAGCAGTTGAAGATCAGGTCACTGGTGCTGCTGTCCTGACGCAGATCGCCGTTCACCCACGTCTTCAATCCAAGTGCGTGTGGATCACCCACTTCGTCCTTGGTGACGATTGCCGGACCCATCGGTCCGTGAGTATCCCAGGACTTGCCCATGGTGAATGATGCGGGCGCTCCGCGTGCCTGCCAGTCGCGGACGCTCACGTCGTTGACAATGGTAAAGCCAGCGATGACATCTATCGCGTTTTCCTTTGAAACACGTCGACACTCTTTGCCGATGACAATGCCCAGTTCACCTTCGTAGTCGAGCAGATCGGATTCGGCCGGTTTGTGGAAAGGATCAAACGGGCCATTGGCACAGGTCTGCTGTTTTGTGAACACGAGAGGTACTTTGGGTAGTGCAGCGCCAGATTCTTCTGCGTGCAACTTGTAGTTCAGACCGATCGCGAGAATCATCGGTGGTCGTGGAATCGGACATTCCAGCTTCACCTGATCAAGAGAGTAGTGGGCGGTCACGCTGACTGCACTGGCTTTGGCCATGCAGTCTTCGCCCCCTTCCAGAAATCCGATCATATCTGTCGGTAAAGATGCATCGGCCTGTGAGAGATCAACGATGCCGTCGTTGGTCAGCAATCCGATACGTGTGTTGTTGTTTTCCGTAAAGGTGACGAGTCGCATGGGGGCTCTCTCAAAGTCAAAATTTAAGAGCAGGCACTATAGCGATGGCGACATTCTGGGTCTACCTGAACCAACGAGATGTGTTCTATGCCCGCCGTCTTCTGGCTCCGATCAAGCCAATCAACCCCATCGCCAGCATCAATACGCTTGCTGGGGCCGGAACTGCCCTATTTCATCGGCCGAGAGGCTACGGTTGTACAGCAACAATTCATCGATAGCGCCATCTAGGCGAGATGAGCGGCTGGCACCACCATTCCAGACGTGCAGACCCACATAGGCATTCAATGTACCGAGGGCGACGGGGCCGCTGATTGTTACCGAATCGACGAGAAGACCGTCGATGTAGTGTTCGAACAGTCCGGCGCTGACTGAGATAGCGACATGGTGAAATTCGCTGTCATTGATGTTGCTACCAGGTCCAAATGAAGTAACTCCGTTGCTGCTTCCGTCGGTTACGGAACCACCGACGCGGCCATCGTGCGATATGGCACTCCGGATCGGCTCTGGCGTGCCTGCTGCCCCGACCGAGAACGAGGCTGCGACGTGACCCGGGAAATCTAGTACGTGATCATCAAACCTGATCCAATGAGACAAGGTGAATTCTGAACCGAGTGTCACGCTCGGAAGTTCCAGGTATTCGTTGACGTAGAAGAAACTGTTTTAAGAAAAATTGTCGAGACTGACGCTTTGGCCCTGTGCACCGGGTTTGAAATCAACGTCGCCAACCGCGGTTGCGCTGTCGCCACTGATACTATCCGAGAAGGTGTTGTCGAATGTGTAGTGGGCTACCAGTCCATCGACAACAGCCGCGTGGACATTTATCGAAACTGCGAAGCAAGCGGTCAAAAGCAACAACTTGAACCTCATGGTCTACTCCTCCCGGTTAGTGAATGTTTATAGATGTAGATAAGAAGTGTTGCGGAGACTGAAAAACTCTCATCTCAGATCAGTCTGATTACCGGACCTGATGTGCTCTGAGTTCAGATTTCCCAAAGCGCAATACTCATGCCTATACTGCGACACATCTGAAACGCTGAGGGAGAGAGAAGATGAGCGAGGTCATACTGACAGAACGCCGCGGCAAAAAGGACGGCATTCTCTGGATCACATTGAATCGTCCAGAAAAGATGAACGCGCTGACGTTCCCGCTACTGAAGGACTTTCGCGACATCCTGATTGACGCCCGATTCGATCGTAGCGTCCGTTGTATTGTGATTACCGGTGCGGGACGAGGGTTCTGTGCAGGAATGGACATGGGCGGCAATGCCAACCCGGATGCTGAACCGAAAACGGCGAACGCGGCCCCTGACCCAGAGGGGTATCGACTGAATTTCCGTCATGAAACTGAAACTTACATCGCGCTCAAGCGGATGGAAGTGCCCATCATCGCGATGATCAATGGTCCCGCCGTCGGAGCCGGCTTTGATCTGGTCAGTCATTGCGATATGGCGGTAGGGTCTACAGCGGCTCGTTTCCAGGTCGCCTATGTGAAACGGGGGGTTTATGCAGACCTCGGTGGTTTCTGGTCATTGCCGAAGATTCTCGGTTGGCGAAAATCGATGGAAATGATGATGACCGGACGCTTTATGAGCGCAGAAGAAGCCCATGAATCTGGGCTGACGAACTACCTCGTTGAGCCGGAAAAGCTGGAAGAAAGGACCATGGAGTTGGCACTGGAGTGCGAAGTAGGTCCACCCATTGCACAGAAGCTGGGCAAAATGCTAGCGATCCGGACGAGCCATCTGGACTTCGATTCAGCGATGCAGTGGTCGGAGTCGGTGATCCCGGTTGTTGGCTTATCGCAGGATTCCATCGAAGGAATGAAGGCGTTTGGGGAGCGACGAGAGACTGATTTTCAGGGGAACTGACCAGGTGCGCAGGTACCTAGCGGCGCTATGGGGAACGAGGCGTCGAACGCTCCCGCATGTCCTGATACTGATAGAACTTGCGGGAGTGGTTTCGCTATTTGGTTACCGACCTTTCCACTCTGGCTTACGCTTCTCAGCAAATGCACGAGGGCCTTCACGTGCGTCCTCACTGGTCATCCGGACCTGTTCAGCCGGGTACTCTGTGCTGTTGGCATCTGAGAGGAACGTATCGAGTCCGTTCATCGCAGCTTCCTTTGTGGCTCGGACTGCAAGCGGCGCGCAACGCAAAATGTCCTGAACCCATTCATCGACGGTACTGTCCAGTTCGGAAGCGGGTACGACCTGATTGACGAGGCCCAGTTCGTAGGCACGTTGAGCGGGCATGTGACGACCGGTGAGCATGTAGCCCATCGCGGGCTTGAGCCCAATCTGTCGAGGTAATCTGTGTACCCCCACGCCACCAGCGATCAGGCCTCTTCGAGGCTCAGGCAAACCCAGTTCCGCGTGATCTGCAGCCACGATGATGTCGCAGGACATGGCAAGTTCAAGACCACCCCCCAACGCGAATCCATTCACTTTCGCGATCACGGGTTTCGGAAAGTGCCAGCGTAGGTTGAGCGGGATAGTCTCACGGTTCATACGCTGCCATTCCGCCCGTTGTTCATCGGTCGCATCCGCTTCGCGTGCGCGATATTTCAGATCCATGCCGGCACAGAAGGCGCGCTTCCCGGCGCCGGCGACCACGGCAAGCCAGATGTCCTCGTTGCGTTCGACTTCATCAAAGTGCTGCGACAACGCATATCTCAACTCAGGGTTGAGTGCGTTCATGGAATCTGGGCGATTCAGCGTGATTTTGGCGACATGTCCGTCGACCTCAAATTTTGTGACATCAGCCATGATAGGGCTCCCTTACTGTATGAAAGGTTATTGAAAGCACTCGAGGAGGCTGTGTTCACTCAGCCATTGCTCTGCGTTGTCCCGATCAGCGCCACTCAGTTGATTCAGTCGCTGTGAGATCAGCGACGCCGAGAAAGGTGGGTAGGCGCGTGTCAGATAACTCACCGTTTCTCCGTAGATGTCTGCATGGAAAGCTTTGGCCCCGGCGTCGACAGCAGCGTGATTTGCCAGCAGATAGGGTTTGTATGTGTTCACCATCTCATCCGCAACGAATTGAGCAAACGGTGTTACTGAGGGGTAGTCAATGGTACCGGTCCCATCCCAACCGTCCGCGAGTCTAAGGCACCAGTCGACGACCTTTGGATATCCCTCGGTGACTCGTTTCGGTGTTGGGTCCATGTAGGTATGCGCACGTAGCCCGCCCAGAAGAATACAGTCGACGGCACAAGGCCTGGAGCCCAGCATATAGTTTGTGATCGACAACTGGGATTCCATCGCCGCCAGGATACGAACATATTCTTCTTCTGCAGCAGTCTGTTGGACAGGTGATTCTGTGCCCGTTGCGCGACAGGCCCTGGGCCCCCAACTGAGGACCCGTTCCGCGGCCTGCTCGTCCCCTCCAGACATGCGAAGCGCAGCAAAATGGGCGCTTTCCTCATAGTGCCATCGGTAGTGCACCATCGTACGAGCGATCCATTCATCAAAGTACTCTTCAAGTACATGTACGAGAGCACCGGGTGCCCCTTCCGGGAACATCCGGCGTTGGGGGAAACGTCCATCGAGCATCATCATGAGCGGCGTGGTGTCTCCGATCATCCAGTTTTCGGGGGTATGTAACACGGGCACCTGGTGGGTCCCTGAGCGATGTTCGATGTCGGCAGCGTTGGCTGGTCCTTTGGGTTTGAATTCGAAGTCAGCCTGGTAAAAGATCATGGCAGCTTCAAGTTTGCGGCTAAAGTAGCTGAGTTCACCGCCGTAGATGGTATAGCCCACGACTTACTCCCTGGTTTGTGGATGTTGGGTGCCGCTGATTCGACAACGGGTCGCGAGTGTGTATAACATGAAACAGCTGATATACATCAGTGCACTCAAGCCAACACTTGCTCCGATCGTACCCAACGACTTCGCCATCACTCCGAAAACTATAAAGCACAAGATTGCCCCAAAACCATCGCCAAGACTAACGGTGGCGGTGACGGTTGCTCGTGCGTCGCTGGTAATCTGATCCTGGAATTTTCCGTTGAGCAGGGTCGAGGCGAAACCGAAGACGAAAAAGAAAACGGCGAGCAGAATCGGTAACCACCAGCCTGAAAACAAAGGCAACAGTGCGAGACTGATACTGCTTGCGCCCATCAATATGGCCAGGGAGGGTATCCGGACGTGTGTGTACCAACCGGCAGCAAGATGCCGGTTGCCTCGGCGACGTAGATCGCTGCGAACAGCCATGCGACCGACACGTGAGAGAATCCACCTTCGGACAATACGGGTGCAACGTATTCGTCGTAGACGCCAAAGATGACAAGCAGGAATGCGACCGAGAGAAACAGGAATCTGATGGTCCTGTTGGTGAGGGTTTCTCGGACACCTTCTTTCAGAATGCCCATATAGTTCCGGGAGGAGGATTCGGGCCTCGGAATATCCCTGACCAGGACAATAAAGGGGATGGTTGCAAGAATCGGCACGGCGGCACTGATCAGGAACACTGCATCCCAACCCCAGATGATCAGGAAGCCGCCTGCCAGTTCGCCGCCGACGACCCCGGTCTGGGGACCGCCTTGATACGACCATTATGGGCTGTGAAGAGACTCGACTGACCGCGGGTGCCAAGTCGCGGGTGCCAAGTGTCTCAAACAACAGTGCTTCCCATGCGCCCGACTTCAAGGTGGATCCAAATCCCCACAACAGAAATCCCCGAGTAGGTATCCGCTGAAGTCCTGCCACAGAAACCAGCTCATGAAGGCAGCGGACTTGAAAAAGCCACTAGCGACAATCAACCACTTTCGTCCGAGACGATCGGCGAGTGCTCCGGAGGGGATTTCGGTGATGATGCCAATCAGTGCCCACGCGCTGAACAACAGGGATAGTTCAAAGGGGGAGACACCATGCTCAGTGAACATGATGGCGTAGAGTGGATAGATCGGAATCAGTTCCGGTAGTGAACCTGTCGAATAGAAGGCGGAAAGGCTTCAGCTCATAGGTTGACGAGAATTGGTCTTCGACGAGCGACCTATTGAGCTACACTCTGGTGCGGGGCTAGCGGTCGAACAGGCTTTCTGAGGGGGTATGACATGGGCCGGATAGGCAAACGTGTATTGGTGACTCTTGTTGGACTGATGATCTCATCATTGGTGTTCGCCGACGAGTTCTGGGTGATCGCAAGTTTCAGGCAGGCGCCGAATGCAGAGCAGGCACTGCAGAAATGGTCACGGACTTTGGGGCCGAGCGTGCAGAGAGTTGATGAACTGACGTCAACCGGTGAACGGTTTTATCGGATCGTTGTGCCGAAGTCATCTGCTACAAAAGGCGAGCTGGAGATGGCAGGTATCAGCCCCTGGATAATGAGGGGCGTACCACGACTGTCGGGTGAAAATGTTGAGATCGACGCTGTCGAAAAGGATGCTCCGACCCCCGACACTCAACCGCTATCTTCGTCACCGCTATCGGTGTCACAGCAGTCAACACCATTGGCGCCTTTAGACCAGCAGGGACGGGGAGATGTAGAAAGCGTGGATTGGCAAAGGAAGTTACTTGAGGACTATTGTCGTGATATTCCCCCGGACGAGGACAGACTTCAGGATATGTGTGCTGTGTGGCTCAAAGCACCAGGTGGCGTAGACTGACGCCGTTTATCGGCCGTTCTTCCGCGACGAGCGGTTATCGGGTAGTCTGCCGCCATTCTTCGAGAATCGGGATTCGGTGTGACCATCACCTATCAGTTTTCAGACGGTAAGGATCTGGACTAGTCGTTCAGCGTGGACCTGGACAACCCAGGTCCTGCAGACGATTCTGATCTGCTGTCCTGGACCGCGCTTGAGTTACATCAATGCGGGAATTGTCCTCTCGCTACCAGTGGGCATGAACGATGTCCTGCGGCAGTGGCTCTGGTGGATCTGCTACCCATCAGTGAGAAAGTGTGGTCCTGCGACGAACTCACCGTGGAATAGATTACACCGGAACGGACCATCTCGCAGCAGACGAGCGCTCAGCGAGCAGTGAGTGCCCTGATGGGAATGTTGCTCGCGGCCAGTAACTGTCCACTACTGGCGATTTTTCAGCCGATGGTCCGCTTTCATCTGCCTTTTGCCCGTCGCGATGAGACGGTTTATCGCGTGCTCTCCATGTACGCACTTGCCCAATACGTCCACAACCAGCAGGGTGAGGACGTGGATGTGGACCTCGAAGCACTGGCGGATATGTACAGGGAGATTCAGGTGGTCAACCGATCGCTTGCCAGCCGACTGCGTACTGCCGCAACCACCGATGCGCCCACGAACGCGATCGCTATTCTTGATACGTTTGCGCAGATCATCCCGTGCGTCATCGAGGATTCTCTGACGGATCTGGAGGAACTCTTTGAGCCCTATCTGCGTAAATGCACTAGGCACGTTCGAACACTTCACGTCCAGATACCTGGAGGCTGTTGGCGCCAATTCCTACAGGGAGGGTTTTTTCGCTTATTCCCGGGACGAGTTCTGCGGTCGATGAAGTTTAGAGCGTCGAAGCGTCCGGTTGGTCGGTCGGTAATCCATCTGCCATCCAGGCTTCGAGGCCGCCTACCAGTGGGTATACCTCGGAGATGCCGCGTCGTTTCAACTTGAGGGCCACACGGGCGCTCGATGCTTCATCCGGTCAACTGCAATAGAGAATGATGCGGGAGTCTCTGGGGATTTTCTCGTAATGTCGTTCAATGGCTTCCATGGGGACACGAAGCGCTCCAGGAACGAGATGCGGTAGCAGGTCGAAGTCGTAGGAATGTCGGAGGTCAATAACGTGAATGTCGTTGTCTTTGGCGGACATCATTTCGTGTAGCTGCTGAGGTGAAAGCCGCCGCATCCTTAGGGAGCGCAGGAACGCCTGGCGCTGTACAAGCTTGAACCCAAGGTAAGTTATGACGACCAATCCGATAACAATGGCTGCATTGGTACCGTAGGACGCAATCTTAGCAGCGATGACCTCCAGCTGCTCACGGAACAACCAACCCAGGCTCACAAACAGACCGGCGAACAACAATGTACCGATGGTATCCAGGACGACAAATCGCGTGGCATTCATGCCTGTAAAACCGGCCATCGGAGGCGCCAATGTCTGCAGTCCAGGGACAAATTTCGAGACCACGACGGCGAGTGGTCCGAGTCTCGTAAACACGCTTTCGGTATTGCGTACACAATAGTCGGGTTCGAGGGAAATGGCGCACAGTAGATTCAGGACCCGACCACCCCGGATTTTACCGGCGTAGTACCAGCCCAGATCCATGGGTACAGTAGCGAGCACCGTCGTCACAAGAATCAACGTCACCGAGAGATCCCCCATGCCTGCAAGGGCACCTGCAGCCAGCATGAGTGGCATTGCGGGCATCGGCAGTCCCGACTGGTCCAGCAGTACCCAGACGAAAATCACGCAATACCCGTAGCTGATCAGGAATGTCAGAAACTCGGCCATATCACCTCCAATGAAGATTCGAGATTATACCGGTTGAGCGCATGCAGTGATCACAGGTTTGTCGCAATTCGCTGACGATTTCGATCCGTGTTGACCCCTGCTGCGAAGACTGGAGAATCACAGACAAGCTATCTCCTCGTGGCGTTTATGACCAAGTTCCCCCAGCCACCCTCCGATGACTATGGTGTGATCTGCCTCGAACACACGGATGCGCCGTTGGCTGAGAAGCTGAACCCCTCGACGCACTATATGCACTTCAAGACGGTCGCGCGCGGAGGAAAGGCGATTATCCAGTCGTGCCTCGACAGACATCTGGGGAGGGTAGTCTGCTACAAGAAGCTGAAACCAGAATTTCAGAACGACAAAGTCGAGCAAATGAGATTTCTCAGGGAAGCAAGAGTAGGGGCTATGCTTCAGCATCCCAGCACCATTCCAATGTATGAACTGGGCCGTGACAACCGAGGTCACATGTACTTCACAATGAAACTTGTCCACGGTTATACCCTGCGAGAGGTGCTCGACTATCGTGAACGTTACGATCTGACCCAATTTTTGAATATTCTCGTGCAGGTGCTACAGGCACTGGCCTATGCGCATACACATCGTGTGGTCCACCGCGACATCAAACCCGAGAACATCCTGGTGGGACCATACGGTGAGGTGTTGTTGCTTGACTGGGGATTGGCGAAGGTCTGGCCCGAGAAAGCTGGCAATGATGAGCCGGAGTCGGAAGGTGGCACACAGAGTGATGAGCCTGTGACCAACATTACAAGTCAGGGGAACCTGGAAGGCACAGTGACTTACATGTCACCAGAGCAGTTGCGTCGGGATCCCGACATCGACTACCGATCTGACATCTTTTCGATGGGTGTCATTCTGTATGAGGTTCTCTGTGGCCGCACACCTGCCGTCGCAGATACGGTAAGGGAAATGGCTGATGCAGTACAGAATGAGACGCCACTGGTGCCGTCAGCGCACACTGGAATACGCATCCCCAAGTACCTGGATACCCTGGCAATGCGGTGTATCTCAAAATCACCTGATGATCGCGTAGAGGATTGTGCGCAACTGATCAGGCTGCTTCAGGAGGAGTGGTAGGCTCCATTCGAGGGTAGACGCCTTCAACCGGTGCATCACCTTTGCCGTATCCCCGTGCCTAGTAGAATCGTCCATCATGTGGACAGTTATTCAATCTGCGCCATCAAAGGATTGCGCGGAGAGAGCACTGCGCGGAAATAGTGCGCCAAGATGTCTCCATCTAGGACATGACGCATCTTATTGGTGCGTTATCTGGTCGAGTTATGGCACTATTGCGGTCCCGCGAAAATTCAAGATCGTCCCAAGGTGGCGACCGTGGGTCCGTAGACAGCGTCATACAGGGTGATGCGGAGGTTTGTTGGCAAAGGACGTCCTGATCCATCGGGATGCCCCAAAAGCGGAACGCTAATTGCATTCAGTTGAGTCCGACAGCCGTTTGGCTATTCTCAAGATGGTGGAGGAGCACACGAGATAATGAAAAGTAAACTGGAGTACATCTGGCTTGACGGCTATAAGCCGACCCAGAGCCTGAGAAGCAAAACCCGGGTTGAGTCTGATTTCAGCGGTAAGCTGGAAGACTGCCCGATGTGGTCTTTTGATGGCAGTTCCACGGAGCAGGCCGATGGCAGTGATTCCGATTGTCTGTTGAAGCCGGTCGCAATCATCCCTGACCCGGATCGAAGAAACAGCTATCTGGTCATGACTGAAGTCTTGAACGCCGACAGCACGCCACATGAATCGAACGGTCGAGCGACGATCGAAGATGATGACGATGATTTCTGGTTCGGCTTTGAGCAGGAGTACTTTCTCTGGGACCTAGATACCAACCTGCCACCTGGTTTTCCGAAATCGGGCTATCCCAGACCTCAGGGTCCCTACTATTGCTCAGTCGGCGCAAACAATGCGTTCGGTCGTGAAATCGTAGAAGAGCATCTTGATATCTGCCTGGAAGCGGGACTAAACGTTGAGGGTATCAACGGTGAAGTTGCTGCTGGCCAATGGGAATTCCAGGTATTTGCTAAAAGCGCAAAGCGCGCCGGTGATGAGACCTGGCTAGGGCGTTACCTTCTGGAGCGTACAGCCGAGAAATACGGGCTTGCGATCGAATGGCATCCGAAGCCGCTTGGACATACCGACTGGAATGGTTCCGGTATGCATGCGAACTTCTCAAACACGGCGATGCGTGAATCCGGGAAGGAAGAGGTCTTTACAAAGATCTGTGAAGAGTTCGGAAAGAACATCCCTCGTCACATTACCGTCTATGGCGCAGACAACGACCAGCGTCTGACCGGCGCCCATGAAACCCAGTCGATCGACCAGTTCAGCTTCGGGGTTTCTGACCGAGGTGCGTCAATTCGTATCCCGGTGGGAACCGTTGAGGACGGTTGGAAAGGCCGATTGGAAGATCGACGGCCGGCATCCAACGCTGATCCCTACAAGGTTGCGGCTGCGATCGTGAAGACGACCAAGGAAGCTGGGGTCTAAACGGCCAACTTCCAGCAGCTATCCGAAGGTAGCTGTTGGTGGACAGAAAAAAGGCAGTGAGTGTTGTGCTCACTGCTTTTTTTTGCGTCGTCACCTTACCTGACACCGGAACCCTGGTTCAGCCATGCGGGCGAACGGGTTTTGTTGCGTGCGGATGGTGCGGAGTCTCGATCCAGTGGCGATTGACGCGCGTTCAAGCACGAAATGGCAGATTGGTTTTCGAGTTTCCGCAAGGTCTTCAAGATAGGCAACGTGCACCGCATGACGTCACGCCTTGGTTACGTCGCACAGCTGAAAAAGCAACTGGGCCGTTGACGCCACCGGACTCGGGTGTATGCCGGATCAGTCAGGCGTTAGAACGTTGACATCGTTGATGCGGGTGACGTGGCCTGAATGGCCGATATAGTCCGACTGTGTCATACGTGACAGGATTTCCGCATCGGGAGTGACTTTCGCGATGAAACGGACGCCCGCCTGAGGGTTTCGTCCCAGTCGGCCGATCACGATCCCGAATTCCGGCGTATTGTCGCGTCCGAAGACGATGGAGTAGGTCTCGATGGTCGCTGCGCCCTCAGGTTGTTCGGTAAAGTCTGGTGAGGGGAGTGAGTCAATCTCTCGCTGATAGACTGTTGGATCCGGTCGTTGCCAAGAACCCACCGTCGGTGTGGTTGAATAGATACCGGCGCTGTGCCGGGACAGATAACCACCGTTAGCGGTGACAAGACCAAAACTCCCCGGATCACCGCGCAACTGCTCCACCATGGCTGCGATGGAATTCATGACGTAGTTATTCCCGGCACCCCCGTGAAATGCGAGCCCGCCGGTGACCGTGAGATCGCGCGGGTCGCCTTCCGCAATCCCCAGTTCCCGACAGGCGATCGAGACGGCACTTGGGAAACAGGAGTAAAGATCGATATGAGCAATATCTTCGATCGATTTTTGCGCCATTGTGAGTGCTTCACGACCCAGTACGGAGATCGCAGGGGCCGAGTGATAATCCACCCGACGCGTGATGTCCCAGATTTCAGTGACATCTGCACAGCCGTGCAGGTACACCCAGCGAGAAGGATCGAGTCCGAGTGCGCGTGCATGACCCACTGAAGTCAGCAACAAGGATGCCGACTGATTGATCTGATTCATGGCGTTCATGTACTTCGTATAGGGCCAGCCCACATAGCGATTGGCGTCAGAAGGCCATGCGATTTCCTCTGGTGAACGACAGACCGGGAACCAGGCGTGCGGTGACCTTTCGGCGACCTCGGAGAGGCGGGAAAACAAGGCGCCCATGGCCAGCTGATGTTCTTCGATGGTTCGGCCCAGGTTGTGCCGCAATGCGTTCTCAAACAGGGGATACACGCTGGATGCCTGCCAAATACCATGCGCGCGTTCATGTTCATTCCACATCTCTGGCACTGAGTAGAGGTACTCCGGATCTGAGTCCGAAGGAATATCCCATGGGATTTTCTTTCCGGATTTCACGATTTTGCGACCGGTGGCCATGGCTTCGGCGCCGGTCAGCAGCACCATCTCGTGTTCACACGCAGCGATTTTCTGGGAAAACAGATTGACCAGATACTGTGGTCCGTAGCCCCCGTCAGGAATGATCCAGCGCCGGACGTCAGGCGTCCCAAGCGCGTTTACCAGGGCTTCAGGGGTGTTCCGCATGGGTTCGCGGAAACTCTTGACGACGACCACTGCGTCCAATCCAGATGACGGTCTATCGGATAATCCTGCGTCCTCGAAGGCTAGGTTGGATGCCTGCTCCATGAGTTGCAATGGCGAGGAAGCATCGTCGAGTTCAGGTGACTTTTCGGTGACCTGTCCGACGCCGACCAGAATCGGCGTGTTGTCCGGTATATTCATGGAAGCTCGAAGTGGCGACGAAGTTTCATTGAGTTGGTGGGTAACGACTAGTTGGTCTCGTCACCCAGGGAGAACGAACCTGTCGCATTGATTGAGTTCTCAATGTCACCAATGTCGACTCCACTCCAATCAGTCTCTTCCTCAAAGTCACACTTCAACCTGGAAATGTGGGTACCGGCAACACGCGTGCGGTCACAGTTGATCCCGTTGACGTCGTTACCATACTTTGCGATGTAGCCTTCGACGATTGAATCCACCTGTGGTTTCAGGGTCTCAGGAATCCTGGCCATGAAACGACGGTGATACTTCAGGATTTCTACATCAGTGACGGGGGACGCGGCGACACCAAGCCAGCCCACGGCCTTTCCAGCGTCGCGCTCGATTCCCCCAAGACCTTGTTGGTGGATATAAGAGACACGAGCCTGAGCCAACTTGAAGCCCTGTCTGGCCGCTGACAGCAATAGCGGATAAGCCTCCTTATATTTGCCTAGCCGATACAAACGAGCGCCATTTCCGTTCGCATACCGTATACGTGAGATGCGCACGATGTTCATGTCCAGTGCAGTGCCTTCGACGATCATCTCGTCCATCGGCTGCGTGTTCAGGTCAGGGTCTGAATCTTCAGGTTCGAAGGGGGCGGCAGCACTGTCCAACGCCGCGAGCGTTGCTGTATTGGAATTTTCCTGGTCGGTTTCTCCTGCCGCGGCAACCTCAGCCGCCTTCTCCTTGGCAACGGTTTCCGCAGCGATCGCGGTTCCGGTTGCCAATAAGAGCAGGATGGCCGACAACATTGGCCAACGACTCATATTGAGTACTCCTTGAAGTTTCTCCGCAGACCAGCTTAGCGCCCGATATTCGGCAACGGTAGCGTCTATCGAAAAAATTCACTCACTGCTAACAAGATCAGACAGGGCGAACTTTGACCTGCTGTGTCGCCGTGCGACCTTCTTCGATCATCAACGCGACGGCCCCTGAATCGAGTACATCGTCGGTTCCCTGAATCACTGTCTGTCCGTTCACGTCCCCGGAGAGTGATGACCCCTCTACTTTCAGGTCCATCAGATAGGTCTCACCGTACTGCCAGTCGAAATTGGCTTCCGCAATGACAGTTTCATCATGATTACTCCTGATGAGTTGGACCTTTTTCCCATCAGCGGTTTGTGCCAGAAGCAGTGCGTAGTAACGTTTGAGCCCCTGGACCCGGGCCGCGATTCCGGCTCGACTGGCGAGATGGGGGGTCACATCCGCGGAAACCGTATAGTCCTGCCACTCCCGGGTACCCTGGGAGATCATGCCCATACCTTGGTTGTGGATGAGTCTGAAGTTTTCACCCCAGTTCCACATGCTGTCGACGCCATTGATCCAGGCACGTTGCCACATGGAGCCCTTGTGCGGTGGCTTTTCGAAGGTGACCTCCGGTGTACCTGACCATTTCAGGTAGTGAAGATCGACGGTGGCGTCTGCTGCGAGCGCGATGCCAACTTCGAACACGGGACCCGGCAGCGCTGGGACCTCGACGGAGATCACAGTACCATCGGCTGATGATGTGCTGACCTTACACAGTGCGGGCTCATCATCCTCGCCGTAGTAGGCAAGGTATAGCGAAACATCACTGACATCGCCGGAGATTTTGGCAGAGACCGTCTGACCCGGGAAGATTCGGGGTGACGCCATCAGTGCATAACCACGTTTTTCAAAATACTTGGCCGTTTCCAGTGATGGTGTGAACACCGGAGTCCCGACTCGGCTGCCGGCCTTCCCAACAACATGCAGGGCACGCTGGTCACCCGCCGCTACGTTGCTGATGTCAGCTTCACCGTCCTGAGTCTGAAAACCCTGTACAGAGCCTGGGAAAGAGAAATGAAACTGTGCACCGTCCTTGGGTGAGTACGGTGTCTCTTTGGCAAGCGTGTGTCCCATATCGATGATGTGTGTCGCTTCTCGGACGCAGTCGCTGATACCCCGGTCACCGTCAGCCGTTGGGACGTAGACGCGATCTGCCACTGGGCCGCGCCAGTCCAGGCCCTTGTTGAGCCCCGCATCGATACCATCAATGCCGCCTAGGATCCCCATCAGACATCCGACATTGCCGGAATTACAGTCTGTATCCCAGCCACTCGTGTTGACGATCTTCATCGTTTCAGAGAAGTCACCTTCGCCATGCAGCAGGGAATGGATGATGAGTCCGTGGTTAGGGACCATGTGGCAGTTGCCGCCGTACTTATCGTAGCCGTAACTTTCCTGCAACAGTTCGCGCGTTGCCCGCCAGTCTGGTTCCTTGGCGTGCCAGTTGCGCAGATCGTCGATCATCGTTGCAATCACCGAATCACTGGGGATGTAGGTCACCGCCTTATCAATCAGCTTGTCGATATCAGATTCAACAAACGCCATGGCTTCCATGGCTGTGAGCACCTTGGCGCCGTAAACGGCTTCGCCATCGTGGCTGACACGGGCCGCCGCATCCGTGAATTTTACTGCTTGGTCCGGATCTCCAGGTGAGACCATGGCCCACCCATCGATGAAGATCTGGGCACCAATCTGCTCAGCAACCACCTTGCCATTCAGTTCCATCGAGCCACTGGCGGGAGCATCTATGCCGTTGGCCAGTCGAAGGTAGGCCGTGTGCTCAGTGGAGTTTCCGAGGCCGCCCCACCACAGGATCGTACGTTCGCGAATCAGGTAGTTCAGCCAGGACTCGCCCACTTCCTTCGCGGAGATATCCGGGTTGGTGCCGTGATCTTCCAGGGCACGGATAAAAGTGAAAGTCCCCGAGATATCGTCATCCGTTACGATCAATGGGACGTCGAGTTTGTCATGGACGTAATATTCGACGTCACCCAGTCTCTCTTGGATCATCTCGTAGGGCCATCCTTCGAAGGGTCGACCGAGATAGACGCCGATCACTTTGCCAAGAACGCCCGCGTAGACGCGATCTGCATAGTCTGAGGGGAGAGCCATAGTGTGTCCTGAGATTCAAACCGATTGGGGGCGGAAGTTTCCCATGATCAAGTCAGTAGGTCGACCCACGTCAATCGGTAGTCCGGTGGAAACAGGACAAATTCCAATCGGGGCTGCAGCTCTCAGTTGCGTCCTTCGAACTGTAATTTGCGACGTAATCCTGAATCGCTGGGAGCGCACCAAGCGCTTCTCCCATGATGACTTAGTCCGGATGGTTGAGGAAATGACTGTTCAGGACTGACTTGATGTAGTGGTGCGTGCCGGCTTCTTTCCGACGTGGTGGTGCATCCTCAAGTAGCTGTTTCGTGTGACTGGCGATGT